>Ga0325404_1007160_pt1 | contig 11649 bp, 2 predicted proteins | sample PopdelMetagenome_18_FD_205664 | JGI IMG/M metagenome (GOLD analysis project Ga0325404, IMG submission 205664) | Populus deltoides microbial communities from Bellville, Georgia, United States - Xylem-Control-R1 | ecosystem: Host-associated > Plants > Phyllosphere > Stem > Wood/Secondary xylem... | reverse complement strand
GGAAAGAGCTGCACCTTATAATGTATAGCATTAATCTGTGTCATTCTGAAGAAGAATAAAAAGATAGATATTGTTGGAAAATACACACACATATATTTTTCCTGAGCATAAAGGCACTTCTATGTAGCTGAATATTTGAAGTGAAAGTATAGCGTGGAAGAAGCAAAAAGCATATGTGAAAAAGTAATTCCCCAAGTAAGAACTGGAAATCAGTTTTTACAGTTATTTGGATCTTTCATCCAAAAGTGAATCTTGTTAACGACGTGTATCTCTTACTTTTTTTTATGTGCCTTACAAAAGTCCTTCGATTGTGTAAATCTGACTACTCGCGTCACAGTCGCGACACGTATATTCTACGGCCAATGATTCTGTGTCCATGCAATCATTCAGATCCAGACAAGATTCTTGCCACGTGTATAACATTCAGAGCGAGTGTACATGTTTTAAGGGGCCAGAGAGTACGGAAGGAGGATAAAGAAGGACAAAATAATATAACAGTTACTTGGAAGGAAGAAAGAAATTCTGGCTGTCACCATCTCTCTCTAGGTAAATGGGGCCCATGAAATACTATCATATCCTCGAAGTGGGTCCTACTATTCCAAAATAAAATAAAAATAATAATAATAATAAAAGGAAAAACTTGAATGGGCACTGAAAATTAAGAGATGGGGTTTCCTTGATGAGGATTATGATGATGCGGGACGTTGGACCCACAGAGCTGCAATCAACACGTGCCAGTGTCCAGTTTGTGCTGACGTGTACCGATGACTGTCGTAGAGAGGAGAAGAGAGCGCGTGTGATACGCACCATCAATCATTTTGACCATTTTGGTCACCGACAGCTTGGCCTACCTGTCACTGTTGAGTTCCTCTAACCCTGTACATAATAGATCACGAGTTCTACTATTCCCGCTTCCCGATTATGATTTATTTTTATTTTAAAAAAATAATGAAGTATTTCTATCCACCTTATGTTAATTTTTTTTATTTGATGACCGGTCATTTTCTCGCTATTGGAACTCTAATTATTTTATTTCAATTAAGTATATAAACTCTAAATATTTTTAATTTTAATAAACCAGCTTTTTTATTATGTTAATCAAGTTCTTTAGTTGATCTTTTATTTTTTAATGTGGGTTTTTTAAATAGGGTTGTTCTTAATTAATAAATAAAAATATTTTAAATTAAAATAAATCCTCTTAATACATAAACTCTTTTCATCAATGGTGATTCATCAAAATAACTAAACAAATATTTTATAATTAATTAAACCTACCATTGATACAATTAAATATTATCAATGTTAGGTTTAATTAATTATAAAACACTTTTTAGTTGGTATGTAAATGGCTCACAATTGATGAAAAGGTTTTACATTCTAAGAGGATTTATTTTTAATTTGTTAGAACAATTTATTTTGATTTAAACTATTTTTATTTATTGAGAATAGTGTTATTTTAGAGGGTAATTTTACCAAACAAATCCATACAAGATGATAAAATAAAATAACTAAAGTGCTTGGTTGGAATAATAAAAAAAACATTGATTAAAGTTCATATATATACTTGATAGACATGTCAAGGGCCAATGAAGCATGATCAAATAAAAAATAATAATGTGAGGTGGACAGGAGTACTTGATTGAATATTTTGAAAAAAATGGATGTGCTAAAACAAAGAAAAAATAAATTTCATGTATTCAATTGAAAAATAGTGTAAAGTTAGTGTACTAATAGTGCATTTATCTCTTCAACAAACATATTAGTTTTGGTGTAATAGTATATTTTACCCCTAAACTATTAGGATTGTGGCAAAATAAGACCTCAACTGCCAATTTGTTCTACTGCATCCTTAAATTATTATTTTTTTTTGGATAAATTAAAGCATGTTGTCGAACTTTAACTATTGGTCTAAGAATTATAAACGACATTGTTTTGAAGCAATTCAATTTTTTTAGAAAAAAATAATTAAAAAAAGAGAGTGTTGCTCTTTTAAAAATATGAAGAAACATAGAAGAAATATATTTTTTTAATTGAGTTGGCTCTCTCTTTATTTAAATTAAACACTAAATAACAATTTTCTATATAAAAAAACTAAAGGGATAATTACAAAAATCCTTTTGTAGTTTGATTTAAATTTTACTTTTTTTCTGTACTTTTATAAATTAATTACACTTTACATTTCTAATCAAACAAAAAAATTCAAATTGTGAAGTATGTAAACTGTTATTGAATATGAAAACTAGATGAAAAGCATAATCTATAAGAGTATACAGGGAAAGTGAAATTCAAATCATATTTTCATAGAAAATTAAGGAAATGATTTTACTAAAATATAAGATTTTAAAAAACTGGAAATAAGGGTCTGGCTTAACTTAAATTGAAAATATTAAAAATAAACTAGATGAATAAAAAAAAATCCTTATTTTCATAGTAGAGAATTTGAAAACCAATTTATACACATAAAATTTCACATATAAAAAATATACTAAAAACTGTGTCAAATTATAATAGAGAATTTGATTACAAGAAAAGGTGGAAACTCTCTTGAGGTGATCTTTACATGCACAAATTCTATTATTAACGGCCAGATTTTAAAATTACAAATTTTCTCATTAACGGTTAGAAAACTATAACCGTGTGAGATCTTAACTTGATTTAATTTGATGAAAAAATAATTGTGATTATTTGTTTCATTGGTTTGATTTGAATGAAGGAAATGATTTTGATCCCTAACTTTCTTGATTTTATTTGAATTTATTTGAGAGAACTTTCTAAGCATTTGTGCCTGATTTTTAGTCTTTACTTATTTCTTCTCTTCTCTGTGTTCTATGCTTGTATGTTTGATTTGCTGGTTTTGTTGTGTAGTTATAGACAAGGCATGTTCAATTTACCTCAAATATCCTTTATCCAAATGATATTTTAGAAAAATTAATATAAAAATCACTTAAAACACCCTTAGTTTGAAGAATATTAAAGTAAAAACCATTAAATATATTTGGATAAAGTTTTTAATTTAATTTGAACCCAAACCTAATAAATTTAACTTAGACCCAAACGTGAATAAATTCAATCTATTTTGATCATAAAGAGCTTTGGGTCATAAGCACTCGTAGAAATCTAAGTGTTTGTGTAATTATCTCGGTGTTTTCTAAATTTTTTTTTTTAAAAAATAGAATTTTTTTCTAATAAAATATTTTTGATTTTGGTACGAATGCAATACCTTCTCGTAGAACTACAACAATCTTCTTGGTCTTTCTTTGCTTCAGATATATTAGAAGCACAAAAGAAAAATGAGATTGTAAAAAGAAAAAAGAAAAGAAATCAATGCCGCACGGGAGAGAAGATGACTTCGAAACAGAGCGACCCTACCAGAATTCTTCTGGTATGAATGCGAGAGAGAGAGAGAGAGAGAGAGAGAGAGAGAGAGAGAGCCTCAGCCTTCTAAATCTTGACCTAGAGCTAGAAGTTTGTCGCACACAGGCATGTTTATTCTTGTGCTAACAAAATAATGCGAGGAAGTTAGCATAGAAAAGCTCACCACTTCGTCGACTCTTTGTCATCTTCTAATTTTTCGAGGAAGGCTTGAAGATGAAAAACCAGGATAATTACTAGCACATTATGGGATTTGGAAAAGAAAAGGTTTTTGACAAGACATGACAGGCAGTTGTGCTGGGATTTTGGATATCATTAACTATTCAGTCAAAAAGTTAATTATCATGATTCAAAAAAGCTTTGTAATTAAAAAAAAAATTAAGTAAAAAAACACTATATTTAATACCTTTAATTACTTGATTGACAATTTATATTTCTTAACAATTTGAGTTTAGGTCATAGGAACTTCTCCTTGTATTATCTAGGGATACAGAATAATTTTTTTTAATCTATTATTTCTTTATGTTGTTTTTACATAGTAGGTAAGTTCAGTTACATCGTGATACGGTGCAAACTAGGTAAAATTTCTCTTGACATAAATTTTTTTAAATTAATACCAGTCTTTTTAAATAAAAAAGAAAAATATGAGATCCATATTATTTACTTAACCGATTCAATTCGCTCAGTTAATTTAATAATATGATTTTAAAAAAAACATCATAAATAGATTACCAAGACAGTTCAAACGTCATTATGAAAGACTCAATGTTGACACCAAGAGAAGCCGCACGCATCGTTAAAACAACAAAACAGAAAGCAAACCAATTAAAATATCATGAGATGAACATCTCATGCTTATATTTTATAATTTAATTTCATAACAAAATTTCTAAAAAAGCTAAATTGAATAGAAAATGATAAATAAAAAGATCTGAGATAACTTGTTGGCGATGATTGTTGGCAAGAAAAGAACTCCAAAGGGTTCAAAAGGAGGCTAAGGAATTTTCCATTCAACTTGTTGGTGATTCGAGGACGAATCATCTTAAAGAGAAAGGGAATGATACAATTCAGGGAAGGTCAAATTCGGATTTTGATGTAAAATGTGTAACTATCCAGTTTTACGGCAACAATCATAATTTTCAATCCGACCATTGGATCGGGCTGAAATTTTACAGGTCATTATCAAAATTAATGAAAAATCTTATAGAAAGCAAATTAAAAAAATAACAGGGTCCAATATTCAATTAAATAAATGTTAAAGGATAAATCTAAAAAAAATATGAGCTTAAAAAATGAAAATAAAAAAATAAGCAAACTCATGCGAATTTCATAAACCTAAATTAATCTTTCAAATTCGCATTCACTGAAATCCTAAACTTGAGCTCAATTAAGAAACTCAATTTTCAATAGATTAAATGTGAAGAAATAACAAAACGAAGGGTTGCTTTTATTTTTTGCAAGGCAGAAATCTAGGAGAAGAAAGGAAAAAAAAAGGGTAGAACGCACCAAACTAACATCCATTTGAAACACACGCTGAACCTAGATAGAGAGAAAGCTAAGACTAATCTAACACCGCCATGGAAGCCACCGTATGATCACTGCATTGTATCCCATATAATGCACAAAAGGCACAGACATTTCACACGCTAGCATGTATAAGCTACATGCAAGCTAATTTTTTCTTAATAATATTTATACCAAGTTAATTACCGAAAACCCCCTCCAAAAACCACATTATTAAAAGAGAACCCAATATGAAAAGATGCCTAGACCAAACCTATGAAGTTTGACTTTTAAAGGCAAATGTATCATTTAAATGATGATTAAGTAATTTTACAATAAATATGTAAAGATCTTATTACCCCGTCTAATTTGTCAATAATTTTATGACAATTTAAAGAAGATTATTTTACTCCCTATACAAAGCTTAATAATTTTGAAAGGGTGGGCAAAATCACCCCTTCACTTTTATATTTCAGATTAAATTAACTCTTGATTCGTAGTGTTAATTTTTTTATGATGCCAAACATAAAAGCCATAAAAAGATGATTAGCTAGGGCCAGACAATTAACAGGAGGAGTGTCCTGTCACTAGTACGATTGAAAGATGCACCCAATCCAATCATTAACAATTCCATTATTCTTTAATAGGAAAATTAACTTGATGTCAAATCATGGTCTGCCAACAAATCCGTGCCAGAATTTGCTCTCCTGGTCATCACTTTGCCAAGCATCCATAACCAAAGCTTTAAATGCAAACAGTCTAAGCACAAGAAGGGATCTCTCCCAATCCTAACAAACCAAGACCCACCAAACCCATCACAATATCGTTCAAGCACATGCACATGTGAACCAGGTATCAATATCTCTTATTTTTAGTATTAACCAGCAACCACAGGTTTAGAAGAATTAGCATCAAGGTTAAGTATTGACAGTGTATCAATATCTGCTTCTGTGGTTCAAGGGTGAATGTGGTATGCTAGTCTACAGCATAGATGCACAAAAGAGAGACCAAAAAGAGGGTGCAAGCTTGATTATATCAAAGGAAATAAATTACTATAGCAGATGATTGTGGACAACGTAACTTTGGGGAGTTAGCATCCCACTCGACGGCATCCTTTACCTGAATTAATTTAAGAACAAGAAAACAATCTATGATGAAAAAATTTAGTCAAGGACTATGATCTCCATGTGTAAAGAGTTCCTGAAATCAGCTGATATAAAATGCTGAGTGCACACGTGTCCGCTTCCTCTTTTCTTTTCCGACCTTTGACTGAAACCCTAAACCTTCTCATCCACCTCGGTGGATTCTGGTAACACATCATGTTTTTGTGGTTTGTTGCCATTCATTGATAGGCTACGACGCTCCTTCCCTCCGGGCTTAGATGAGGCATTGCCATACCAGATCATTCCTATTACTGCAATGATCATACCTATAACTACATGAAGATTGAGACCCTCTTTCCCAAATAAAATAAATCCCAGGATCAGGACAAGAATTGTCTTCATATGTCCAAGCACTTGGAATGACACAGCACTAAACCTGCCAATGCAAATGAATTGGCTGAGGTTTGTCCCTACTGCGATGCTGCACGACAGGAGTATGAACAACTGCAGGAAACAAAGAGCAAGTCAAATCATTTTAAGTAAAAACAAACGGCCACAAGCACCCATTCATCTTGAAAAGCTAGTCAGACTACTGAGCTTTTGAACATAACCATAACAGTCAAATAGCAAGCATTCAGCAAGGTATACTTTAGTATCCACAAAGCAAGTATCTATGCAATCATTTAATATCCAAAACACAATCACGCCAAATCCACAACCTAAATGTATAGGACATGAATAGATGCTGCTACACCACATTAGATATATTATACCACATTATATCAAAAATAACATTCAAAAACTAGAAGGTGAGTGCCTTTCTCATGTTTTCTAAAAATAACAGGAATGTCATAACTAGAAGTATCAACTTGTACAGTTCAAGTGTGAGGACAAAAAACATTCCTCCATGCTGTTTCTATTGTCAGGGATTACAAGACGTTCATTTTCTTTCCTTAAAGGCACTTCACCATATTGCTTACACGCAACAAAATTATCATTGTATCATTAAGATTGTTATGTATTCAGCCCAAACACCAATATTTTCCCTTCGGGCTTCATTATTAAATTGAGTCCCGATGTCAGTTTAAACCATCCTCAACTTGACCCATCATAACCCATTGTCATTCCACATAGTACTTATCTGGGTATAAGCTAGATGCTTACACTTTCCTTTTGGGGGAAACAATGTTATAAGCATATACTCGGCCACTGTTTAAAGGCATACATGAGTAGCTCTTTTCATGGTCTTGTCGTAATCAAGCATTGGCTCGAACCCTCTGTGGGTCCTCTTAAAGTTCTCAATTTCAGAGAAAATTTATGAAATTAAAGCACAACTCAAATACCATTTCAAAACCAGAAAACATAAAGACAACTTACAATGGATGTGATACTGTAGGCATAGGAATCAACTCTATTGTTTGTCAACCAATAGTCCAAAAAGGGCCCTACTAACAGCAAAGATGCAGCTTGTGCAGGAGCAGTGTGCCCCAATAAGTTGAAAGATCCTAGAGAATACCTCCGTTGAAGAAAGTGTACATACTGCAGAATGTGAAATCCCAACAATGTTTAACAAAATATAGTATGCAAACAAAGATTAGAAATGGACAGAAACTAAGATTTGGAAGAATCAACAACACCTAAAACACTCTGTACTGGAAGTTACCATGACAATTAACATGCCCCAACTGCACCCGTATTAGCATAAGATGGTGCAGGTTAAAAACTTGTTCTAAATTGACTAATTTATCTAATGAATGCAGTTAAATATATCCTCATAAATATGAAAGGAAATGTACATGTTAGAGGAACCTGTACTTGTTTTGTCGTAGAATCAATTTTGAATTTAGCACTCAAAGCCAATTTCAGCTTTTAATGCCAATCATATGCAATAACGTTGTTCAAAACAGAGTTACTTACATACTGCTGCAGGGAAGTGCTCCAAACTGCTATTACAGCAGCTATAAACCCTTTGGCATTAACACTCACATCCGTAACAGTACACACTGCCACACCAAGGAGAACTACTAATATGCTAAGCTTTGTGTCCCTTGAATACCTCACATTGTCCAAGACAACTTCCAGAAAACAAGATACTGGGATCATACTCAGCTTTGCGATCTGACAATAAATTATAAAAAAATAATGTAAAATTGTAACTTCTAAAATTGACACAGTAAAGAACAAACAAACAGGTAGAAATACTTTGAAACTGACCTGATAAAATCCAACTGAGTTCCACATCAAACTCACATTCATTCCAACAATAGAACAGTTTGCAAACAAAACAAACTTCAGAAGATCAGGCAGTGGTAGATGGGAAGGCTGGATATACCCCAGCCACCTAAGAACAACAGTTAACAATGTTGTTGTGGCAAAATGCAGACCAGTTAATGTTGTAGCTGCAAGAAAGCATTAAATTAAAAAATCAGGCTTGACGCAAAAATTGAAGTTCTCAGGAGCTCTGCATTCTCCTCACTCCATGGTGAAGTTCATAATTAAGTTCTTCATATTTCATAAGGAATGGATCCAGGTGAATTTTCCAGTTTTACAACTTGAACCACAGGAAATAAACAATGTTCAATCTGATTTCAATGATTAGTTAAATGAACTGGAATAAATCAGTGAGTACAGAAGATTATGCTGTTATTAACTTAATCATCGTTTTTATATATATATATATATAACTTAATTAATTTTTTTAGAAGTCTTAAGCTGTATTATGCACAATACTAGAAACTGGTAAAAATATGTTCAATTCTATGTGTGCATTTACTAATAGGTGGAATTGCGGCACAAATGCACAATGTGAGCAACTTGATTGCTTGACTGGACTCCATTCTTATGTTCAGGAAATTATTAATTATGAACAAAGTAAAAAAGTGCGATTTTAACATTTATCCCAGATTAGGTCCACATGATGGTATTACATTTTACAACAAAACTCACTTAAAGTAGGTAATAAAACACAGGAATCCAGTATAAATTCTAATACAGTTATTTAATAGTAGCCAGCAGAAATGATATAGTGATGCCTGGCTTCCTATCCCTGCACAATTGATACATGCATGCGTTCATTCTACCTTCTTTGAGACTAATAAGAATATAATGTTATGCATTCTAAAGAAAGCATGGCCAAGACCAAGACCAGCAAGCCTTGTCCTAAGCACTTGGCTTAAACTACAAAATATGCAATCAGTTTGATAAAGCAAAAGCCAGACAATGACAATATTTTGGGTAGATTGTCACAAGGAGCATACCAAAACTAAAACCATATGTAGCCATCAGGGCCTTATTGACCAGGATGATTCCAACAGATGTGACAACATTGAACAGCCATGAGGCTGCATCATCAGCCGCCTTCCTATCAGACTTGGTTGAAGACATTTTCTTCTATGACTTCCAATTATCAGCAGAATCTTCACTGGCCGCTCTTCATGAGAGAAAATACTATAATTGGAAGGTTAAAAGCTATGTGCAGTATCTGTGCTCAAGGAAAAAAAAGAGAAAAATCAATTAGTTATGCCATGACATAATAGCATAAGAATGGAAACCGGTAGTTTGAACTGAAACCGCAAATTGTAGATGACAAAAAGATGCAAAACGAATGTGTGAGCACCCCACAACTATCCAAAGAAATGATGTGAATCAAATTAGTCATTCAATTACAGCTAAAATGTACAGAGCCTCCGTGAGTTATCGAAAACATTTTCATGGACACCCCTATATTAATCCATGAACTATAGGTTTTTGGATTGAGACCCCATTTGGAGTTTCCAATCCAAACACTCAATGAATAAGGTGGTCGCTTTACAAAAAAAATTTTCTCAAGTTAATTCAAAGGAACCACTAAGGTGTGCGTAGGTAAGCCCACGACTACAACGTGATGCTCTTTCTAACAGCTGATCCAGCACGCTAATGTTGCCATTTCAAGCTGTCATATACGTCCAATAAAACGTAACGCAACATAATGTAATGGAAGAAGAAATCACGCATCGACTCAAATCTACTGTAGTATTACATTACATCAAATTTTATCATGATCTACCTCAAAACTATATATACCATTTTAGATTTCATTTAAACTAAGGTGCCCTAATCAAGCAGAGTACTGAAGAGACCAATATCCGTCAAATTTACTGTTAAATCAAGCAGAGTACTGAAGAGAACCCGACAAAGTCATCGATTTTTAATATCAAAACAAAAACAGATCAAAATCATAACAGCCAAGACACTTAAATAATCTCATTTTCAATTTCAGTGGATAAAACCCCAAATTGAAGCAAAACAAAATCACAAAATTGAAGCAGATCCAACCAAATTCAATCACAGATCAAAAAGTCAAGCTAAAAATTACTAAAAAGGAAAGCAATTCAGGTCAAACAAATCCAATCATGCCGATCATTACAAGGACCAGAATGAAGTAATTGGTATGTACCTGGAAAAGAAAGAGGCTTTCCGGGAAGGAATTGAGACTTCTCCCGGGAAACAAACGGAAAAACCGACAAATTTAGTTTCAGAGTTTAGAGAGAGGGGGAGGAGTGTGTGAGTAATAAGAATGGGCTTTTGGCCTTGAGGGAAATCATCAATATTTAAAGAAATTCTACCGAGAGAGAAAGAGACTGCTTTCATAAAGGGAATTAAAAATCATCGGTTTAATTTCTTTCGTTTTCAGAGACAAAACCTCCAAACCAAAAAAACAACTCCTAATTTTTAATTAATTAACAAAAAAATAAAATAAAAGCAGTCCTTCCGTTTTTATTTCTGTTCAAGGTCATGAAATACGTACCTTAGAGACAGTATTCCATACGAAAATATCATGTGTATTAAATGAAATTGCCATGTTAATAAAAATCTAGTCAGTATTCATGATTCACACGTATCTCATAGAATTAGAAATCTTGAATCTTTGAGTTTTGCTTCTTCTTCTTCTTTTTGTAATTATTAATGAATATTTTTTTAGAATTGTTAGAGATTAATTTGAATATTACCAGTTTATATTTTTCATTTTGTTTTATCGATTTAATTTGTGCATCCAAATAGGGTCAGTTGAGGTAAAAATTGAACATTTTTCAAGAAAGAAAATATTGAGATGGAGATTTTTTTTTTTCCTTGCCATGATGAAAGGAAGGGAATATTCTTCTCTCTTTTTTTTCTACTCCAGTAATAATTGCCACATCAGTTGCTAGTCAAGGCTTGATAGATTAGAAATGGTACTCCTATACTAGCTCCTAGATTTTGATTTTGGATGCACGTCATTTTGATAAATATTATTTTTTTAATATATTTTTTATTTTTATTTTTATAATTTTTTTTACAAAAACAATAAAAAAATATTAAAACAAAAAACAAAGATTCAATCTCAATACTAAACAAGCACGAGATTTACATGAAAGATTAAAGTTTCATTTAGTATGTTTTTCTTTTAAGAATTTATTAAATTAATATATTTTTTAAATGCTTTTTAATGTTTTGATGTAAAATATATTTTTTAAAAATTGATATATTTTTAATTAATTTTTTTATATAAAAACACCAACGCATAATATTATTAATACACGTAATAAGAATTTGTTTAGAAAAGTTATGGTTGTGATTTTTAAAAAGCTATAAATTATAGCTTCTAATATCAACATGGTTGTGATATTAATTTTTAAAATATTACTAAATACTT
>Ga0325404_1007158_pt1 | contig 11652 bp, 8 predicted proteins | sample PopdelMetagenome_18_FD_205664 | JGI IMG/M metagenome (GOLD analysis project Ga0325404, IMG submission 205664) | Populus deltoides microbial communities from Bellville, Georgia, United States - Xylem-Control-R1 | ecosystem: Host-associated > Plants > Phyllosphere > Stem > Wood/Secondary xylem... | reverse complement strand
GATAATTCTTAAGATGGAGAACTAATTTTATTTAAAAGAAAAGAATAATCTTAAATATTTTAAAATTAACTAACTTCAATCATTTTTTATGTATAATAATTAAATATTATTTAATTTTTAAATCATTTGGTAGTTATATTTACTAAAAAAGCGATATAATATTTTTTATTATTCTTTATAATATTTATGTTTTTTATAAAGAAAGAATTCATTTTATTTACTTTATTAAAAAATATTTAATAACAATCTTTAATATAGCATGGAAATAATTTCTCCATAATACATATGCGTGAGCTTGCAAAGCAAAACAAACCCCAAAATATAAAATCGAACCAACATAAATTATAAAGATAAAAATAAAAAAAAATAAATTTTAATAATCAAAGCACAATGAACAAACAAAAAAAAACATAATGATTAGTAGTATCATAACCTAATTTTACTAATTCATGAGTTGAACTTATATTACTAATTCTCATATTGGGTTAGGCTAAATGTTTTATTAATACAATAAATATTCATGAGTTGAACTTTTATTACTAATTCTCATGGGTTGAGATTAATTAAAACTAAGATTTGAGTTTAATAAATTAGCTCATAACCTATTATAAGCTATAACAAATAATATAGGCTTAATACATTAACTGAATCAATTGTCTAAAAAAAATATAAAATATATAAAAAAATAATAAATTATGAATAAAAAAAAAACTCAGTCACAACAAAATATAATATGTTTTGAATAAAAACTTGAATTGAACTATTGTAATTTCATTATTTTTACAAAAACATTATTCAATGTAGCTATTTGAAAGCAACAATAACACACACTAATACGACATCTCCTGCAACTCATTTAAGCAATCAAAAAGTTGTCAGGTATGTATAAATTTAAGTTTATAACAATTACTTAATAATGAAAACTTAAAATATAATTGTTTAACAATTCCTCGCTATTTTAAATTGTTATTACTGACCCATTATTCTTTAATATTTATGGCTAAACCAGCACTCAAAAAAACATAAAGATAATAAAATATCTTTGTAAATTATAATTTAATAAATTAATCTAAAATATTTATGAAATAATTAAAAGCTATATAGCCTTACAATAGTCTAAACCATATATTATTCTAGATTTTTTTAACTTTTCAAGATTATTTATTATTAATGAAAAATCTATTGGTGTTGGAGAAGAGCAAATCCAATTTTAGCAATAAATAAGAGCTTCAATAGTTGCTAGATTCAATAAATTTCTAAAAGGATCTAATACATGACCTATCTTATTAAAAGGAGGCAATTGCAGACCTATGAATAATTATGACATCTCTTGTAACTATAAAAAGTATTGGATATTTATAGCTATTAACCTTTCACCAAGTTAAAATATCAAATAAAGTATCACTTGTATCAATTTGACAAGTATTTCTCCAATTCAAATATACTCTCCTCATTATCCTCTTCTCTTAAATGCTTCTTGAATTGAAAGACTAATGCTTAATATAAATGATGTGCATCATGAGAATTATAATCCATGTTGTAAAGCTAAATCTAATATGCAAGAGGATTCAGATGGTCCAATGACAATAGCGAGAGCGAAACAACTACAAAGGGCCTTAACGAGTCAAATTGAAATGATTGAAGCTGCGTCGGAGTTAAAAATTAGCAATTAGTTTGAAATTGGTTCAATGATGTTTATTTGCCTACAATTGGAACTTAGAGATGGGAAAAGCCTTTAATGGTTCTTTTGATGCTGGGCTACTTGAATTTGGGTTGATATGCAAATAAGTGAAGAATTGAGGTTGTTTACGGTCAGAACAATAAATGAATTTGAACCCGAATTTGAAGTCATCCATTGCATGTGAAAACAAGACTAATCTAGGTGGATTTCAAGTTCAGAACGTGATCTTTCTAGATTGTCCAACCATGATTGCATTGGACTTTTGTGTAAGAAGATATTGTTGTTTCAAATTTGGTATGTTTATATTAGAAAGGTCAAAAAACATGTGCTAGTTAATTTGTCTAGGTTAGTTTGTCAAAGTCTGTTTTTTAGGTTTGACTTCTGCCATGTTGAATTTTTCCTAACTTTGGAGGGATGTTCCAATTATAAATATAATATCAGAATATGTAATAAGGGACTTTTGGCCAAGATTGAAAAACTTAATTCACAGAATTAAGACTTGTTCTTCCAAATTGATTTTGTGAAGAACCCTACCTGACTTATCACTCTTCAATCATAAAGAGTGTGGCGTCGAAATCCTAGATTGATCTTTGTAGCGTCCAGATCGACTTATCAAAGTATCATTCTAGTCTATCCTCCATCTTATTTACCTTGAAATTACTATAATCCAGCCTAAACACCAAAAGAAAAACAACACAACCAGACCCACCATTCATCCATTTTCGTCATATTCATTGTTGTCGATTTTTGAAATTCACAGCACATCATTAATATATATCTTTTTCCACCTTATTAGCATTCAAATCTCGAGAAAGATTGTTTTTAACATAAGAATTTGCCACATATTTAATATCTTGGCTAGAATAGTAGGAAAAAAAATACTCATGGGTATATCTTTTACCTTTTCCATCAACTCTTTAACCATGGAAACAAACTCATACACTTGACTTAACATAAAGCTTCAAATATTTTAATTTGTAACAAGGATATAAAATAATTGCTACAAATAAAAGAGAATTTATATCCTTAATCCTTCCTTGATATTTATCAAACTTGCACATCATATCAGCTACAATTTCACCTGTTGAGAAATCTCCACTCTTAGACAACTTAGAAATATATGTTTGTATAGAGACTAGTTAATGAAAGAAAGAATTGCATGTGATATGCAAATATCCAGAAAAAAATTAAAATACTTCATAGAACATTTTTAGGAACTATATGAGGATTCTTGTATTTTACCAATCTAAAATACTAGGAGGCCCTAAGTGTTTCTTTTTGCCCTTTAAATCTACCTCTAAAAATAACATCAAATATCCAAGACCATCCTCCTCTAATCTATCAAACACTTTCTCTAATTAGCAATTGTATCTAACATCAAATAAGTGGAATCCCAACGAGTTAGGACATCTAAAAAAAACCTAAATTTTACTTTGAACCTTTAATTTTTCAATACATTTCTTAAAAGATATAGGCCTAGCATGAGAAGATCTTACAAACTTAACATTATTTTTAATTTTAATAATTACCTCATCCATCTCATTTAACTCATCACTCACAACAAGAATGATAATATAAGCACAAAACGTAACATGGATACACTCATTATCTTCCAATTGTTAGTCATTCTTTTCAAAAAAGTAACGCACTCTTCTTAGAACTTGCATTATCTAATATGATTGTTAAAATTATGCCAATACCTCAATTAGTCAAATAATTGTTCAATGCTTTTCTAATGGTCTCAACCTTGTGATTTGGAACTTGATAAGAGTTTAAAGCTTTTTTATGCAACTTACAATCACTATCTACCCAATAAGTTATAACACACATGTAATTGATATTTTGGATGGAAGTCTAAGTGTCACTTATAAGACACACATACTTGTTTTTGTTTTATGGTTTTCTTTAACTTTTTCTTCTCTTTAGCATAAAGGTTTAGACAGTCTCTTTGTAACAGTGATTTGAGAGGGAGCATAAAATCCATATTGCATGGCTAAACAAAACTATTTAAATCCTAAACCCTTTTCAATCCTAAAAGGAAACTCATCATAAATAATTATCCTACCAAGTGTTTTTCTAAAAGCTTCTTGACTAAAATTAATAACATGAAGAATATCTAGAGTTTCATCTTTAACCCCCTTAAAAGTTTGAGCCAATATCTTTTGTTGTTTTATCATCAAACTTAAACCTACCAAAAAAATGTTTACATAATTTATTTAACTTTGTCCACAAATTACTACTAGTGCCAAGAGTCTTTGAGGCATATAGATAATCTTGTTTACAATACTTATATGCAACTCTCCTTAATGATGGATCAAAAACCTCTATTATATCAAAGTGATGCCAAACTTTAAATATAGTTCTAAAGGCCATATTTCTTTTCTTGTTACCTTTGTTACAATTGTATTTGCATGAGTAGCTTAAACATGTTTGGCCTTTACTAGAGCAACAACATCATTCGCTGAAGAAAGAACAACATTATTCATTAAAGGATTGTTTGATGGATCAACATTGATTTCTTGAACATAAGGTCTTGTATTCTTCATCTAAAACAAAAAAATTTAATCAATTTCAGTTTAATATTGATACAAATCCCTTTGTTCATAAGAAGATAAAATCATAACAAAAAAGTCCAGCAAAGACATTAATTACGTAATATAGATAAAAAGAAAATTATATATAATTACACAATTTCTAAATTGTAAAGTCTGAATTAGGGTACAAAAAAATATTTATTTTAAAGCTGTTAAGTATGTGGAACTGGTTAGTTAAGGTTGCAATAACAAAGATGAGACATATGAATCTTTCCACACCTTTAACTCTCGTCAAAACCCCTAGGAGTATTAAAGGTTTTGTCAACTACTTTTGTCTCTTGCAAAGAATCGATCAAATTAAATTTTAGACTTCATAGGTAGGGTTTTGATTTAAAAAAAAAAGATTTGATTGACAAGGAGGTATAGATGAGGTTTGTAAAAATCAAGTTTAGAATTTTAATTATAAAGATGAAAAAAAGAATTGATAATTTTAGTTTGTTAAAATGGTTGCTAAAAGAGGTTGTTATTATCAACGGGATAGGGAGATAAGAGAATGAGAGGCTAAGCGACGAGAGAGAAAAAACTGAATAAAGAGAAAAAGAAGAATATTTATACCAAGAACTTTCTATAATATAAGGTTAATCTATTAGTAAATTGTATAAAACATATAAATTGGACGATGTTAATCACATTTTAAAAATTATAACCTCTCAATTGACTTGTAATATCTATTTTTTAAGTTTTTTAAAATTATTATTATTTGTAATGTACATATTATCTAATTTTGATTAATTAAATCACATTAAATAATATAAATATTACATATAAGCTAACACCCCTTCTATAAAGTTGGGTGAACATGCTCGTATATGCATGAACAGTGGCATAACAGTAACTTCCCTGCCTCTTCTTAGTTTAATTTTATTATTTATTAATTTTAATTCTAGTTTTCTTCACATATTTTTTTAATCCATACTTTAACATCCTCTCACTTCCCATTTCCATTGGCTTCTAAGCAGTTTGGCGGTGGTGATTGTTGAAAGATAAGTTAGAAAAATGGCTGCAAAGGATGGAATTAGGAGTGGAAGGGAAGGTGAAGAAGACGAGCATGTGTATAGGATAAGCACAGACAAAGAGTGGGAAGAGTTGCAGAGAAATGGATCTTGTTTTGGTGGACAACTTGACAAATCTTCTGGCTTCATCCATCTCAGCAAGCTCGACCAGGTCTCCTCCACCTCCGTCCCTTCTCTCTATAGATATTGCTCTTGTGCTTCGATTACTTGTCTAAAAATAATTTTGTAACCTCTCCATATTCATATTTTCATCATAGCATTGATCTTGGCAAGAATCGGGAAACAAAAACAGAAATCAGGCTCTTAATTACTCATTTATGTGCTTTTCCAAGAACTGGTAGAGGTTATGGAAAATCTTATGATTTATTTTAATGCGGGATTAGTTGATCAAAAATACTCAGTCGATGAAATGAGATATTTGGTGGTTATGTCAGTATTCAGTATCCAAACTGCGGCTTGCTTCCCAAGATGACAATTTCTATTTTCTGATATCTATCCATTTTTTAGTGAGGGATGATTTACGGATACTCAACTATTTATGGGACGGTCTTTATATATATATATATGCAGGTGATGTCAACGTTGCAAAACTTTTTCCTGAATACTAAGGTGGATTTGTATCTGCTTCAAATCGATGCTAAAAAGGTTTGCACTTTATCATTTTATGTTTATTATGTCTTTCATTGATTCGTCAGAGGTATAATTAAGCTATTAATAGGAAGGGAAAGAGTACAGATTTTCCATGTGATGCAATGTATAGCAAACTGAATTTCATGTTAGGGGATGATGAACAATTGTGACTTGGAAGTGTAGAAGTACTTTATGAATGCTAGCATCTAAGGATAAATTCTGATGAAAAGGTTATAGCTTTTCTGCCCAGTCTGCTCCATGTCTAACACTTTTAACCCATTTTGAAGTTTTTAAGTTGTACTGTACTCTATTTGGCAGTTGAACTCAATCAACAATATGGTAAGTGGTTTATATTTCAATTTTGGATTTTAAGTTTCCCCGTAATAAAAGTTTTAGATGAGGTTATCCCAAGTTTTTTTCTTTTTTTTTTTTTGCTGGTTATAATTGAAAAAATCAGCTGTGCAGAAAAAAAGAAATACTAATCAGATATTGGACTGCACTTTTATCATCAGAATTCATGGAATAGCGCATGTTAGGTATTGCTTCCTGAGGGTTACTTCCAAACTCACCAACGAAGTCTCAGAAGGTTCAAGTTACTGAGACTTGGGTGCTAATGGAAGGACAAGCAGTCAAAACAGGAATGTATAGAATTAGGAGTGGGGGGTCTTAGAAGTTCAGACCTCAGGCTACGATTCAAAAGGAATAAGGATTGAATGGCCAGCAATACTATGTTTTCAGGTGTTTTCAGGTCCTATTATGGAGTACATGAATCAGTTGGTTGTATGTATAGTTTCCTTTGTTTGAATTGATTATGAAGTCACATAGCAATAATACCGAAATTCGGATTACATAGTTGCAATGTTAATCCTTGGCAGTGCTAAAGTCTCATGATTTCAGTTCTACGCTGAAATATAGGTAATCTAATTAATGTACATTTTTGTTGCAGCTCGGGGATGGATTGATATATGAAGTCGTGGATGGTACCAGCAACTTTCCTCATTTCTATGGCCCTTCTCGGAGTTTCAGTCCCCTCCCTCTAGACGTAGTTATCAAAGCAGAGAAGCTTGTTCTAGCAGATGGCCAGTTCAGTTGTAGTTTTCTGAACTAAGCTGCTCTACTTCGAGATTTAACATTTTTCTGTGCTGAAACAAAAAAAGAAAGATATTTGTGACCTAAATGGACCTATTGAAAGAGGCTCACTTTGATAATTCTTATGTTGTTTCAAGCATGGCCGTGAAAGTGAAATACTCTGTAGGCAATGAACTGTAGGTAGAAATCCATGATACAACAGATATGGTCTAATATAATTTCTTGTGCTGTAAGAGGAAGTTTGGAATTGTCTGCCTGACCAAATTCACCTTGGAAAGCCCTTATGGTTATTGAATGGGATGGACGACGCAGTTCCATAATACTCCCAAGAACAAAGGGAGGAGGATTGGAGAGTTCCAAGTCCACCTCTTTACACCCACAAAAGCTGGGCGTATAATCTGGAGTTAGAACACGGTAGTTCAATGTCCATAACTCTTTTCATGCTAGGAAAAATGCCTACCAATTCTTGAGTGCATATGAGCTGAAGATTTCTGCCATATATATGCAGCAACCTAATAGTATTTTCCCATGGAAAGTCGGCTGTATTATCGGGTGTGTGAAAGAAGCAAGACAAGAGTATATACATACAATAGATATACAAGGTAAGCTTGGCATACAAGTAGCGGGGATAGCTCAGTTGGGAGAGCGTCAGACTGAAGATCTGAAGGTCGCGTGTTCGATCCACGCTCACCGCATTTTACTTTTGCCGTCTTGGGAATTACTGTTTGTCCAGAAGATGAGGGAAGTTCACGCTTCTTCTCGCTCTCCTTGCGTTCTTCTTTATAATCGGTTTGAGACATGGTATCAAAAGGTTTTTGAGTTTTTTTTTTTTGTTTGATATCATGATAATGGTGGTTATTTAATATAATTTTTGTTTAAAAATATATTAAAATAAAATTATTTTAAATATAATACATCAAAACAATCAGAAAAAATATATAAAAAAATTATTTTAAATAAAATTTTTCCAAGCAAGGTAAATAGTTGTAGTGCTACTAAAAAATATAGCTGACTAATTATCTAGGTGGTGGCTTAGTGGTAAGAGCTTGAGACCAAGAGGTTTGTTTTCCCTGTGATCTTAGGTTCAAGCCTTGTGGTTGCTCATATGATGGTTACTGGAAGCTTATATGGTCATTAACTTCAGGGCTCATGCGATTAGTCGAGGTGCGCGTAAGCTGACCCAGACACCCACATTAAACTAAAAAAAATATGGTTGACTATAAAATTATGGAGGGATAATCATAATTTTACTCTTTTCATCTTAAAATTTATATAAGAAATAACAATTAACAAATTATTTCGCTTCCATTGGTTTCTATAGTAATATATTACAAACCCCAAAACTGCTTCATCAATATATGTTGTATCTACATAACCCTTCAAAAGATCTACCTATGTGATTTCAATAAACTTGTAATAAAAAATATTAACATAATTTAAATCAATAATTTTTTTGGTTGAACACCTTCCATATTTTCTTTGCATCTCTAAATCATTAGTGACAAGATCATTAATGATATAATTACTACCATTATGTTATTGTATATGATATCATTATCAACATAATCATTATTAAAATAAATATTATAAATTGATGAAAAATACTAATTCATACTTATCTCATCATAAACAAGATCAAGATCTTTATAATACCCATCCCGAACAAGAAGCTATAATGAGAACTAACAAACACCATAAAAGAATCTATTAGAGATGTTAATTGAGTTAATTACAATGTCAAAAGACAAGAAGATTAAATAGGGGGTTTTGGGCTTAATTTTTTTCTAATAGATAGTTTTGATTAACAAGTATAACTTTTAATCTAATTGACGGACCATGTTAAAATTTTATGAGAAGATTTCAAATATCTTTTTTTTTCTATAAGGTTAAAATTTAGTAATAATCAGAGTTCAAAAAAACCTTACAATAAAATTTAAAAGTTATTGTGCGAGAATTATATTAATTTTTTAGTTAGTTCTAGTGTTGGATTATCTTTTCTTTTAATTTATGGATTTATGAAAAAACAAGAATTTCCATTTTATAGGTGGTAGTTTTTCCATATTAAATAAGGACAAATTGGCAGCAAAGGGAGAAATTAATTGTCAAAGTTTCCATGTTGATTAAGGATTCAAAGTCAGCAACTTTTCCATGTTTTTCAAGGACATCAAAAGTTGGCATCATGAGCATTATTTGCATGGATTCCTACTCCTACAAGGTTGCCATGTCGGCAGCCCTTTTATTACACACAAGTCAGTGAAACACACATATATGCAAGGGTGGAAGTTTTCGACGTTCTTTTTGGGAGTTCGACTACTTATTAGTGTATTTGTACTTGAATTATTTATTTTACAAACTTAGAATCTTAATCTTAATTAGGTTTTCTGTTTAGCTCATTAGTCCATTAAGGTTTATTTGTTTTTGTAAACTATAAATACCCTATTTGAAGGGTCAAACATGTTAAACTTAGTTTATTTCAAAATAATATTATATGTCCACAAGATTGTTCATGTTTTAGATTTTTCATTATACTTTTTTTTGGAATTATAAAAAATTCACTGTTTGTATGGCATTCTTTCTATATTTTCAATTCATAATTCATCATAATAATAGGTTAAAGCCTTTTTTTTTTTTTCATCCAATAGCTTTGATGCCTTGGTTTAGGTAATTATTATGTTAGTTATTTATTTATTTACTTATCATAATCTGATTGTAGTTTTCTTGAGTTGTTCTTTCTTGCGTGTGGGTTTAAGGATTCTTATCCTTTAGACTCGTATAAATTGGTATCAGAATAAAACTCTAAAATAAGGTTTTATCTATCTATCTATCTATTTTTAAATTTTCCATGTTATTTGTTTGTTTTTTCTCAGTTTTGATTTTTTTTTGGAAATAGTACATATAACAGAAGTTCATGTTCAAAAAGGCTATTGCTGAAAAGTATTGTAGAGGAAAAAATAGTTGAAATCGCAAGTTGTTTTATTCTGTTGTAGTGTTTATTCTATCATAGATTAGGTTTACAAAAAAATGAATTGAGGAATAATTTTTTTTAATTCATATTAGATTGTGGTTTTGATATTGATTTCAGGTTATTTGAGAAAATTACGATTCAATGTTTATTGAAATTAGTTTGCATTATCGATTAATTTTGTTTATTTGTTACTATTATTTCAGGATAGTATAATCTATTATGGTTTCAAGTTATTAGAGTCTTTCCTACATCCATTTTTTCTTTCATATTAGTTTTTGTGTTTATTGACATATTCATTGCTACTTTTATTTTCGCTATTGTTTTTCTTGTTGTAAATTCGCATCATTATCTTTATCATATTTATTGATTGTTTTGATTCTCAAAAGCTATGGTTAGTCATTATGAGGTTGTGATTTTTTTTATTGTTTGCGATTAATTCCTTAAAGAACTGAAAAAAAGAGCATGAGCGGTAGGATGAGAAAAAATGAGCATATTATCGTGATAAGCTATAATTAAATGAAACACGAGTGGAGTGACATCTTATTAAGTGTAAATACATGAGGAAGTGTGTGACGATATATTTTGTTACTACTAACATGAAATTTTAGATTTTAATGATGTCTTTCAAAGATAAATCATCACCTATAAAGGAGAGGAAAAACTTATTCTTTATGTTATAGGCCATGCAACAACAACTTGAGATGATGAATATGAGGTTTGGTGAGATTTTTGATAAAATAGAGAGACAAGTGGTCATGATTGCTAGTCTACGAGAGGGTCGGTCTGAAATGATCTTATGGTCAGAAGGTCATAAAGACATGTTACCCCACCTTAAAATGAATTTATTAATGAGAACAAAGATAAAGAAGTTGAAGATCTTGACTAGACATCAATCTACCAAGGTAATAGATCTAAATAGCCTAGAAACCAAAGAGATGAGGGATTTCAACAATATAAGAATTTCAATCATAGAGGTGTAGGAAAAAATTTTGGGTATTGTGATGACTTTGATAAAAAAATTAAGGAATATTAAGATAAAAGTTCCAGTGTTTTAAGGGAGGAATGATCCCGAGATATATTTAGAGTATGAGAAAAAGGTTTAGTTGATTTTTTATTATCATCACTATTTAAAGGAGAAAAAGATAAAACTTGTTAGGATTAAATTGACTGATTATATTGTAACATGATGGGATCAACTTGAATTTTTGTTATATACCTCCTAGCTATATATCGTAATTAAATAAATGAAACTTTAATAAATAACTAATGAATTTTTAAAAGAATATATCATATAAAATTCATAATTTTATTAAATAAATATTTCTTTTCAAATTGTTTATCTTTGTAAAAGATTTGCAACTCATTAAATAAACCAAAAAAAACTAACCTAAATAAAATTGAAATCAAAGAAAATATAATAACGTAACTAAACAAAGAAAAAAAATTATTAATCTTATTATTTTAAAAAATTCATTGAAAACCCCCTCCGTCACCTACAAATTGACTAGAGGACAAAAGGGTACAAACCAAAAACACTGATAATCAGGTCACCTCCCTCCCTCAACTTGTTAGAGGTCGGTTATCACGGGTTTTCATCACGGGTCTGATGTCAAGTAATGAGAATCACTCATCAAGAAACCAAAAATATGAATCATGTCCTTGTAATACTTTACTATTAGT
>Ga0325404_1007154_pt1 | contig 11656 bp, 3 predicted proteins | sample PopdelMetagenome_18_FD_205664 | JGI IMG/M metagenome (GOLD analysis project Ga0325404, IMG submission 205664) | Populus deltoides microbial communities from Bellville, Georgia, United States - Xylem-Control-R1 | ecosystem: Host-associated > Plants > Phyllosphere > Stem > Wood/Secondary xylem... | reverse complement strand
AGAAAGTACCTTTAAACTTCCTATCTCATGAAAAAAAATAAAGTAATTAGAAGGAATTAATTGTTTGGAGAGAGGAGACGGCGAAAGGAACCAAAGTGCCTCTGACTGCCAAATAATACCTACCTCAATATGGTCCTAGTATATCTCAAAGATATTAAATTATAAGTATCACAGGGCCCACCTCTTAGACCTGATGAGAAGGTTTTGTTTATCAAAACAATGGAATTGATACTGCTTTGAGATTTGATTCAGCTAATACTGGCACTTAAGATAAATCATGCACGTCACATCAAGGTCCCTTTTTAATAGTTCAGCAGAACCCCTTCGCTTTAGAACTACTAATGTCTCTACACCAGTGACCAGTCTCATTTCAAGGACCATCCATAAAAAAGCCCATGCAACTAGTGTCTTAAAACACTATTGGTCTCTCTATTCTTCTTTGCATCTTTGATTAGTCACACTAGTAAGCTACTCCCATAAAACATTATCAAGTGAAACTCCAATCACACAATTCATATAAAAACATAATTCTAACTTCTGCAGCAAAGATTATCATGCCCTAGCACAAGCTACACTTTTCTATAGATTAGTTCACAAAAAGTAACGAATTTTTTCAACAAAAACACCAAAGTACTAAACATAACAAGCTAAGATTTAAGCAACCTAGGTGTAACTTCAGAGCATAAAAGGAACGTGCAATCATGCAACATGGGTTTCAATGTCCTGCTATTCATGGTTCTTAATTACAATGAAATTCCAATACTGGTGTTCTTCAGAGGAAAAGGGTCCTGCACATGCAATATTTTTGCTTATTGCAGTAAATTTTGCATGTAGTGCTTCAAAGATGTTCAAGCTAAGCCAGAGAACTCATCAAAACCACCCAGATTAATCTGAAGCTAGAATAGCTAGACTCATCTAAAGCACGACTAAACGATATTCAAAATAATATTGGTGACAGTCATATTAGTACTTTGCCTTGAAGCACTCACATGGAACTTTTATGGAAAGGGCAAGGAAAAGGACATCCACATCCATTAAGCTAGAAGGAAGTAGTGTAGTAGATATAAAACTGCAGTAATTATGAACAAAAAGAATCTACACTAAACTGCTGGTTTTTCTAGCATTGATACCAAGAATAGAAAAAGAAACAAATTTGAGTCTGGCACATATGTATGCATGAATCAACCACTTCTATTTCCGGGAAATAAGACATGAACAACAACAACAACATATTCACTTAAGCTTGGTAATGAAATATTTATTATAAGAGCAAGAATTCACAAACTGAAAGATCAGTGAAAAGAAAAAACAACTCACAGGCCGATCCAAATACCGCCGACCAAAGGGATAGTACCCCATAGCATACCGCAAACGAGGGCAACAACTTGCCTAATCCAATGCAACACATCTCCCAATTGATCCTGTAGTGAGCAGCGTATCACTACAACTCCTCTTAAGTAATAACCCAATTTTTATTTCTACTCAAGAATTAAATGAATTATTATTAACTGCAATTAACAATACAACTTTTAAGCAACATTAAAATTATATTGTATGTAAGCTTGCATTCATTAGTTCAAAGCTAAAATTTTACAAACACAGTACAAATAGAAAGAGTACCTTGTCCCAAGAGGCCTCAGGATCCAACAATTTGGCGAATTTGGAAGGAGAAAAGTGCCCATTTTGATGCTGGTGTTGCTGTTGATTATTACTGTTGTTCAATTTAGCAGCAGATTTCCCTTCTTTCATTGTTTTTTTAGATCTACGAGGAAAAGAAAAGGAAAAGATTGGTTGGGTTGTGGCCTGTGGGTGGAGAGGTCAGACTCAGCGAGAGAGCATATGCCTTCCCTGCGCACTTCACATGCTCTTTCAATTTAACTATGATTTTTATTTTTATTTTTTAGTTTTCTTTTGGACCCTTTTTTTTCACTTCGAAATCATCGTCTCAGTCTCTCAGCTGCTTTCAATCTATTCACTTGGGACACGAGCGCTGGAAATGCGCAAAGGTTTTTCTCACAGCATCGGAAGAAGCCCAATAATCTACTTCCAATAATTTTATTTTATTTTTTTCATCTGTTTGTATTTTTTTTTTTTAGAGTGCTCAAATAAAAAAATATATAAAAAATATAAACATGTTTGTTTTAAGGGATAAAAATAAAAAATAAATTTTTTAACACATGAATTTTTATTAACATGTTTTTAATATTTTAATTTTTTTTCTCAATACAGAACAAATAATTCTAAAAATATAATCAAAATAGATTAGCTAAATATTTTTAAATGTACACCACATTCTTTTATATTTATAAAATCATCCTCTATAAAATCTAGAATTTAAAGTTTTTGCAACCTCTTCAGTATTAAAATACCAATTTATCTACAGGAAATTCATCTTCTATCTTTATTGAAAATCTTATTTCAACTAAGTGAAAATGCTTGTTTGTTTTGTTGTTGTTGAAACTAGGGATGAGCAAAAAAACCGAAAAACCGATTTAACCGAGAAAACAAAAAAAATAACCGAAAAAACCGAACCGGTAAAAAAAACTGGTTAAACCGGTTAAAATATTAAGAAAAATGTCTGGTTCGGTTCGGTTTCCGGTTTTGGTGTGCCTCAACCGGCCAACCCGAACCGAACCGAACCGATTCGGTTTAGAAATGAAAAAAATTAACAAACCAAGCCGCGCCCGCCTCCTCCCTTCCTTAGCCACTATGCATTAAAGATTAACCCTAGCAGAACATTTTTCATTTCTTTCACTTTCAGTTTCACGCAGCTGCCTCGCCCCCTCCCCTCCCCTCTACCCTTTCATCCACAGTGACACCCTCCCATTAACATCCGCCCCCTCCCTCTAAAATTTTAGAGACACAAACAATGTCTAAAAATAAACCAAGCCATTTCCTCTCTTTCCCCCAAAACTCCAACTTGAAACTTAAAATCTCACTAAGATTAAAACTTTGGGTTCAATTTCAGAGATTAATTTGTTATGGGGTTAAGGATTCTGATGAAGAGACTAAAGCAATGGTGGATTTTGGTGGTGATGGTGGGGGAGGTGGAGGTGGAGGTAAGCCTGGGGGGATGATGGCGATGGCGATGGGGAGATGGAGAAAAAAGATGGGATTTTGCCAGAGTGGTTAAATTTTACTGCTGATGATGCGAAGATTGTTTACTGCTGTTGCTGTTTCCCTTGCATTTTGTTCTTTTGTAGCAGAGCCAAGATTTATTCCTTCTCTGTCCATGTATCCAACATTTGATGTTGGTGATTGTGTTTTTTCAGAGAAGATAACAATTAACAGGACTTCATTTCCTTTTCTTTCTTTCCTTTTATGATGTTAATGAGGTTTTGTGGGAGTAAATTTAATGCTGAACTGAGGCACATTTCAATCATGGAGAACAAAAAAACTGCAGGTTTTTTCAGTTTTGGACCTCAAAAACCGAACCCAAACCGAACCGGAACCGGTCGGTACCGGTTGGTTTGGACCGGTTCCGGTTCGGTTTGGGTTCCTCTTTTTTTTTTTGGTTTGGTTGTTTTTTAAAGGAAAAAACTGAACCGAACCAAAAATGATCACCCCTAGTTGAAACTAGAAGAATTGAGATAAGATGAACCAATCTCTCTATGAGATAAAGGAAGGTCTTGAACATTTATCTTTCAATCGATTCTTCACATCAATCTAAAATAAAAGACAATTGTATATTTTGAATGAGTGATTAGTGATGAGGTCCAAATTTATCCCATAGGCTTGTTATGGGTTAAGATGGTATTTAAGATATTTGATTAATCCTATGATTTTGGCAATATGATATATTCTTTCTAAATGAGGTGGCTAGTGGATCATGCTTGATAAGTAAAGTGCACTGTAACACTAAGGTGACGTTTATTCCTTCAAATTAATCATCGCACTGGAAAAAATGGATCTATCCCATCCTCGAAAGGTCGAAGGCTTTGTGCCCTAAAGAGAACATAACCATCCATGTTGCTGAGGCAGTGTCCATCCCATCCTTGAAGAGATATGCGATTGCACTATGCTGTAACACTAGGGAGTCGTTCATTTCTTCCAAAGTAAATGTGATATTGCACTAGGAAGAGTGAATCCATCTTATCCTTGAAAGATTGAGAGGCTTGTGCCTTGGGAAAACATATCCATCCCCGCTATTGAGGCAATATTCATCCCATCCTTGGAGAGATATGCAATCGCACTAAGGAGGTCATGTCAATCCATTCCAAGGTAAAATGTGTCGTAGCACTAAGGACACGTTCATTCTTTCAAAGTAAATGTGCTATCGTACCAGGAAGAGTGAATCCATCTCATTATTAGAAGTTTGAGGGGCTTGTGCCCTAGAGAGAACGTATTCAACCTTGTTGTTGAGGCAATGCCCATCTTATTCTTAGAGAGATGTACGATTGCACTAGAGAGATCATGCCAATCTTTCAAGGTAAATTGTGTCATAGCACCAGGAAGACATTTATTCCTTCCAAGGTATATGTGTTATCGCACCAATAAGAGTGAATTTATCCCATCCTTGGAAGATTGAGGGGTTTGTGCTCTGAAGAGAACGAATCCATCCTCGTTATTGAGGTAATGCACATCTTATTTGTCATAACCCAATTTTGGATTCCTCAAAAAATATTTTTTTCTTTTATATAAAAAAAAGGTTGAAAAACAAAAAAAAAATACAGGAAGACGAGCAACTTGGTTGGTAAAAACAGGCTGAAGAGGGTTCTACATGTATAAATGAGGGGTGGAGAGACCAAATTGAATCTTTAACAATATTGAAAACTCAATTGCACCCTTGAAGGACCTAAATGTGAAAGATAATGCAAATTCAAATTTAACTTAAATGGATATTAGATGAGTTTACATAAAAATTAAGTTTGAAGAATTAATTAGATTTTTAATAAGCTAATTTGATTTAATCATGGATCTAAATAAAGGTTTAATTAAGTTTATAAATTAATTTAAGCTAAAATTAAAAGAATTAATTAAGTGCAAGAACTTGATTATATTTTTAATGGGTCAAATTAATTTTTATTAAAGATATAATTGGTGAAACAAATTAACTTGGGAAGCCTAATTTAAGTTTAATTGAGAAAATTAGAATTTTAAAGGACAATACTTAATTGGATGAAATTAGGGATGAAATTGTAAGAAAAACAAAGTTTAGGGTTCAATTAAAGGCCAAAGTAAAGAAATTCAAGAACAAGGACCTGTCTGCAAAAGGTGAGAAACATTTGGGGCTGTATCAAACTTTTTCAGGGACTAAATTGAGCAAAATCAAAGTTTAAAGATTAATTAGAGAGATTAAATAGAACAAATTAGAAAACAAGGACTACTTTAAAAAAGGCATCAAACTTGAGGGGTTTCAATTGGTTTTTTGACAGGAGCCTAATTATATAAAATTAATTAATTATATCCCAATTTAAGATGTCTGAGCTTAAATTAAAACAACATGGATCAAATTGAAATTTATCAAGTTTCCAATTAGAAAACCCTAATTTATAGGGTTCAAGCAAGTGATATGTCACTTATTTTTAATGAATACATTGAGTGATACGCAGTCTATCCCAGTTTTATTGTCTTTTTTATTTGAGAAGGTTAATCAAGTTGTTACTTTTAAGCGAATGAATATGGCATCTGCGACCATCTCAAATGCTTCAACTAACACCACTCGACCGAGAAATATCTCTTTTACAAGGATTTGATATCCTCATCACACTTTTATACCTTATTTGGCTCAACGAACTCAACAACATCTTGTCACTGATCAACTTCCCTTGCATTTGATAGTTTCAAGTTGATCGAGGGCTCACCTTCCAATCAATGAATGTGGAGTTCTAGACCTCCAGATCAAACAAGATTTCATCCCCATGTTAGATATACATCCTCTCTACAAGGTATATAGTTTGTTTGGCTTAAATAATCTTTTATTTGCTATGATTACTTCATGGAAAATGCTCTCCTAATTAGTCATTTTCAGCCAAGTTTCAGTTATGAATTTCCCAACATTTTCTATAAGTTTTAAAAGTTTGTTAGACATCCAGGGAAAAGGGAAACAAAAAAAGAAGGGAGAAGAATGGTCTTCTAACATATCAGAGGCAAAATATGAAAAACAAATTCTTTATGACCTAGTTTGAAAAGACCACCTTCAAACCCACAAGTGGTTTCACAACCACCTACCATTTTAGGGCTATAAAAAGAGAAGAAATCACATAAAAAAAAGCCATGTCAAGCCATGTTAAGGTATGGTATATGATAATGTATCAGGTTGTTTTGCATGCTTTAATGTTTGGTTAATCATTTAAAAAGTCATGTCAAGCTATGTTAAGTTTTGATGTTGATGTGGATTAGGTTGTTTTAGGATAGTTTGTTGGGTTTGTTGAAGTTGTATGGATGTTGTTTAAGCTTCTAGACAATAAGTTTAATCAATAGTACATTGTTTATACATATAGAATGTTATTTTTGCTTATTGTCATTATGGACTTCGTTTATTGTTTTTTTTTCTTTTTTTGTTATTTTGATTATTCAAACAAGTCATTTTAAGCATGCTTAAGCTTTGTTTGCTAGGTTTAGTTTGCTTTTCTATGATAAATTGTGTTTTTCTAGGTTTAGGTTTTGTTGCTGCATTTCTAGGTTTTTAGGTTGGTGTTCTTCGATTGAACATTGCCTTAGATCTTTGATTTCATGTCTTTTTTTATCGATTATTGGTTCTTACACATGCGCACAAGACTTGTGATCACAAATCCAGGGTCCTGATGGTTTAAAAACACTTAAATCTTGTCGTTTAATCTTTGGTTCTTTGTCTATGTTCTTAAAAAAAATCAAATAATCATCATGATTGTTTGATTGTTATCCTAATCCACCTTTAAAATCTTGTTTAAATGATGTCTTTACATGTTTCTTTGGCTTCCATTTTCCATAATCTGGTTGGATCTCGAATATGTGTTTCTAGGTTCATCTTTCTTGATCATGATGTTCTTGGCAGAGTTCGAGCATTTTTTTTCTTTGATCTTTGTTCTTTCTTTTTGATTTTGAGTAGTGTTTATAGGCTTAGGCCTTTGGGCTAAGAAGTCCATCCCTCGTGATTGGGCTAAGTCTATTTTCAATAAGACAGTGTCTGGCATGTTCAATTTTTATCAAAGAAAAAATGCAATATTTTGTCCTTAAAGCGTGTTTGTCAAACATGATCTTAAGACATTTCTTAAGTCTTTGATTTTTAGTTAAGGGCGTGTTTGGTGAACATGCTCTACTGATTTTCCAGCAGTGTTTCTTTTCTTATTTTTTATGCTTTTGCCAAATAGACCTAAAATATTTTCCAAAAAAATTCTTAAAAAATTCAAGATCATTTTAAAATTATTTATGAGTTTCTCCCGTGTTTTTTAACATTTTCTCTTAATATCATGGTTGTAGACTTATACTATAAGATACCGATCCGATATTAAATATACATGTTTTTTTAAAATAAAAAAAAATACAAAAAACAATTTCCATGTTTTGAAAAATAAAAAAAATACATTTTTATTTGTGTGTATATGGCCAAGTTTCTAACAAATAAATCATATTTGCGTAAATTAGCATACTAAAAATTAGAAAAAATAGGCTTTTTTATTTTGCATGCATTTTGGATTTAATAACTAGTTTATTAAAATAATGAGAATTTGATCTATATTTCAAAAACACCAAATTGTTATTATTTTTCTTTTAATAAACAGGATTATATACTTATAAGTAAGATATATTCCTGATATTGAAAAAAAAAAACAATTTTTTTTTCTCTTTTTTATGTTTTGACTCTAGATTGGCTAAGATTTTAATCTTTTAAGATAAGGACCTCATTAAGAGGAGCTTTCCTTAAATCTTAAAAAAACTAAGGAATATAAATACCATCTTAGAAAAAAAAATTAATCAATAATGCAAATTATCATAAATAGGATGCACTGGGGGTGATGCGTTTTTTCATGCACAACTTGTCTCCTTACCTAGACTCTTATAGACCATCAAGTTTTTTAGTGATCATGATATTAGGTGATGACTCCTGAACCCCATTAATCCTTTTTTTCCCAACACTTCTAAAACTCCATCGATCTAGGAGCTATACTCGTCATTGAATGTTATACATGACACGACACCATCATTGAAGAGATGTGCGATCATATTAGGGAGACTATGTCAATCTATTCTGAGGTAAATTGTGTCCTAACACTAGGAAACGTCCATTCCTTCCAAAGTAAATGTGTTATCGTAGTAAGGAGAGTAAAATCATCTCATCCTCGGAAGTTTGAAGAGCTTGTGCCCTGGGGAGAACGTATACATCCCCATTACAGTGGCAGTGTCCATCTCATCCTTAAAAAGATGTTCGATTGCACTAGTAAGACCATGACAATCCTTTAAGATAACCTATGTCGTAACACTAGGAAGGCATTCGTTCATCCCAAAGTAAATGTGTTATTGCACTAGAAAGAATGAATTTATCTCACCCTTAGAAGGTTGAGGGGATTGTGCCTTAGGAGAACCTAAAGAGTAGAAAACATCATTACTTTGAATAATTTAACTCATACAAGAAACGTATATTTTTAGTCATTGACCATAATACATTTTTATCTCTCCTTAAGGTATAATCAACCAGAATAACATTATATTTCAGCTTTAAAAAGTAGGGGGAATGACGTTTCTCCAATAGAGGTTTTTTAGATGGTCACTAAAAGGACTCCTCCTAGATCAGCATAGCTTTTTGGATTGTTGTGAAAGTATGATTGATGAATAATAAAACAACCCCTATACTAAGAGATAATCTACCTTGCTAGGTTCAAAAACTTGGATGAAGTCCTTGACTTGTAATAACTCCTGAAGTTGTATGATTTGAACTAACATTCTGCTAATACCCATTAAAAGCTTTTCAAAACCTCAAGGCTTCAACTCTGATGGTAATTAGGGATGATAATAGCCCGAATTTTGAAAGAGTAATCGATGGCATTTTTATCAACTTCCCACAGATGATGCCAATTTATCCCATAGGCTTGTGGGCTAAGCTGATATCTGAGATATTTGGTTAATCTCCTGGTTTTGGCAATCTAATTTGTCCTTCCTAGGCGATGTGGCTATTGGATCATATTTGATACCTATAAAAGATTTTTTTTATGTATTTAAGGACTCTCTGATGATTAAATAAATATCGTATAAGAGAAATGATAGTTATAATTTAGAAGAAAACCCTAAAAATAGTTATTTCATTTGTAGTGGAGAAAAACTGAACCTTTTTTTAAAGGATATATATAAGGATTTATTTAATGAAGATAAAGGATATCTCCTCCTTTTGAAGGATAAAATATCTATAAGCCATCAAGATGAAATATCTCTGACTTATTAGGATAAAAATATCTCTGAATGATAGTCTAAATAGGAAGCCCAAAATTATTTAGAGTTAAAAAAAAAACATACATCTTAGCTCCGTACTTGACTGAGCCAAAAGTGGTGGGTCTGATAGCTCGTCAAACTTACTTAAACCTTGGCTCAACGCTTAGCTAAACTTAGAGATAATGAATCTCACAGCTTGCAAGACCTACGTATGTCTGGGTCAACGCTTGTTTGATCTTAAAGGTGATGGATTATTATCTTATTTCTAATTATCTTTTTGAAAGGCATATCAAAATAAAAATAATAAATGTTGATTCATCAATAGTCTCAATTTCAAAATTGAGACAATTAAAACTTTAAATTTATATTCCTTACTAGTGTAGTCACTATATCTGCTCATAAATTCTCACAGAGTTTGCCCTTAATTTTGGTATATAGCCACCAATACAATTGGGTTGACGTTTAACTATAGCGGAGGCTTATATATTTATCCTGTTAGAAATATCTATTTATGGCCTTTTACATTGGTTTGAAGGTCTTTCATTCTCCACACCTGCAAATGGCTATCCTTTGGCCATATTCTTTTAACTGTGGGGTATTCCATTTTACTGAATGAAAAAACATTTTATACAAAAAAAAAAAACAAAGAGAAATAATAAAACGTATCCGCTTTGCTTTGCTTTATTTTATTTTATTTATTTTGATATGGTAATAAGTGTTTTTTACCTGTTAGAAAAAAAAAAGGACTCGAATCTTTATTAATTATACGTACAGTGTTCGTAAACCCACCTAGCAGGATGTCTGAAGGTTACAAGCTTACCGTCAGGTTCATTCTAAGACACACTAGTTGTTAGTTATGTCAAGTAACTGTCATAATTTATGCTGCCCTTAAAAAATGCACATGGTGATTTTGGGACCATATAAGTGTTGGAATTTGTGGTAGTGATTGTTCAGAACGCAGGTTTAGCTCCTGGCATAGGCTTGCCCAGCCTAGCACGCGAGCCACTTGACCCAATTCTTTTTTATTATTACTATTATTTGTTTTCACCCTTTATTTTACTTCTAATGCAAAATTATGATTATAATAGCTTCCAAGTATTTAAATTTTATGCATCATTAAAATTAATTTAGAATTTTATTCTCAAAATCGGGATATAGCGTTTAACAAAATCGAGCACATTTAAGTTTTACTCTCTGTAATAATTTTTTAATATATCAAAAGTATTATAATGGCATATAAATTGAGTTTTATAATAATAATAATAATTTAATTATTGGTAATTTTTATAAAGTAAAATGTATTATTCAAAAAACAATATTTGTGCTCGCCGAATATTAACAATATCAAATAAATAAATAACATTGAGCTGTTGATTAATATAAATGGATTTCTCCTCCTTCTCCTCATCCTTCTTTTCCTCTCATAAAGGTGATTTACTAACCAACAAGTATTATGAATATAGTTTTTAGACCTGATCCGATAAACGATCCGGTTCAAAATCCAGGTTTCGAGTTTTAACTGGGTCACCGAGTCAAAAAAATTTTAAAAAAATCAAAACGATGTCGTTTAGTAAAAAAACAAAAACAAAAGTTAACAGGTTGCAACCAGATTTTTGATCGGGTCTTACAAGGTCAACCCATCAAATCAGTACAGTTATACCAAGTTTTTTTTCTTATCTTTTTTAATCAAGCTGAATTTCTGATCAATCCACAAAACTAGACCAAGATTTAAAACTACGATTACAAGAGCTCATTCCAGCCAACAAGAACACAGCATACACATAGGCGTAAAGTAGATGCAACATCAGCAAAACTTGGCCCTTTACATGTACGGATTGAATAAGGACGGAACTAGAACTTCAAAATGGGGCTGGCTTAGAACAGCCTTGAAAAACAAAATGCCACAGGGATAATACATAATATTTGGGTTGCAAAATGCATACTTCCTAACACATAAGTCTTGATTTTAATGATATAATTAAGAAAATATTTAGAATTTTATAATTAAACTATAATTTTTTTCAAAATTTAAGAGTGTCATGGCACTCTTTAAATGTAATTAAAGAGTTGTAGATAGTCTAATAAGTCTCAACTTTAAATGTAATTAATAGACTCCATATTTAATTTGGTTTAAATATGTCAATTAACCATGTCAAAAACCAATTTTCAAAATATATCTGCTACTTTGTTGTGTGGTCCCGCACCATGTGATGGGGGGACCACCACATTAATTAAGGAGGCAGCTGGCTGCCTCTTTGATTTAAAATGAAACTGCCACTGTAGAGGCAGTAGTGAAGAACGAGAGAGCAGA
>Ga0325404_1007153_pt1 | contig 11657 bp, 7 predicted proteins | sample PopdelMetagenome_18_FD_205664 | JGI IMG/M metagenome (GOLD analysis project Ga0325404, IMG submission 205664) | Populus deltoides microbial communities from Bellville, Georgia, United States - Xylem-Control-R1 | ecosystem: Host-associated > Plants > Phyllosphere > Stem > Wood/Secondary xylem... | reverse complement strand
GTTGGGCTCCTTAAGGGGAGTGGATTGTAAGATCCCACATCGGCAGGTGAGGGATGTGTTGCTGGCCTTATTAGTAGTGCTGGTGCTAACATGCTGTACGCGTTTTGGGGCGTCAGGCTTAGAAGTGAGCTCGCGTCACCAGGAACAAAACCGTGAGGGCGGTAAGGCCCAAAGCGGACAATATACAGCATGTTGGGCCGGGCTATTACAATATATATATTTTAACCGTTTCTATTCAAATCTCGAACTGTCACTGTCTAGACATTGAACTGTTACTGTCTCATTTTTGAAATGTTACTGTCTAGATATTGAACTGTTACTGTCTCATTTTTGAACTGTTACTGTCTCGTTTTTGAAATGTTAATGTCTTATTTTTTGAACTGTTACTGTCTCGATGCTGAATTGTTACTATCTCATTTTTGAACTGTTACTGTCTAGATATTGAACTATTACTATCTTATTTTTTTGAACTGTTATTGTCTCATTTTTTTAAACTGTTACTCTCCGACCTCTCCTCAGATTTTTAACTATATCTAGAGTTATAGAACTCTGATTCAAGCGAGATTAGTCTTGTTGGAAAGCTAAGACATGAGGCTACAAGTTCTCTGAGGAAGGAGAACCCAGTTCTATCTCTAAGACAATCGAAATTTCTCATCAACGACCCAGTCCTACTACCCTATAGGGTCTGTCATGACCCAGTCTCGGTTAGTGACCCATAGCTGGAGTTCTATAAATCCAAATTGAGCAAGACCAATTTCATTAGTTAGCCAACATCCAAACCTACAATTTCTATGAGGAACCTGATCCTAATTCCTTCATCCAAATCTCTCTGAAAGTCAAGAGACGAAACTGTCTAGATTTATCAATCTTTCCATTTACATACAACATATGAAGTTCTTTAATTTAGCAATTCATACTTTTTCCTCAATTCAAGTCTAAGAATTCAAATCTATAAATTAACATCCAGGCATCAATTCATAATCGACTTGAAATGACTCATAAGAGCAGGTTTAGAATACTTTACCTGGTACGAATCAAGGTTTCGATGCCTCTTTTTCTTACTAATGACAGTCGGCCCTCCCATATTCTCTTCTTGTTCAATTTCTCTTGTTAATCCCTTTCCCACCAGTGTTTATTCTACCTATAACCCTTAATCTTGGATGGGTTTTTGAAATTTTGGTGTTTCTCTCTTGATTTGTAAAAATGAATATGAAAACTCCCTCTTTTCTTTCTTTAAGTTATCTGCAGATCTGGTTTTGGTGAGAAGAGGAGTACTTATGCTCTATAATTATTCTTATTTGCGTTTAGGCTCATTTCCTTTAATTTAATCCAGCCTTTTTTATATTTTTTTTCTCAGGATTTACACCTAAACCTAAAACCTATTTCTTTGATAGAGATTGGCGACCTTTCCTTCTTTTGAAAAAAAGAAACTAGAGAGAGATCTCTCAGCCAACACCCTTATTTTGGCTCCTGCGATCTTCCCCTCTATCCTTATAGAGGCTGGCCGACCCCCTCCCTTTTGAAAAACCAGAGAACCAAACCCACACCAGCTCGCCAAGACCCGAACCCGCCGACCACATCAATGACCCCTCCCTCTACCATTTTCAGTCGTCTCTCACTTCTCCCAAAGCCAGTCCCCTCACTCTCCTTTCCTCTCTGCTGCTAACAGCAGCGCATCGCAGAGAAGATGAAGAAATAAGAAGGGAGGCCAAAGGATAGTAAAGAAAAAGCAAAAAACCGAGACTTTTAGGGGTGCCAATCTCCCAACCATGGCAGCAACAGACGACACCGCCAGTGTAGAAATGAAGTAGGAGGAGGGAAGCCGCCGATCCAGCCATCCACACATCTGGTCTGTCGGCGACGTGTGCAACAAAGCTGCTCTCCTCTCAGCCACCGTGAACATCCACCTCCAGCATTCCCTTTCTCCAAATCTCACCAACCACCAACAGCTGCACAAACGTGACAGCGACCCAGTCGGTAGCAGCCCTTTGGTCACACTGTCGGGCGTCTGAAACAGAGAAGAAGGGGAAACAAAAAGGAAATGAGTTGCAGAGAGAAAAGCAGATCTACAAAACAAAGAAAGAAAAAAAAACTAAAATCGACTGCTTATGCATTTTCTTTTGTTGCTGGTAACGATGGTCCTCACAGCCAGCAGGGAAGGGAAGAAAAGAAGAAAGCAGGCCAGATCCACCTGTTTCCGGGCGTTACCTGAGGCGGCGCATGAACCCATGCGCCACCAGTGGAAGCGGCGCGTGGAGAAGACGCACCGCCACTATTTCGGTGGTTGAGAAGACTTCCTAGCAGTTTCTCGGATTTTAAGGGTTATTTTGTAATTTTTTATTTGTGTAATGTGTTAGTTTGATTTATTTTGAATTTTAGTGATTAGTAACATGTAAATGCGGGTGTATAAGAAAAACATAATAAAAAGGGATGCGCGTGTGTGTTTGTACCTTTTTTATGTATGTTATTAAATTATAAAATAAAAAAGACAAAAAAAATGTTTTAATCTGTATATGGTCAGGTATCTGAAGGACAAATAAAATCGTGTTGTATTTCCCATGAAAATGTAAGAACATGTTTCTACATATTAAAACCTTAAAAATTTGGCTAATATTTTAATTTTTTAAATCACGAAGCAGCTTACCTTGGGTAGGGTGTGTTAGGGGTCCCAATACCTTCTTTAGCTACAACCAGTCCCTTACCCTCAAATCTCTGACAATGACCAGTACTCTCAGGTTTTCTAGTAACCTTTAATCAAATACTAGGTGGCGATGATTAGTACTTAAAAATGCATTTTTATCAAGGTTTTATATCATCATTTTGCACTTAAAGTATCAATAACTCCTTAATTAGAGCATGTATTATAATAATAATAAGTCTGATAATATAAGATACATTTAATTTATGGTAAATATTCATTTTAAATGTAGGCCTATCACATAAATCAAATAATTGATTGATGAGTTGAACTACTGAAATTGAGAAGACAAAGAGAGGCTAAGCTTAGAAAAGAGATGTTGGTTGAATTCAAATTGGAACACCATTTGATTATTGGATCATAACTGAAGCTGTAGAACTTGGATTTAGTTCTGGTTTATATGGACAGAAAGCTAAGAAATAGGCCTAAAACTTGCATGAAGAGTTCGAGATTCAAAAAGACCATTTTCAAGTTCAAATTATAGCAACAACAAAGAAGTCGGAATCTGTCCTGCAACCCAAACATTGTTCAGTGTGAAGCTTATATCTCGTGTTCTAAAAGTCCAAATGACCTCATTCTTGTTTTGTTGGAAAGATGAGACAATTTCCCAGAACTTTCATGCAGACTATCTATTCAAATTCTGATGTTAGCAATGATGTTTTCTGCAAACAAGAAGATAAGGATTGTTACCAAGTTAAGATGTGGCCACCCACTCAACAATTAGTCATCAAATCAATAGTTCTGAATTTTGGCCTATAAAAGGAGGCATTTGCCATGCATTTAGGCATCTTGGTGTTCAGATCAAGATCACTCTCTTTCTTTGTATTTTGTAATGTTCAAGTTTTATTCCATGTTATATTTTCCTTAATCTCTTGTTTATGCTTTTCATTTCCTTTACTATACTTATATAATTATGTTCTTATCTTGTTTATCTATGCTTCTCTTATTCATAATATTCAGCTAAGTTTATTATGTCAAGGTGAAAAGGTTACACTAATGGTGTAAGAATAAGTATAGTATAAACTCAACATAGAATTTAGTGTTTGATAATAATATGTTTTGTATTTATTATCTTACTCATTCTTAATACCTTGCTTGTTAAATGGTTAATCTAGATTTGTGTTGAACAACCCTTGGTACAACAAATACTTGACACTTTCATAGCCCAACTGTATAGTATAACTGACACCTGTGCTATGAAAGGAACTTGATTTGTTGTTAACACAAGTTATCACCATGAATACTTGACAACATTTACAAGCATTGGCATTACTCAAATAAAATAATTAATATTATCATGTTAATAAATTATAATCCGATTGGAACCTCCTTTGTGTATGGTTTCCAATTGAATAAAAAAAAGAGTTTATATTATACTTATTTGAAATATCATTAGTGGATCCTCTAACCTTGACAATTGTTTTATATTTGTTTAAATCCTTCCAGCAATATCATATCTCAAAGCTCTCTTCAACTCTTTTTTTGTTATTATCTATTTCTTTATTTGTAGTTTATACAGTTAACCTTCCTGTGGTTCGACCCCGGTCTTACCGGGTTATTTATTACTTTGACACTCCTACACTTGGAAGAAGACATCAACTATTTGATTATGTCAGACAACTCCCAAATCAAGAAATGAACGAACAAAAATTGTCATCAACGTCGCGCGGGGGACGTGCAACAGTGTGAGCATTGTACTTGATCCTAAAAAGATCAAGATATAACCTAAAATTATGGATTGTGTATGCTTATAATGGTAGTGCATATCGATTTCTTGTACACAAGTCAAGTATTAAGGATATTCATCCTAATACTATTATAGAATCAAGAAATGTTTTATTCTTTGAAGATGTGTTTTCATGAAATGAAGCACAAGAAAAACATTCACTTAAAAGAATGATTGAGGCTAGTTTAAGTAGTTATCATCAATTGAAAGATGATGAAGTTAAGCTGAAAAAGACTAAACAAGAAAAAATGACCAAAACATTTGGTCTAGGTTTTCTAACATACTTATTAGAAAATAAACCTTAAACATACTAATGTCATGTTTGTAAGCTTTCTATTAGAAGAAAGTAGTCAATAATAAAATAGAATCCATTATGAATAATCATACATATAAACTAGTAAATCTTTTTTTCAGAAGTAAACCATTAGGCCATAAATAGATCTTCAAAAGGAAGATGATAGTTGATGATACTATTGACAAATACAAAGCTAGATTTGTTATTAAAGGATTTAGACAACAAGAAGGTGTGTATTATTTTGATACATATTCATCTGTATCAAGAATAACTTCTATACAAATGTTAATAGCTATCACAACTATTAACAACCTTAAAATACATCAAATTAATGTAAAAACAATTTTCTTAAATAGTGACCTTGATGAAGAGGTCTATAAGGAACAACCCAAGGGGTTTATTATTAATGGACAAGAAAAAAAAGTACATAAGCTTGTCAAATCATTATATTTTTTAAAACAAACTCCTAAACAATGACATAAAATTTTTGACAAAGTTGTGTTGTCGGATGAGCTTAGAAGTCAATAAATTTTGCTAAATGTTTTTTTATGTGAAAACACAAATAAAGGTTATATTATCGTATATCTTTATGTTGAAGACATGCTAATTTTAGGCAGCAATGATCACATGATCAAGTCTACTAAAAAAATGTTAACTAACTAGTTTGACATGAAAGACTTGAGTGTTGTAGATATCATACTAGAAATAAAAATTTCTAGGAGATTTGATGGATTGATATTGTCCCAATCTCATTATGCTGAGAAGATTCTTGATAAATTTTCTAAATGTGACAATAGTACTGTCAAAACACTAATTGATATAAATGTACATTTGTCCAAGAATAGAGGTAAGGGAAAAAAGCCAATTTGAATATTCTTGAATAATTAAAAGCCTAATATACATTATGAACTGCAAAAGACTTAGTATTGCTTACTCAGTTAACAAATTAGGGAGATTTATTAGTAATCTAAGTATAGATTATTGTATAACAATAAAAAAAGATACTCAAATATTTGAGGTATATCTTAGACTATGGGCTACACTATACTGGTTACCGTCAATGGTACTAGAAAGGTATAATGATGCAAATTGAATATCTAACACTAAGAATTAAAAATCTATTATTGGATATGTCTTCATACTTGATGGAGTAGTTGTGTCATAGAAATCCTCTAAACAAACATATATTGCAATACCCACAATGGAATAAAGTTTATTGCCCTTGATAAAGATGGAGAAGAAGTCAAATGACTTTGGAATTTTCTAGAGGATATTTCATGTTGGCAAAAACTAGTGTTGATTATTTATGTCTATTGCGATAGTCAATCAACAATTGAAAAGACAGAAAGTAATATGTATAATGGTAAGTCTAGACATATATGTCGTAGACATAATACTGTTAAAAACTTGCTCTCAAATGATATTATTTATATTGACTATGAAAATCAATGGAAAATATTATAAACTCGCTAACCAAAGGTTTATCGAGAGAGCTTGTATATAATTCATTAAGGGTAATAAGCTTAAAGCCTTTAAAGATAAAATAATGTAATAATAATAATCATACATAGTTTACCGGAGACCCCAAATCTAGGTTTAAATTGGAAAACTAAGTCATATAAAATCTTGATAGCACTTAGAAATTATTATTTCCTACTTATTGTGTCATGTTGAAAGAGCTGTTAGTTGTAGTGAGATAACATGTGAGAAATGCTCTTGATAATTTTGGGATACCAAATGGTATCTAACATAATACTCTTAATGAAAGATCACTTATATAAGTGAGAAATATGATCTTTTTGAGAATTTCAAAAAAGAGTTGAATTCTTTAAAGCATCCATGAATTTGGAAGTTGTTAAGGGACATAATGGACACAATAGTGAGAACTAAAGAAAATCTCTAGGTAAAGAACTATATGAATATTATTGTCTTGATTTACATAAAAGGTTAAATACTTCGAGACATCATGTTCGCTAATTAGCCAAGTAAATTTGATAATATTTTATTAAGAAAAGTTTAAAGCCAAAAGACACTCTTAATGTAGTAATCTATCAAATCAATATGTTTGTCCATGAAGAAGTATTCTCTTCTATATGATGAATGTTAGAAGTATTTCTTCTAGACGATGAATGTTAGAATCTGATCGTTTTTTCTAGGACTCTTTCAATAATACCTCAACAAATTTTTCAGCTAAAAAATCACCTGACTTAAATAAAAAAATATTTAGGTTTAATTCTAGTTTCATGATAGGTAATCAAAGTTGCTAGTGGAAAAAATCCATCAACTTTTGATTCCTAAAATTCTCTATAAAAAAGGTTAAAAAAAGTATTTCAGGTTGGATAATTCTGCATTTTTTTTGACATAATTTGTCAATTTTCTTCACCTAATTTTCCAGCATTACTCTTTTGGTTTTGAAATTTGTTTCCTCTCTAAACTTCCTTCTTATATCATTGTAGATGAATAAGTGAGTATTACTTTTTTGGTTCGTTGAATTTTATTTAGAAATGTACCTAAATAAGGTAATGTTATTAGAATTTAGAAGACTTAATGAAAAAACACTCTTTTACATCAAATGAAACAAAAAAAAAAACCCTTTAAAGACATAATTAATCATGGACAACAACAAAGCTCGATGAATTTTAAAATACTTTAACAAATATCCTTTTGTTTTGTTTTGTTTAATTTTATATATTAGCATGCATATTATAATTATGATTCAATCAGTTATGCAATGCAAATTTATATATTTGTTTAGTAAACATTTTAGTATTTTTATTATAATTACAAGTTAATATATTTTTATATTACATGTTTATAAATTAAATATATTTTTCTCACTTTAATTTTAATTTTTTCCGTGAAATTTAAACGAGCGGAGAAAGAAATAGAAGCAACCGCAGCAAATCAACATCTGGCGGAATATAATCAATATCCACAATCTATGGGGTCACATCTATCACATATCATCACAGGATTTGCTAAATTATCCAAGGGACAACATTCTCCAAAGAGTTTCGCAGAATTCGCAAACGAGATTTTCCTTCTTTTTTTTCCCCTACAGTTAACTCGTAAATTAAGGAACCAACAAGACAGGTTCAAGAAATACAAAATACATTTGATAACATTGTCATTTCCACTGTTGGTCCCCCAAAACAAATATATTATTCTACTAGGCTGCTGTTAAAAAATAAAGTCAATTTTTCTAATTCAACAACAAAGTGGAACTGTGAACTGCATGAAATGAAAGTGCATCAAATAATCTCATCTTATGGAGAATCAGAATCCAATGCAGGGCTTATAATCGACCATACCTTTGGATAAAAAGGGACTGGCAGGAATGGTAGATGTTTCTTCCTTTCCACATGTCAATCAACATGATATATCTAGTGGTGACCATAGTTTAACCCCAGAAAGTCCTCTCCAAGTTCTGCAAAGCAAGCTGATCAAAATTTGTCAATGTACTTTAATTGGCCAGGATTGTGTTAGGCATGCCAATCTTTGCACATGAACGAAGCTTTAGCATGTCCATCAAAAAGGCTGCCATGTGTAGGGCCTATTCAGGGCACTACAATGATATTCTTTGAAAATGGCATCCTGTCCACACAGATCTCTCATCATTCAATTCCTGGTTGAAGATCCTGACAGCTATTTGTGTCACTTGAGGCCCTGTACGAATGCATTTTCTTTATTTTTGTTTTCAAAGCCTTATCGAAGTTGTGATATGACAGGGATAACACTTGATTCAGCAGAAGTTTCACTCCAGCTTCCTTCACTAGTGCATACCTTGGTTTTATCCTTGCTTCCAAACTGTAGCCAAAATACTGTGGGAATTTAACAAGCTCTTGTTTTGGATAATCCATGGTCAAAAAGAACTCCCACTTAGGTATCACATTCTCTGCCAGGCTGAAAGTATATAGAGCTCCATATCGTGATATCATAGTTCCAATATCCTCTATACTGTATCCCCTTTCCAGAAAGAATTCTGTCACAGGTTTCAAATTGGCCTCGATACTAAGACCAAATGTCTGCGGGCATCGATGAAGAAGTATAGCAATATCAACTCCTAAGGAACGAAAGTACTCAGCAGTGGGTCGCAGCTTGTCATCCACATTGTAACTTACAATATTTGGATATCGTGTTAGAATCTTACCAATGCTCTCCGCTGAGAGACCCATCTCAGAGAGAAAATCTACAGTCACCTCAACCTTCTGCCTGCTGTATGTAAGAAGTGCTGGAAATCGATAAATGACTTTTGCCCATTGTCTCTTGTCTACACCCAAATTTTCTAAGAATGTCATAGTAGGTATAAGATTTTCAGAGAGACTAATTCCACACAATTGAGGCCTTTTGGTTAGAACAGTAGGAAGGTCTGATTTAGGTATTCCAAGATCAAGAAGGAATTCAACCACCGGTTTGATTTTCCTTTCCAAGCTGTAGTAGGCAAAAGCAGGAAATTTGCGTGTAATTCCTTTGATCTGCTCAAGATCCATGCCAAGATCTATGAGATATAGAATGTGAGGAGGAAGCTGCCCAGCAGGGCCTGTCTCACTGACTCTAGACACGGCCCTTTGCTTCTTGGACTCGGGGGTCAAATAGGATGGAGAAACATGTCCGATTGGTTTTTCTTTACCAGGTGGGTTTGGAAAGTTTTCCAATAAATCTATCAAGATGCTTCCATGCTCTTCACGGAGAGATTCAAGGTATGGTATAAGAGCATCCCTGATCTCAAGAGTTGTTAGCTCTCGCCCTGCAATGTTCAGTCAAATTCATTAGTAACGACCAATTAAGAATCTGTTTGGGAAAAAAAGAAAAATCATGGAAGACATTTGTGGTCAAACAGATGCAACCGAACCTACTAGATACCGAGATTTATGAACTGAATGAAGCCTTGAGACAAGGTGGTCAATGAAAATGTCCGACTTGTTGATAGTTCTTGCTGCAACTGCATTGCTCAAACCTTGTTTCTTCAAGAACAAGTTTAGGACAGCCTTCGCTTCTTCTTTTTCTGCTGCCACCAGAGTTGCTGGCACCACTCTCACTCTCGAGCTGAAGGATCCATCTATCCCAGAATCAGCATTTATTATAATAGCTTTATAACTCACTCCTGGAATAGAACCAGTACAAAACACTACTAAAAGAAGTAAATGGCAATAACAATAACACAACATAAAGTCATAAATTGAAGAACCGCCAGGAACTTCCCTGTAGATCGTTATATAGTCCAGAATGAAACCTTTCCAGAAGAAATCGAGAGCAAAAAAAATGTGCAGCCTTCAAGGTTTACTTACAAGTCATCTATTATAAGCTCATTTGCTCTCCACAAATTGTTAATAAGGCTTCTCGTGATTGTTCATCATTGATTATATTACTGCTAATTAAGTTTCATGCATTCCCAGACTGTATTTTTCACCAACTTCGAGAAATTTCTACCCTTTTAGTCATCCCCTTACACTATTTAAAATTTATTAATAAACTTTAATTCTTTTAGCTGCAGGCATTTTTTTTAATTGTCAGAGCAAACAAATACAACAAAATTCGCATTCATGCCAAAAATAATATGTCAAGTTTTGTCCACATGGATCCTAAACAAAATGCTCAATTTCTCTACAGAAAAAAAAAAAAAAAAACTGGTCAGTGCAACCAAAGACAATAGGAAACTAGCAAATTGTGCGCAGTATTGGCTTCAACTCGATTTAAAATGGAAACACGAACACAAAGCAATGCTTGATAAAAAGAAAAGAAAAAGAAATTCTAAGATGGAATTCCTTACCAAATTTTGCTCGGCAAAAAAAGAGCTTCCTAGGAATAGAAAGTTGAGACCTGTGGCAATGTAAAACCGAGTAAATACAATATAATACTAACCCACAAGTATAGAAGGGTAAATGCATTTTTTTATTTTTTTAAAAAAAATAATTAAATGCATTTACCCACCGATCCCCTAATTAACCCTCCGACGAAAAGACGGTATCTGAGAAGAAACTGAAACCTCAAAAAAAATTTAGAAACCAAAATTCAGAGGATGAAACAACTCTAGATAAGATATTATTATAACTCAATGTTACCTTGATGGCAAGTGAAAAGTGCTAAACATATTACAAAAGATAAATGTTGCCATCATGTCTTGCTTAAAATGAAAACTAACTACACATTAGTGAAATACTGGAAAATTTGATTAGGAGAGACATGTATACTTTTCTTTAATAGTAGAAGAAGAAGAAGAAGAAGAAGTACCGGGAAATGTCGACAGGTCCTCTAGAGAGAGAAGTGGATTCTAAGAAGTGAAATGAAGTACTGGAAGCTCTCATTTTCTACAAAAGATTTAACCTGGAAGAGGAAGAGCTGTGGAAGAAGAACGCTGCTTCTGCTGTCTGTTGGTGATAATAAGGAAAATATCTGCTTTCTTAAAGGTAAGGAAAATATCTGGTGTTACATATTGTAATTGGTTGTAAATCTCAGCGGCCATCTAGTCTTAAGGAAGGAAGACGACACAATTTCCACGTTTCCGGATAACAAAAGAAAACGATAAGAATTACATAAAAAAATTGTTTGGTTCATTTATTGTTTGAAAATTATTATTTTTATCCGAAGTCAATACAAAAAATAATTTAACAAAATTATCAAATTATCTTTATATATATTAAATATAAAATAATCCAACAACATATGGATCTTCTCTTTCTTCTTCTTTTCTCTTTTCAGCAAGAATCTCTTTTAGTAAAAAAAAAAAAACTTATATTTTTAAACCGAAATCTTGAGATTTTTGCCAAGTAATTTCTTGGTTTATCTTGAAATAATGAGATTCTCTCATTTCAATTTAGAAATCCCACAACATAGCAAATTGCCTGTTAACACACAATATATCCCCCAAAATATAACAACCTTTTTATTTTTAAGCGCAAAGAAAGAATATATTTGACATTATAAGTTTATCATCAAGT
>Ga0325404_1007151_pt1 | contig 11657 bp, 7 predicted proteins | sample PopdelMetagenome_18_FD_205664 | JGI IMG/M metagenome (GOLD analysis project Ga0325404, IMG submission 205664) | Populus deltoides microbial communities from Bellville, Georgia, United States - Xylem-Control-R1 | ecosystem: Host-associated > Plants > Phyllosphere > Stem > Wood/Secondary xylem... | reverse complement strand
AGATTATTTTTATTTATTTATATTTATTTCTAGGCTAAAAGGAAAAAAAATATCAAAGATACAAAAAACAACTCATCCTCCATTAAAAAAAGAAAGAAGGAAAAGAGGTATTTGTCTGAAAAAATCGACCTTTACACTCACATCACCGAATCTCCATCAAACCACAACCATTAATGGACACGAGTCAAATTCATGGACGCTGTCGGCCAATATAGCTCGTAGCACGGAATTTGCATTTAAACTTACGATGTAATTAGCAGATCCTTCCTTTCTTACCTTGTATAATATTTTAACACAAAAGGTAACTTTATCCCACACACCAACGGCTATAAAACTCTGGCGCTCTCCAGATCGTAGGATCAAACCTTGATCCAACGAATCAAAATCAAAATAAATTCGACCGTTGGAAGTGAAGCGTTGGCTCCTCAGCTTCAAAAAGAGAAGGGTTTTTCTCCCCTTCTTACTATTTCCCTATCTCTCAAAATTTTCTCTGAAATCAAGACATTGCTCAGAGAGAAGAAGAGAAATTTAGAGAGAGAACCTGGAAGAGTAAGAGTTTTTCTTTAATCAATCTAAAATGGCTTCAAGGGTTCAGCACCAACAAGCAATCAGAGGTATTTTGATTTTCTTTCTCTGATTTATTGTCATTATTTGGTTCTTCTTCTTTGTTTCTTGGTCAATGATTGAATAAAATAATAATGGGTTCTTTTCATTCTTCTTCATAATGGGTCTCTTTAGTGGTTTTTGATTAATTATTTTGATAATAGGATTGGGCCCAGATGTGATTACATGTAAATCTGTTGTTTCTTGGTGTTTTTATTTTGTATTTATTTATGATTTTTTGGTAGCCGTGATGATTCTTTAATTTTTATCTCGTTTTATTTATTTATTTATTTTTAAAATAAATCTATTGTTTTCCTTTCGGGTGTTTTTAGTTACAGACTTGATTGATTACAATCTTTATATGGGTTTAATTTACCTTCTGCTGTTTTTTGATGAAAAAGATTAGATCTTGGGGGTCGATTTTTCTTTTTCGTTTCTCTCTTTCCTCTTTGGTTTGTTTTCGCTATAGTTTATGTTTGGTTACTGAGAAAAATAAAGGAACCCCACCAGAGAAAACAAAAGACTGACTAAGTGACCTTTTTTTGTTTCCTTCTAGAGTTCATTTCTTTCAATATTTTATTCTATGTTTGTTGAATCCAATGGTTTATAATGAGTAGATGATGGATTCTAATGACTGATAATCTGTCACAGGTGAAGCAGTTGTAGGTGTAAACAAGAATGTGAAGAAAATTGCAGCAGCGGCTGAAGGAAAAAACCGCCGGGTTCTTGGCGATATTGGTAATCTTGTTACAGTTCGAGGAATAGAAGGCAAGCAGCAGCCTAATCGCCCCGTCACAAGGTTCCTCTTTCTATCTTTCAGTAACCTATTTGGTGTTTTTTGTAGTCAAAATTGGCTGATTTTAGGTTCAATAATCTTTTTAGACTAAAAGAAGAGCAATTGTAGTCCAAGTTGCTCCACCTTGGCTGATATTTTTGTTCATTTATTAGGAGTTTCGGTGCTCAACTGCTTGCCAATGCTCAAGCTGCGGCAGCTGCAGAGAACAACAAGGTTCAATAATCTTTTTAGATCAGTTGTTAGTGTTAAAATTGATAGACTGCAGATTTTAGATTCTAGGTGTGTTTGATTTCTGGACTGAGTAGGATTCTGGGTTTTCTTTGAATGCAGAAACAAGTATGTGTCAAAGCGGAAAAAGTGCCTGCTGCTGGTGTTGATGGAGTGGCCGCAGAGGCTAGAAAAGTTGCAGTGAGAAAGCCAGCTCAGAAGAAAGTTACTGTGAAACCAAAGCCTGAGGAGGTGACGGAGATAAGCCCTGATACTGAAGAGAAGCCAGGGAACAAGAAAAAGGAAGGAGAAGGATCTACAAAGAAGAACAAGCCAACTCTTTCTTCTGTCCTCACTGCTAGAAGCAAGGTGATTATTATATATTGCAACTGTTTGTTAGTATACAGGGTTTTCTTGTGCTAACTTGGTACTTATTTCAGGCTGCTTGTGGTGTTGCAAACAAACCAAAGGGGCAGGTGTTTGATATTGATGCAGCAGATGTTAACAATGATTTGGCAGGGGTGGAATACGTCGAGGACATCTACAAGTTCTACAAGCTAGTTGAGGTTTGCATAAAGAGAGCATGACATTTACAAGTTCCTTTGTGTGTGCTTGTATGAAGTGTACATCTTTGCATAATGTTCTGGTGTTTGTTGATATTGTGATGCAGAATGAGAGCCGGCCCAATGACTACATGGACAGGCAGCCCGAGATTAATGAGAAAATGAGAGCCATCCTTGTGGATTGGTTGATTGACGTGCAGCACAAGTTTGAGCTCTCACCCGAAACTCTTTATCTCACAATCAATATCATTGATAGATTCCTTTCTGTGAAGACTGTTCCCAGAAAGGAATTGCAGCTTGTGGGCATGAGTGCCACACTTATGGCCTCAAAGTATGAAGAGATATGGGCTCCTGAGGTAATAAAAAAAACCTCGTATATCATTTTTTCCTTCTTTAATTGATCAAGTAGATTATTTTTCCAGGAAGTTGAGTGTTTGATGAATTGAAACTTTCAGGTCAATGACTTGGTGTGCATTTCAGACAGAGCTTACACTCATGAACAGATTCTAGCTATGGAGAAGACTATATTGGCAAACCTGGAATGGACACTGACAGTGCCTACACACTATGTTTTCCTTGCTCGCTTCATTAAGGCATCAATTCCTGAGAAGGAAGTGAGTTAGAAAACTCTCAAGTCTAATGATTTACAATCTATACTCCCCTTTAATATAATTTTTTCTACTATCTGGCCATATGCAAGGTTACTAATTATATATCTGCAATTGCTGTTTTTGACTTGTCTAGTTGGAGAACATGGTCTATTTTCTAGCTGAGTTGGGCTTGATGCATTATGACACAGTCATGTTTTGTCCATCAATGGTAGCTGCCTCAGCAGTATATGTGGCTCGATGCACCTTAAATAAAACCCCTTCCTGGACTGACACCCTTAAGAAGCACACTGGTTTCTCAGAACCACAACTTAAGTAAGTCTTTATTTAACTTATCCACCAGCAAGATTTCACCGGTCCACAGTCTGATTTCATTTTGATTTTGGAATATTTCTTTGTCTTAAAATCAGGGATTGTGCTGGATTGCTGGTGTATTTCCATTCGAAAGCCGCGGAACACAGACTTCAGTCTGTCTACAGGAAGTACTCAAAGCCTGAGCGAGGAGCAGTTGCTCTGCTTGCACCAGCCAAAATTCTGTTGCCTGGTGGTTTGAGTTAATGATCAACGAAGTTAACAAAGCTTTTTAGTTGGAAATTCTCACATTGCTTTATGTGAGCAGCATAGAGAGTATATGAACCAATTTGTTTGTTGGATTAGATCTATTTGTTTGTTGCCACCATATGAGCAATAATTTTCTTTTCTGCTCTTAAATTTCTTACTCTCAAATTTAAGAAAGTGTCATTGATTGTTTTAAGCAAGCTGAATGAAGAAGGAGACCATTTCAATTTATTTCCACAAATTTTAGCCTCCCTTTTGCAAGTGGACCGGATACATAATAAATAATAGCTATGTTTTTTATCCATTTTTGCACCACGCATCACCTGGAAGCTGCATGGGTATAATAGGAGCAGGTGGCTTTTCCAATCATATTCTTTTTTTGACCACTTGCGCAGTGACAAGCACTAGGCCACTCCTACTAAACAAAAGAAAAACACGACGATCTTATATATTTCAATGAAATATTGGCCCACTGACGGTTATTTTTCAGGTTTTTTACCCCACTGGAGTGACCTGTCTTTTGATTCGGTCATTTTTCAGTTTGTTGACAGGTTTTTTACCCCATTTGGGTGACCTGTCTTTTTAATGAAATATTGGCCCACTGACGGCAAGAAAGATCTTGGAAGAATGTAAAAGACATGCTCATAGGTAGGCAACACCTGATAAGGACGAGGACACGTGATAAGGACGAGGATGCTAATAATGGAAGGTTACAAGTAAAAGACAGGTCACCCAAATGGGGTAAAAAACCTGTCAACAAACTGAAAAATGACCGAATCAAAAGACAGGTCACTCCAGTGGGGTAAAAAACCTGAAAAATAACCGAATCAAAAGGTCTTTGCAATTTGTTTGAAGCTTGGAAGAGAGCCCATCAACACAAAATGTACCTACCTATAGCATGTATCATAACAAACACATTGTCAATTATTTGTATTAGGTAGGGCAAGCCTCATTTAAAACAATAAATGAAGGAAAGAGACAGGAAGTCAATCATGGTGTAAAGTAGGAGAAAAAGGGAGAAAAAAAATATTATTAGTTGAAGGTCAGAAATGTTTTTAAGATGGTCAAATTATTGATGCTCAAAGGATCCAATTGTACATCAGATTCATGGAAGCTGGAAAAACACTGAAAATATGAGAATATATAAGATAGAGACTTGAGCAGAACATCTCTCATTAGGTTGCTTTCATTCGTTTTGAAGAAGATCCATATAGACACAATAAAATTTCAAGAAACTTCGTCTGTTTTTCAAACATGAAGTTTGGGAAGGAATTTGCCTCCCAAATGGTGCCAGAATGGGAAGAAGCTTACATGGATTATGATGATTTAAAGACCCTTTTGAAAGAGATCAAGCGTATGAAGCAAAGAAAGAGGCAACAAGGTGACCTGAACCGAGCTTTAACTCTTTACAGAACTTACAGTGGTCTAATACAGAGGCAGAGGCATTCTGCAGGCTCTGAGAACATTGAAAACCAAGCCATTCGGGAGAATTCTTTGAAACGAAATGCCTTTGAAAGTTATGAAACATTTTTTCTCATGGCTGCCGAGGGAGGAGGTGAACCTGAAATATTGTTCTTGAAAAGGCTTGGCGATGAGTTTGATAAGGTTGACAGATTTTACAAGTCTAAGGTGCAAGAGGTGATGGATGAAGCTGAAATGTTGAGTAAGCAAATGGATGCTTTGATTGCCTTTCGTGTAAAAGTAGAGAACTTACAGGGATTGTTTAATAAGTATGGTGACTCGAATCGTCTCGGTTCTGATGTTGCTGCTGCTGGATCAAGTAGTAAGTTCTTATCATTAAGCTAGCAATTTTCAGTTCTGCATTTTACTTTTTTCAATCGAAAAATTGTTGGTTCTTTTTCTGTTATTTGAACTGATATATTCTGCTTCATCTGCAGGAATTATCTCCATGGATGTTATAGAGGCTGGACAGTCGAATCGAAGGCAACTAGATGACTTAAATGATGACACAAATGATAAGCGTACCAATTCTATGAGTGGAGAGAATCATGAAAAGAAACTAAAGAACAGCAGTAGATGGAAAGCAGCTTCATCAGAACTACTTAATCATGTGAAATTGAAAAGATCTCCTGAAACTCCTCGTTCAACCATCAAAGGCTTCTTTGACATTTCTAATCAAACTGAGCCAAAGTTTAGTAAGAAAAATCTTAAGAAAGCTGAAAAACAACTCAAGCTGGCTATCAATGAATTTTACTACAAGCTTCAGCTTCTAAAGAACTATAGGTAATAAATTTTGTTCATAAACTTGCTTTTTTGGCTATCTGGATTATAGTCTGGAGATGCTGTATTCCTCTTTCCTTAACTTCTACTAAATTCTCTTGTTTGCATTTGAAAACAGCTACTTGAATATCCAAGCATTTTCAAAAATAGTGAAGAAATATGACAAGGTAGATTCCCTGTTAAAATACAGATCTCCCTCTCATCATACGCTAAGCTTTGTAATTAGAAGTTAACACCAACCTGACTTTCTGTTTTGTTCTCATCATTGCAGATTACGTCAAAGCGCATATTGAATAGCTTTAGGAGTATGATGGATTTCTCCCATCTTGGCAGCTCTGATGATGTAAGATAATATCTATTCATGTCGGTCAAGAATCAATATCCATGAATTCATTCTTCTATGTTCTAAACCTTTGTAATCTGATTTGTGGATGTGCTATTGCAGGTAATCAAGCTCATGGAGAGAGTTGAATTAACGTTCACCAAACACTTCTCCAATTCTGACCGAAGGAAAGCTATGGACACATTAAGACCAAAAGCTAAGAAAGAAAGACATAGGATATCATTTTCCATTGGTAAGAGTCTAAATAAAAGTAATCTGAACTTTCAAGGCCAATTTTCTGTGATTACTTTTGTTACTGAATCTGTTTTGTGCGAACTTTTCCAGGCCTATTTGTTGGTTGCACATTGGCTCTCATTCTAGCTCTTGTATTAATCATACATGTTCGAGATCTTCTGAATAAGGAAGGGAAACACCAGTACATGGAAAACATGTTTCCTCTTTACAGGTAATTTACAGAGAGGGGTTTCGAAGCATCTGCGCTTCCTAATTTATACACCACCTTTGCAAATTAAGGGAATCAAGAATTAACAGAACCCCATATTGTCTTTCTCATGATAAACCTTAGCAGTTTATTTAACAAGTCATTTCATACTTGTTTGCAGCCTGTTTGCATTTGTTGTTCTACATATGCTTATGTATGCTGCCAATATATACTTCTGGAGGCGGTATCGGATCAATTATACCTTCATATTTGGCTTCAAACAAGGAACAGAACTGGGTTATCGAGATGTTCTGATGTTAGGCTTTGGTCTAGCAGTGTTGGCGCTAGCCAGCGTGCTTGCAAACCTTGACATGGAAATGGATCCCAGAACGAAAGATTACAAAGCATTGACAGAACTTGTACCTCTAGGCTTGGTTGTGGTAAGAAAAGTGGAGCAATCCAACATACCTGCTAGTTCCCCTGCCAAATTTATAAATGCATGTGCAGTATGCTCAACCAGTTCCTTTTTCCCTGGTCTTTGCAGCTTGTACTTATCATATGCTTCTTCCCTTTCAACTTTATATATCGTACAAGTCGCTTCTTCTTTATCACAAGTTTGTTTCATTGCATCTGTGCTCCTCTATACAAGGTAATTAGTCACACTTATAGTAGAGTAGGAAATATGAAAGGGATACCTATTTTTCTATGATTTCTCAATTGCAGGTCTCCTTCCAAGATTTCTTCTTGGCTGACCAGTTAACTAGCCAGGTCAGTAGAGAAACCAGTGCTTTATATGCCTTAAATCACCATACAAGTACTGCCACTTTGATAATGAGCATCCCTCATTGTTTGAATACAGGTGCAAGCCCTTAGAAGCTTTGAATTCTACATATGCTACTATGGCTGGGGAGACTATAAACGGAGACAAAATACATGTAAAACCAGTGATATATACAGCACTTTCTATTTCATTGTTGCTGTGATTCCTTACTGGTCTCGTCTCCTTCAGGTATGCATGAGTCGCTCTCAAATTGTAACTTATTAGGTTAGGGTTGGCACTTACAGCTCTCTTTTCAAATTTTCAGTGTCTTCGACGCCTCTTCGAAGAGAAGGACATGAAGCAAGGATATAATGGGCTCAAGTATTTCTGCACAATTATTGCTGTAAGCACAAGGACTGCATATAGTTTTGAAAAAGGACTGGGCAGGAATATAATAGCCTGGATATTCTCAATAATTGCAGCTGTCTATGGTACATATTGGGACCTAGTCATGGACTGGGGGCTTTTGCAAACTCAGTCTACGAACTGGTTGTTAAGAGACAAACTCCTTATCCCTTACAGAAGCGTATATTTTGGAGCAATGGTGAGTTAGAACAGGAAAACGAAGAGCAATTACATAAAATGAAAACCATTAAAACATAAACCAGGTTTACAAGTTAATTATATGCATTAGCACCAGAGTCTTTCCTGATAACTAATTCTTATGATGTTGGCGAAAATTGCAGGTTCTGAATGTATTCCTGAAATTTGCTTGGTTGCAAACTGTACTGAACTTCCAAGTGCCCTTCCTACATAGACAAGCCATAATTGCAGTTGTTGCTAGCTTGGAGATTATTCGTCGCGGATTATGGAACTTTTTCAGGTAACATTGATTTTGTGTAAAATTCCCAACTTCATTGTAAATTGCATTTTGTGGCTAATCCTGTTCATATTCTTGTGATTGATCAGGTTGGAGTATGAACATTTGAATAACGTTGGCAAGTATCGCGCATTCAAGTCTGTACCTCTACCTTTTGACTACAAAGATGAGTTGATTATTGCATCAGAGTAAAACCAATGGACCTGATGAAGTTAGCCAAACCAATACCAAAGAAAGAAATGCAGCATTGATGTTCTCAAAACTAGGAATCAGGAGGGCATGAACTGTTTTTTCACTCAATTTTTTTATTCATACATTTAAAGAACATGTCCAAATTAATTAAACTCAAAAGATGTTGTTGGGATTTTATTTTTATCAACAAGAAAGCTAAAATTCATGGTGATATTACTGTCCTTAAAGACATAGTTTACTATTTATTATAATAGTATAATTATTATATTACTCCTTGATAATTTTCTCATTTGCATTTGCTTTTGGGGTAGAGTGGTCTTTTTCCCATGATATAAATATTTTTTGAGAATTAAGAGGAGTTATTTTGATAATTGAGTTTTAAAATGCTTAGTAAAATAACTAATATAACTCTAGAAAAAAATAATCTAATGCCTTTTGCACAAGGATGTTTTTGTATTTTCTTGTTTGTTAGAACAATGGAATTACTACATTACCCATGTCATTCCAATTTTTTAGCCTTGGAGTTAGGGGCTTGATAGTAAATTCCTCACGGTTTGTTTGTTATTGTTGATTGGTCTTGAGGGCATTTTGGTTTTGGACAAATAAAAACAAAAAAAAATAAAAAAAATCACGAGGGTTGTAAATCATGCGTCAGCGCCTGCGGCTGACGCCGATCAGGCGCTGACGCCGATGGTTGTAATGGTGCTTCCACCACATCATTTGATTCATCTCAACATCTTCTTTCTCCCTGAATGACGTGTGTATGGTGGTTCAACAAGGTTTGGCCATGAATGATTTTTTTTTTTCCTTTTCCTTTTCCTTTTCTTTCTTCTTAGGATTGTGTGTTGATCATACAAAAAATATACCTACCCTTCAATTAATTTTTTTCTTTGGATTCAATCCCTCTTCTCTTATTTGTAATTTTTTTAATTTACATTGATTATTTCTAATTTGATTTTATTTTTGATTTCTTCTCTGGTCATTTGATTTTTGAAATTTGTTTTTAGATTTGGTTCTTTTTTTTGAATTGCTATTTGTTTTGTTTTAAATCATTTTCTTGATTGATTTGTTTTTTTAACAATTCCACCCCTAGGCATTTATTTTTATTTAAGTTTTGTGTCAAATTTAGTAATTCTTTTTTTAATCATTATTTTTTAATCATTTTCTTAATGGATTGGTTTTTTACAATTTCACCCCTGAATATTTAATTTTATTTAATTTTTATGTCTAATTTAGTCATAATTCTTTTAATTGTTATTTTCTTTTTATTATGCATTGTTTTTTTATTGATTTTTTTCTCAATTTCATCTCTTGATATTTGCTTAGTTAAGAATCTGACTTCTTTGTTTTTTTAGATTTGCCTTTGATGAAGTCACATCGATCTTATAACCCGGGTTATAGATCTAAAAGATTAGCTCAAGTCAACATTTGTCATTTTTAAAAGTATTTTTTTAATATTCTTTTTACCGGTATTTTTTAAGTTTTCTTGTTTATAGCGTCATTCGAGTCTCATATCCTACGTCATGTGTTTGATTTGTTGGTCAGGGTTGGTTGCCGGGTTTGCTCAAGGCTTCTTTTTTTTTATCTTTTTTTTTTGCTTTGACAAGTTTTTTAAATTTATATTTTTAAATCGGCTTATAATATTTTTTTTGATAAGATGGATCCAAGTTTTCATAGGTTACAAGCTTTTTAAGATTTGATCATATTTAGGATGTTTGTTCGGGTTTGCATGATTTTTACATATGTTTTCAATTTCACCCCTTGATTTTTTTTATCTTTAAAATTTGCTCCTTATTATTTTAATTTTTTTTTGTTGCTTTTGTAGGTTTTTTTATTAATATTTTTCTAGTGATCTCATCCTTTGAAATTAAATTGGTTGGAGATTATGCTTCTTGATTGAATATGGATAAAATACTTCGGTTTGCTTTTAACAATTTTTTTTTCTATTTCATCCACTATCATTTTTTAATCTATAAATAATCAATCATATTACAAATGATTTTCAATTTCACCCCTATGATTTTTTAATCTTTCAAGTTTGGTCCCATTTTTTTAATTGCAATTTTTTTTAATAATATTTTTTGTCAAATTTCATCCTTATTGAGTTTTTTCTTTTTAGATTTTAAGCCCATTCTCTTTTTTTTTTGCCACTTTTTTTTATAAGTTTTTTTATTGATATTTTTTTAATGATTCTATCATTTAAAATTAAATTGGAGGATATTTAATTTTTTTTATTGAACTCAGGTTCATGATCTACCAAGTTGCGAGTTTTTTAGATTAGATTAGATTTAGGAGATTCGCCTGAGATTGTTTTTTTTTTTTTCTTTTTTTTAAAGATAATGTTTTCTTTTCTTTTTTTTTTTATAAAGTTTGACTTTTTTTTTTTCTGGTTTTCCCTTAGTTACTTTAACATCAAATTGTTTGATAATCTGGATAGATTCGGATGCGATTTTTTCTTCTATCTTTTTCCATTGTTTTTTTTGTGAATTTATTCACTGTTATTGTTTTTTTTTGTATTATTTAAATTTTCACTTTAACCAATGACTTGAGACTTGAATTTGTTTTTACCTATCATTTTTTTACATAAAAAATTATTATTCTACTTGCAGCAAAGCACGGATAACATGTCTAGTATTTTTCTAATTGTTTTGGGATTTCTTCACTTATTTTCCTAGTTGTTTTGAGATTTCATTTCTTCAATTCTGCCACTATTTAAATAATTTTGTTGCTTATATCCAGAATAGGTTTGATATTATTGACCTTCAGAATTTATATAATCTAAGTTTTCACTACGGATTAGGGTATAATCTAGGGTTTGAGAAACCCTTATTTCCTATCTGTCATTTAGGGATAGGGAGAGGGTAATTACCCTAGCTATATGTGTTATTCTCTTTGGTGTGGATGCCATGAAGTTGTTATTGAAGTATTACGGAAGAATTTCCAATCCAGAACACAAACTATTTCTTAAGGACAAATGATAATTGGAAGTTGGAATAATCCACAAAACATCACAAGAAAAACTGGAGACATCAAACTCAGGAAGCAGTAATGACAACGATTCCTGAGACTTGCAGCAGAAACATGCCAGACTCAACAATTTTGGCCCTGAAAATGCAATGCCCTATTAACTACTTTTCTTTTTCTTTTTTTTTTTTCAAAAATTGAAACTAATCTCAAGGATTAAATTCTAAAAGTTTCTACCTATGTTTCCTCAAATCAATCGGATTTCTGCTGGGATCCCCATTTTGTAAGGATTTAATCGGAGAACTCCCACATGCTCTCCTTTAAGCAATCGGATACAGGATCAAACTAGGATTGACCCTTCATGCCTATAAAAAGAAACGTTTCCATCACAAGGCCCTACATCCCAAAAGAAATTAAACCTACATTTTCAGTTTAGTCTTCTGTCTTGCCTTTTTTGTAGTTCTTTAGATTAAGCCCTAGTTGATAAGACCAGTTATCAATGGAGAAACAGTTTCTGTCGC
>Ga0325404_1007145_pt1 | contig 11658 bp, 10 predicted proteins | sample PopdelMetagenome_18_FD_205664 | JGI IMG/M metagenome (GOLD analysis project Ga0325404, IMG submission 205664) | Populus deltoides microbial communities from Bellville, Georgia, United States - Xylem-Control-R1 | ecosystem: Host-associated > Plants > Phyllosphere > Stem > Wood/Secondary xylem... | reverse complement strand
TAAGCCAACCTTTGCTGCTGATGTTGCTGTGCAGCCTTCATTATCGTCATCTCCTCTTGCTGCTGCAAGTAATGCTCCTCAATTTCCCTTGGTGAACCCACAAGAACACCACCACCGTTAACCTCAACAATATTTTCACCACCATGAACAACTTGCAACTTTCTCCATTTTTGCAAAACCCTCTAGCAAAATTCAAAAAGGCTTATACCCATCTTCAGCACCAAAACACACATCACTCTCTGAAAATCTCCTTCTATGCAAATGGCTATCTCCATTAGCAACCGGATAACCACCCAATTGAACCTTTTGGTCCATAAAGCCCTTATTTTTTGAAGAGGGGCCATCAAGAAACAAAAGATAATCATCTAATGGATACTCACCAGGGAAATCAACACTACTATTACTGCAATCACCTCCGCCACTACCACCATTCCTCGAGAATGGTGGCACTAAAACAGACCCTGAACGTGTATTATCAGAGGACAAAAAAGGACTGAACAGGCCAGGATTCGGAGGCTGGTTTTTTTCCAAAATCAAGGAAAGAACCATTGTTTGTGACTCTTGGAGAAGATTGTGAGAAGGGGTTAGTGTTATTACAAGGTCTTGCTATGGGATTGAGAGGCAGCAGAGAAGATGGCGTGGAAAACATGTTTGTAGAAAGTCCATGGTGGATTTTGGCCTTAAAGACTACATTTTGCAAAATTGTACAAGATTGTCTGATTTTATTAATTGTTGAGTTTTTAATTTGAATTTATATACTAAATAGTATAATTTTATGAATCAATTCATGATTTTAACAGCAATGATCACCGCATTTAAAAACATCCATTATATAGACGTAGTCAAGTGTATAATAATTATGTTGGCAATGACCTAATTAATATTAAATGAAGATTTAAGGCCCCCACCGACGATCCAGGTATAAGAGATACCTTAACCACACCTAACCCAAGCAAGGAAACTCACTAGGGCTTCTGTCCTCTCGAGTTCTCTCTTCCAAAATCCAAATAAAAACGTTTCTAAGAATTTTAAAATTATGACAAGCAATGTTTTGGAAGCTGTCTAAAGTTTTTGGATTTTATAAATGGCTTTTGAGTGGCGTTAAGATTATATGCCACAAACATCTTTCAATCTTAACAATAATTATAAATACAACCACAGTAAAAATCATAACCAAAATGATAGCAACTACTACACTAAAATGGCACTAATCGATGAATGAGTTGTTTCTAATCACATGGATTTGTGCTATTAGGGTCATAGCACAAGTTTTCCCGTAATTATCCTGAGCGTGTGCCTCAGTTAATTCACAATAAATCACCTAATCACAGGTTTCAATGCACGACTGATCATATGAATTAAAACTGGCCTTATCCCATCGTCAACGCTCGACAAAAGGACTAGAATCCTGCCCTCCACCCTCTTCATTCCACTCACGACGTGATATGGTGGAAGCACATCCACGCGCAGAGAGAGAGAGTGGAGAACGCATGGCACAGTGATACTCCGAGGGTAGAGAAGAAGTTTCCCAGAGTGAATGAAAGGTGTCATGTGACTTCAGAGCCTCATAAAATTACAAAAACCAGAGAACAAAAAGTCTTTGAACCCTTTTATCTCTCTCACTCTCTCCAATAATAATGCCACAATAACTCTTATACTATTGAGAGAGAAGAAAGAGAGGTCGAGAGGAACCCACCACATTTTTTCGCTTTCTAGGAAAACCATATTGAGAGAGAGAGAGAGAGAGAGACAGAGAGAGGAAATAGAGAGAGCTGAGTGAAGAAGATGATGATCTTATGAAGAGAGAGAGAGAGAGGGGTCGGCAAGACAACAAATACTAGTGTTGTCTGCTACTACTACTAAATGTATCTTATAACACAACAAAGAGATACTAGAGCTTAGTAAAGGGTCGTTATTGCTTTCTTTTTTACTTCTCCTCTTCATCAGTCTCATCTACTTCTCTTTCTCACTGCCCCATCTTCCAGAGAAAACTCAGTCATCTCTCCCTCCCAAGCCCCAACATTTTATTTATTTATTTCTTGCTCTCACAAAAGCCAAAGTGACAGTTGTGTTCAGTGTTACTATTGTCTGTATACTACTCTACCAACAGAAACCCCAGAGCCTAGCAGCAGCAGCAGGCCACAACTGTAGCAGCAACCAGTCCTACTTAGAGAAAAAAAGAAGGGAAAAGAATAACAAAGCCCACCCCAACAAACAAGATCTCTTTCTTTCTGCTATTGTTCTCTCTCTCAACAAATCTCCCTTTCTCTGATACAATTTCAGAGTTCTTGACCCCACTTCGATCACATAACACCTACATACACACATCCTTGGATTTAGTTTCCCATTCTAAAAATCTAATCTATCCTCCCTTCTCTCTCTTCTATAATTATCATAAAAACGCACTCATCTTGTATATTTATATATATATAATATTGTTTTTTCTTATTTCTTACAAAATTATCAGTTGTGGCTACTACAAGGATTAGGCAGCTCCTATCAGACACCGGTGCCTTTGCTGACTGGGCCACCTCTAATTCCTCCGGTATCCGTACCGCTGGTCCAGACGACCTCTCACTCGGCTTCAATGCCGGTCCCACCGCCGCTGATGCATCCGCCGGGCAAGCATCCGGTACAACATGGCCTAACTCATCCAGGTCCATCAACTACAACCTCCCTCCAGATATAGGCATGGTGGGCCTTCGCGATGTCTTCGTTGTGGCTCCTGCTGCTCCCTTCAACCACCACCACCACCACCACCAGCATCATGAGCAAATCAATCTTTCAACACCAGATCCAATCAATGCTTCCAATGCTACAGCTCTTGGTGTTGGTGTCATTCCACTCCTTACATCAGCGCCTTGTCTTACGCCACAAAACATGGATGATCAAGATTTGTTGCATAATGGTCGAAACAAGATTAGTGGAATTCATCAGTTTTGGCAAAACCAAGGCACTCAATATATCAAGAAAGCTTCTGACACCACCCCTTCGATTATTGATCATCACAATAATTCTTCAACAGCGAATCTTCTACTACAAAGTGGAAATGGTGGTGGTAATGGTAGTGGAAATCTTGGAGGGAATTCATCATCGTCCGCTACAACTACGTGTGAGGATTGTGGAAACCAAGCGAAGAAAGATTGTAGCCACAGAAGGTGTAGGACGTGTTGTAAAAGCCGTGGTTTTGATTGTGCTACTCATGTGAAGAGCACGTGGGTAGCTGCTGCGAGGAGGAGAGAGCGTCAGCTTATAGCAACTGCTGGTGGTGGTGCTGGTTCCACTGGGTCTACTTCTGGTTCCAAGAAACCTAGGCTTATAAACTCTCAAGCTACTACTACTTCTCATACTTCCACTTCTAATACGACTCCTCCAAGGAGCTATGACACGAGTTCTAGTCACCAAGGTTTTTGAGTTTAACATTTTACTATTATTGTTTTTTTTCTTTCTTTAGAGAAAGGTTTAGGGTTGTTTATGTAAACGTGAAATTTTGAGTAGGGTTTTTGTTGAATTATGTTTTGCAGATGCAGGTTTTAAAGAGAGATTACCGGTGCAAGTAACTGCACCAGCAGTTTTTAGGTGTGTTAGAGTGACAGCAGTGGAAGATGGTGAAGACGAGTATGCGTATCAGGCTGTGGTGAAGATTGGTGGTCATGTTTTCAAAGGGTTTCTATATGACCAAGGAGTTGAAACAAGAGATGGGTTCCCTAATATATCTGAATTGCATTTGGGTGCTGCTAACGGCGGCGGCGGCGGCGCAGGGAGACATGGGGCCTCTTCTTCCCCGATTCTCGATCCTTCAGATGTTTATGGTGCTTCTGCTGGAGGGTTTCTAGGAGGTTCGGCCTTTGGAAATCCAATAAATTAAGGTTTATGAAGGAGTAACATTCTTGTCTAATTTTTCTTAGGTCCGCTAATTATTATCAATAGGGTTTTGGTAAGTTGCCCCTTAATTTGTACCTTATTAACATATGTTCCATCTTTGAAATTTTCAGCTTCTTGGTTTTAGCATTCTCGCTCCTCAATTCTACTTGCCTTCTGTAATTGCACTTTGAGGATACTCACATAGCTAAGAAGCTGCCTTATCTCACTAGTAGAGAATTCCTGTATCAAATTTTAGAAAAGATAGTTAATAAAATTTCAAAAATCCTGTTCCGCCAGATGTATTAGTTCTGAAATTGCGATGAAAAAAAAATCTGTTTGTTTTCTTGAAGTTTGTAGCCTTCTTTTTAATCTTTCCGTCTCCTTGCTCTTTTGGTTAGTTAAATTTTTGTATTACGAAGGTGAGATCTACAGTGTAAAGTATAATGCATCATCAAGAGGCATCGTGGTATGAACTTAACTTTTTATATGTAGCAATTTGTCTCGCCTGGATTCAAAATCCCACTCATGCTTTACCCATAGTAAGGAACTTATCTTGTCCTAAAGCTTCCCCATATGACTAATTAAATGTATGATTATTTTTCTTTCCTCCATTGTTAACTTGCAATCCTGTACTTTCCTGGTTGCTGGCTAACATTTTGTTGCACTGGTTACTTCCTTTTGGGTTAGTTTGGTTCCATCAGCTAGAAGTAAATGTGGAAATCGTCATTATTGTGCTGCTTTAGACTTTAGCATGAGAAGTAGTTGCCATGTCACTATCATTTATTGCCAAACAAGAAAGAGCATAACATGGATGTCCTTTTCCTCCCACTTCGCTACCTGTAACATTTTTGTAATGCGGACAACCATGGAGTTGCATGCACACATGAATAATATGGTGTACTTGTTGCTTCTGTTATCCTGGTATTTGAAACACATCCCCCTCAATTAGCATATTAAAATTGTTTCTATCCTTCATATCATCTTTTAGAGTTTAACCTTTTGAGGTCTACATATGTTTCTGGAATCATTCATGCACTCCTTGTGTGCTTAAACCATGGTTTAGTGAACTGAACCTGCTAATACAACGTCTTTGGTGTAGATAATTGAATTATTGCCTCGTGATGATGTTTATTTGTCCAATTATAATGAAACATGCATTGTATAGAATATTTGAACAATATTCTATATAACTATGTGAGCTTTCTCGTGTTGTCAATCTGGTGGTGGTGCCATTTCTGCCCACCGGGATAACTACTGTCCTGGATGTCTGTTCGGCTTGTAATGATACTTTATTCCTTGAGATGCTTCAGATGTATCTGACTTATACTTTTGGCTACAATCTTGTGTACAGTTGTTGGCTAGTATGGATTAATTAAAGAGTCGGTATGTATTTTAATCCATGCTTGGTCCTTTCCTTTCCGCGCGCTGACATGTTGCCCCCCATTAGATCTCTTGGCATTGTTTATAAATAGATAGATTTTGTCGTGTGGATCATTATCTTTCCTTCTTTACATATTCTTAGATGTAATGTTATTATTGTTTTTGATAAGCTGCATGCCACTTTTGTAAATCATGTATATGTATGGAACAACAGCAGTCCCATGAAGATTGTTTCGTGTCATACTTTAGTGGGCACTTCGTATTTACAGCAGATGGCAGCATTATGCCTACGTACTTGAGAGGTACTGAAACATATTCTTGTGCTCATTATTTGGTTGAAAGATTAGTGGTGGTTTTGAGATCTGTGGATGCACATTGTGTTTCATTTTGAATGATCAAAAACATTAACATTGCCACCTGGGGGCATTTTTTTCCTAGCATATTGTGAATCTCCATGTTATGGGTATGATAAATTCTGTTGTTGCATCGATAGGCTTTTTAGCTTGTTTTAAAATACACTTTGTTTAAATATGTTGTCATTTTCTTTGGATATTTTTGTTCGGAAGTGTCATTTACGGGCTGACTGATCATTTTCTTGGATTCATGCTTGTGAGTATTACGTTTTTGAAATGACATGTCTCAATGAATAGAATGGCCAATTGTTTGGCAAAAAGTGGAGTGGTCATTCTTACTTGAAATAGGTGTTCGCATAACTAATTTTACCGGAGGAATCGCTGTATTTTATGTCTGACTAGCACTAACGAAGATCCTCTTTTGCATGGTTGTTACCCGTGTTTAGATCCTGCAGGAGGAACTTATCATCATGTCCTTTGAATTTTCCTTGTAAATAAGAAAACTAACTGAAACAGCAGAAGCTAAATACTAGATTCACTGAACTGCTTTTCAATCACTGTTTATAGACAGACACGGTAACTAAACCGTTGTCAAAATGCTTTGCATAGGTGACATAGGAGCTGAGGGGTTAGGGTTTGTAGGAATGCACATATGGCATGCATAGTGCGTGTCTTGTAATATATCTACATCCAGATTAAGGGTGAGGAATAAAACTTATTTGCTTCTGTCCTGTCGATGCTAAACGTTCCTGCCTTTTTTTTTTCTTTTTTGCTTATATAATTGTCTAATAGGTAGCAACCCCAAGAGAAAATTAACTGCAGGGTGAGAGTGCGAGGTCTGGTTTATGGATTTGATGCGGTAGCCAGATGTGTGGGGTTGGTTTTGTAGGTTTTTGCTTTTGTTGTTAGCAGTTCTTTGAACTTTATTGGAGCACGCCATTAGACTAATGCATTACTGTTGGAGGTGCACCTGTGAATACTTGTTTGGAATGCTTATCTGGCATGTTTAAGAGAGCTTTCGTAATTGCATATAATACGAACTCATCAAAAAAACTCATCAAATTTTTCTTTCTTAAAATATTATTTTAAAAGCATCATGTATGAAACACAGATTTGACGCAAAAGCTCATGGATTTGTTCCTTTTCACAGCACATGGGATGTTAGGGGAATGCATTTCATTTTGGAATATACTGATCACTGACATTGTGAAAGATGTTTGACCTGCTTTTAATTTGATTTGATCATTTGACAAATCCTGTCTCTTTGTTTTTATTTGAGGAAATATGTAATGTGGTTACTGTTGCTAGATTTACATGACTTTTATTCAAACTGTTTATCGACTGTGGACAGGAATTTCATCATGATTTACTTGCGCTAGCCTTTGTCGTGCTGTGGTTCGTTTATTGTCTGTATCCTCGTTCATTTCTTTTTCCTAATTAATCAAGGTTTCTTTCTTCTTTTTTCCCTTCAATCACTTTTGATGGTTTCATTCACATAGCCTGTAGCCCTACCTCACTGTCGCTTTAAATTTCTGATTTTCTTGACTCCCAGATGCCAATTTGTTGCAATTAGTCTCGAGTGTGCATCATTTTCCTCTACAGTTGCCAACTTTTAGCACAAAAGGAATAGTTGGTTTGGTTTTCCAAAAAATAATAAATACACATACATTTCAGCATAAGATTATTGCTATGATTTTTAGTAGTCACTGTTAATTCGTTCCCAGTAGAGAGCTTATATGTTGGGAATGTGAAGCTCTGGTATTATTGCTTGTGCATCGATATACGATGAAGGGAATGGTCTGCAAGGCGCATATGATTAACCGAAGTCTTTAATTACAGTAGGGTTATAAATAAGTAGTTCAAGTTGTGGAAAGTTTATTTTCGCATGGATTGGTGCGTAATGGACATGTCAACGCATATCATGAGATGGGAGGCCAATAGGATATGTGCATGTGAAGAGTGATGATTTTTCTCGGAGTTGCAGTGGTGTCACTACTCTTTGTTCACCATTTTCTGTGGACGATGACACCGGGATTTCAAGGCCCCTCTTTTCAAGGGCTGAATACCGACTGCTTTGAAATTCTATTGGTAGAAGTTGAATTTTGATGTTTTTGAGCGCATCTTGGCTTACGCGTTTTCATCCCTCTTACAGAGATCATGAATTATTAAGCTTATTGCATCCCCCACCATGGAAATGTAAAGCATGAAAACATGGAATACCAAGTGGAGTGCGGCTCTCTTTCTTGTTGAATTAATGGCCGGAGAGAAACGAAGGGAATTAACTTCGAGTTGTATAGTATTTTTATTTATTTATTTGTAGACATCTTCTCTTGACATCTGAAAAATACCATTTTTTTAATTTACGTTGTTTTTAGATTTATTTTATTTTTTTAGTAATTATTTAAACGGTTATGGTTTATTTCTTACATATTATTATTATTATTCAGAATTATTTGTTTTTCTTGAGTGGCTAAAGTTTCTTAACCCTTTTATGTATTTATACTTCCCTCTCGATTAAAATTAATCTAGTTTTTAATTGAATCAAGCTTTTAAATTTCTCTGCAAGAGATATTGTAAAACCCTGGAACTGAAACTCAGTAATTTACTTGCGGATGCGTCAGCCAACATCAACTACTAAACACAACAAAAGGCTGCCATTCATAATTTCTGTATGAAACCTAGATTTTTTTTTTTGTTTCAGCTACAAGATTTTCTTTGATATTTTCAAGGGAGGGGAAAAAAAACCTTTGTTTTGTTTGGAATTTTGTACTTTTATACCTCTAGAGCAAAAAGATGGGAATTTGTTTTTATAAAAAATTATCACATTAAATTAAAATTTTTTATAGAATAATTATATTAAAAAAACTTAGTGAAATAATATATTTTTATATTGTGTTTTTAAAACGTGATATTTATTAAATATTATTATTTAAATATATCATATTTTTAAAACCTAACAACTGCCAACAGGTGGGCCGGTTGGATACATTTTTTGTATTTCCAATGGAGTTTGATGGGTTGTCAAGTGGAATTGTGGCAGCGGCAGGTTTGAGTTCCAGTCACTACAGATGTGATCTGAAGTCGGTCATATGCAAAGTGGCAGTTTCCTGAAACGGTAATGGAACTTACTCTTGATACATTTGCAGATAGAAAAATGCTGTGATTCTTCCATACTTCAAACGCGAAGATTTCTGAAAATGGTTCTTTGATTTTATTTATTACGTACACAATGTCAAATAGGATATGGCTTTTTGAAAATTCCATCATTCTGGCCGCACCACATGACAGCATTTACACCACCACCAGCAACAACAAAGTCTCAGACAAATTCATATTTCAAGTACTCTGATCACTCAATCAAAAGAAGGAAGTTTTCTGATTACATTCTTCGTGAACTGTGCTTAGGAATCCAATACCAATCAAATTCCAGGTTCTGAGATTACAGGTACGCTGTCTCTTTCAAACATCAATCCATCAGATTCTCTCCATGCCATTTCTCTGCCCTGCAAGTAGAGCCGATACTCGGTTAAAAAGCCATCGTTTTTCTTTTAGAATTATTAAAAGCAAATCCTTTTAATTTAGGGAAGCCATTTGTGCTTAAATTTTGTTCCGAGACATCTCCGGAGATGTCCAGGTCCACAGTTTTTAACAGGATAGGTAAAAATACGCTGTGAAATAAAGCTAAAAGCTCTAGCTATTAGTTTGTTTTTCTTTTTGGAGACAAGAGCTACAAGGAAGTTGTGTGCTTTGAAACCATATCTGAGCATTTCTTTCATTTAAAGGACTTGAGGAGTTTGTCTTCTACATGGTTAATGAGTGAAGTAGCGTCCTCTCTTTTTAGCCACTATGGTTCAAGATTACAGGCCAGGTCTCGAGGAGTAAATTAATTTCAAGAATCCTCTAGTTTTAGTATAGATGACTTGCTTTGAACTTCGTTAGAAAAAAATGAATTTAATCTCAATATGTTGAAGGTGGTCCAAGAAATATACCGACTGAAAGCTTCTTCCAATGGGGAAAAAAAGCTATCTAAGGCTTGATTCTTGTACATGGACGTGAGCAGTTTCCAGTATTTGGGTTTTACTATTTAGGTTTGGAAGTGACACTGAGACTGATGTTCTGGATAGAATCTGCTCTCAATTTTGTGATAGCTGTTTTGCAACAAGTGAAAACACTCGAAACAGTGAGAGAAACTCCGATCTGAACCAGCTATAGTAGCCACCCGAAACTTTTTGAGAAAGAATAAACGAAGCATGCTGATAATGATTGGAAGATGGAGAAAACTACTGGTAAACACAAAAGAAGAACATTAATCTGCAGTCTTATTCCATATCAATATATTAAGGGTTAGCATAGAATATTGTTAAAGTTGGTATCATTGATACTCTTGGTGCTCATATGCAATGGCACATGAAATGTTCTAGAAACCACTTAGCAGTATCATTATAATTAACATGATTTTTAGTGCTCAATTCCACTTACATTTATACTGTATTTTATGTAAACGTGCCATGGAATCTCTTATTATGTCCCAATTTCGTAATCACTAGCTAGCAGTGAGATAAATCAAATCTCAGCGATGTAGGCCAAAATTGCTTTGGTTTTTTTTCTTGAAACAGGAACTGCTTTCATGCCATACAATGGCAATCGGGATGTGCATGACCCATTTGTTTATTTCGGACAAAAATGACGAGGAATACTTTCAGCAACTCTAAAGGTGAAGAGTGTTCAGCTACATGAACACAAGTAAGCTTGGAGACGATCTTTGTTTATGATAAGTGGAAAAGGATCTTTGGGTCAGCAATGTTTAGCAGGGTAGCAAGCTACCTTTAGTCATGGTTTCTTTTTATAAGAAGTTTTTAAACCAGTGCTGACGATCTTACCAGGTAACTTAATTCTATGCTTATACACCAAAAATTAAGGAAATCGAATGATCCGCGCCATTGGATTTGTAGGTTCAATCAAGCCCCCCCACAAATCAATGGCGAGAATCCCATTTGAGACTCTGAATTCAGTTTAAGCAGCATCCAAAGTGAAAGGAATCCCTACATAATCACACTAAAAATAATCACGTATACTTGGTGATTCTTACCAGTAATGCTATAGAGCATCAGCAGAAAACTTAAACCTGGCGTCCAGAAATTGAAATGCTCAAATTCGGATTCTCAACCCAGACAAATAGAAAACTTTTAAGACGCTTATGATTTGGCTTATTACATCTACAAATCTAAATTTAATGAGAAAAGCACATGAAACTTGTAATTTGGCCATTCAAACCAGTTACCTTCCATCTCTGTGAGACCTTAAGAGAAGTAATGTCTGAATAAAAATGATCTTATTATTTGACACATTGAATGGGATTTATATAGATCATAAACATCCCAAACAGTTTACAAAGAATAGCCAACAAAATATGATCAAGTAAGTTACAATCATAACAAATATTTGAATAGAAAGATAACAACAGCTAAAGAATAGCTCTCCTATGATTGAGCTTCAATACGCCCTCGCAAGATGGCAATTCCATCTGAAATGCCAATCTTGGATCAAAGATAAAGGAACCGACTTTTGGAGAGAGGTTTTGTAAGAACATCAGCCAACTGGGAGTGAGTATTAACATGATAAACTTTGAGAGAACCATCAGCAACTTTTTCCCTAACAAAATGGTAATCCAACGCGAAATGCTTCATTCGATTGTGGAAGACGGGATTAACACACAAATATATGGCACTTAAATTATCAAAATGAATGGTGGGAGATTGTTGAAGAGTGATACCAAGCTCAGAAAGGAGATGAGAAACCCAAGTGACTTCAACAGCGGTTGAAGCGACAGCACAATATTCTGTCTCTGTCGAAGAACGAAATATCGTCCTTTGTTTCTATGAACACCAAGAGATTGGATTGCCACCAAGAAAAAGAACAAAAGCAGTGATAGACTTGTAAGAATCATGGTCGCCAGCCCAATCGACATTGTAATAAGCTCGAAGATCAAAAGGTTGTTGACGTCGTAAATTGAGACCAAGTGTATTGTATGTTTGAGGTAACAGAGCAACCTCTTAGCTGC
>Ga0325404_1007144_pt1 | contig 11658 bp, 12 predicted proteins | sample PopdelMetagenome_18_FD_205664 | JGI IMG/M metagenome (GOLD analysis project Ga0325404, IMG submission 205664) | Populus deltoides microbial communities from Bellville, Georgia, United States - Xylem-Control-R1 | ecosystem: Host-associated > Plants > Phyllosphere > Stem > Wood/Secondary xylem... | reverse complement strand
CATGGTCTCTCCTAACTTTTAAGTGACAAAATGCAGATATATGATGCAGGATTATCAATATGTTGTGCGACAATTAGGAGAAAAAGTAGTCTTTTATAAGATGGTTTCTTATCATGCATTGGCTTTTGCACCTACTATTACTGGCTTAGAAGGTCGGATGCCCAGTTTTAGCTGGATCCAGACTCCATATGTAGGATTGTTTGGTTTGTTCTGTTTGGGATGCCTAGTGGGTCATTTGCTTCTTTTTATCAATGTTTGTTGTATTAAATTCACACGAGAGAGCCAGTTCTAAAGTCGTGAAACTGAATGTTTGTTGTTCTAACACCATAATTATTTCATGAATGGATTTTAGGAAGTTGAAGAATCATGAAATGGAAAACAGGTAAAACTCACATTTACAGCAAGTGACGTGCCCGCATGGGAAAACCATCTTTTGATTGTTTAGCTTCTCTTGACAGATAGGGCATGCTTCCTCATCATCTTTTGGCAAATATTCACTTATCTTCTCTGTTGTCATTGGCACGGCAGCCATTTCTTCAGTTAACGAGGAATTATTTGAACTTTCAGATGTTGGTTTCTGTTTTGATTGTACCAAACCCTGAAAGTAAATCAGATAGTTATATCAATGATGAAAAAGATATATTTTATTCATATACATACAATAACAGAAAAGGAATTGAGTGACAAATGTCACCCAGCCAAGGTTTATTAACAATTATGCTGGCTAAAAAACCAAAGGTGTCAACACTTACAATATGATGAGGAGTGCACTAAATTAACTGAACAATTTAAAAGTATCACTTAGAAAAGGCTAACAAACAAAAGGCAAAGAGTAAGGCAGTAACCAGCATTTCTTTATCTTCAAACTCTTTCTTTCTCAAAACAAGAAAACTAAAAAATATTTCAAAAGAAAAATAAGAGAAATTAGAACCAAATCGTTGCCTTAGGAAATGCTTTTAGACTTTGTTTTCGTTTTATATCAGTATGACATAATTGATAGTTCATAGTGCTTCAACCGAAAGCCAAATCACAGCCATTTTTGAAAAGAATCACCAATAAGGCTATATATGAATGTTAAATAATTAAAAGATGTGGACAAAAACTTCAGAAGCTAAGGTCATGTTTTCACGTTTACTTTTAGAACATAGTTTTATGGTTCCCATATCTAGTTTTTCGCATTTATCCTAACAGCATTTCTCTATGGAAAATTAAGGAAACATGTTCCAAAATTAGAAAGTCTTATTTGGCTTACATTAGAAACAATAAAAGAATAGACACAAAATTCAGCAAACCCAACAAGTCCCAAAGGAGCATTTGGAAAAACAACTTTTTTGTGTTTTTCAGTTTTCTAAAAAACTACAGAAGAGTGTATCCAAGAAAATAATTTTTATTTTGAATTAGTAAATGTTAGAGAATAATATAAATCATATCTTGGGACCTCACCTAATAGCTTAAGCTTTTGAGTTGAGATGGTTTTTTGACATGGTATTAGAGCCTTGATGAACAAGCGGTCACGAGTTCGAGTCTCACCATCCCCATTTATTTGTTAAAAATTAAGCATAAGGTAATGTGGGTTTGTGCAAGTTTCAAGCCAAAGAGCTTTCACTTAAGGAGGTGTGTTAGAGAATAATATAAATCATATCTTGGGACCTAACCTAACAACTTAAGCTTATGGGTTGAGATGGTTCTTTGACAATAAACAAATTTTTTTTTCAGAAAACTAAAAAATGTTCCACAAATAAACATGATACATTTTTTATTCGTTATTTTGTAAGTTTCATAGGAGATGAGAAATGATGGATTTAAAAATGAAAGTAGAGACAGAGACTTGTGGTCATGAAAATTCAAGCAAACTTCATCAGAAGATTTTACCTACAAAAAATCACTTAAAAAAAAGGCAATAAAGGAGACAAATTCTATCAATTTAATTTGGGAGAGAAAAGGTTAAAAAAAAAGCTGCACAAAAACGTCAACCTATTTGTGCAACTACATCCCTTCCAACATAGAAACATAATTTAGAGAAACAAAAAAAGTTCTAATCAAAATCCAAGACATTGAAGGAAGGGTATCGACTCCTATTAAAAATACATAAAGGCAAATAACAACATTGGCATACAATAATAACCTCTTTAAGAAAGATGAATTCATAGAAAGTCAAACGAGAAGGAGAATAGCATTAAAGCACCTTAAAGTATCAAAGAAAGCACCAAATAATAGCATATGTCAATTACTTTAAATATAAAAATTTACAAGGCTATGCTGGTACCTTCAGATAACGAAGTTTCCCCTTTGTATGAGACAGCAAGTTCAAGGAAATGAACTTTTCATTAGAGTGTAGCACGCTAGCAGACTCTAATTCATCTTCACCCAAAGCATCCATAGACGTATCGTTCTCATTTTCTCTTAAGTGCAAACGTGCTGTTGCCATCTTAAGTTCATCATGAGCACGAAGAAGTTGAGCTTGAGCAACTGCCAAGGACCTTGCATGTCCATACTCCTTCCTCATTCCCTAGATGAAATAGAAAGAATGCCAGTTTTAAAATTCTTGCATTCAATATTATTAATGATCTGTTCAATCAATACAGTCCTAGTGTAGAAGTTTCCACAACAAAAAGAAAAAGAAAAAAGAAAAGAAGAATCGATCAAGCATACCTCCAGAATGTGTATCTGCAGGCTGGCAGCAGACACAGCTTCATTTTCTAACTGGGCCTTGCAATAGCTCTTTATAACTCCAAGAATAACCTCCAATTCAGATGGCGATTTTGAAACCTATCAACAACAAGGGAATATATAGTAATTATTTGTGCTTGTTTCAGCATCACGTTATTTTCCCGCAATAGAATTTGACAATACTAATTCCTGAAGTGCTTGCACCGAAAACTAAGATTATCAGTTGCCCCATATGTCTAAAATCTAATTGTGTTGACATAGAAGTAGCGCATACTATTGAACCCATATGTCCACTATATATGACATGATTCTGCAGCCCATTTGTGAGCATCAGTTTTAGTAAATGTGATTAGGAGCGTGGAATGTACTAGAATATCCTTTCCATCCATCAACTTAAAGCTCTGGGTTGGACTTTGTAATAAAGACAGACTGGCAACAAAGATCAGTTGCTGGATTACACTGCCCATTCCTCATTTTAACAATTATGAGGGACTGATTAGGCATCATGAAAGTGACCGGATAGATGACAAAAACAAATATTTGATGACTTTTACAATACTTAGGACAGAGTTTCACTCGGTATCCAGTAAGTTTAATTCTTAAGCTACTGCCCCTCCCTGCATGTGCTGTGCCCCAAGGATTATAAAGAGGGGCGTCTAAAAACAAACTAGCTCACCACCTCTGGTGATTAAAATTTGGCATTGCTAAAATGAGATGAGCCGCCTATCTGTTGACTTGTGCTTTGCAAGCTCCAATCAAGTGATAAGAGTCTTAAAAAATATACAGCCATATATGCTGGAGTAAGATTCATAGGCTGGTTCACATAAGAACAGCCATTCAGTCTGACAACCATGTCCATTGACAGATGGTCACGAGGAATCTCCAGAATTAAACATCTGGTAGATGAAAGATGGTTTAGTTTGACCTATTGAGGTAAGGAAACTTACCATCACTGTTTCTCCAGTCTTTCTTTTCTTCGATTCTTCATTAAAATCACTAGATGGCAGTAAATTTTTCTTTTGGCGGTCTAAATTCCAGTAGTAACGATTTCTCTCTGAGTTCCTTTTTTGCAGATTCACTGCCTCTTCAGCAGATGTAATAATGCCTCCATGTAATTTGTTAAGACGAAATAACCTTGCCTCATATTCCTGACAAACAAATATAAAAATGTGATCACAGTGACTCCCCTCTCCCCCTTCTTCAACGTACTAAGTAGTCAAACATCAAAGTAAACAGGCAGTTGAGTAACATACCTGAAATGATTCCTCCAATTCACAATGAACACATGTGGGACCATCGTCAATAGCTTGGCATATTCGACAATGTCTCACACGTTCAATATCCTCTTCCTTTGGGTTTGCCATTGTTTGATCAATTTCCAAAATTCGATCAAGTAACGTTTGTCTAGAAGCTTCCAATTGATCTAAATGAGTCTGGATGTGGTACTTCAGACCAGTAATGCTTCGTAAACTGAAGTGAGATCAGTATTAGTAAACTACCATAAATAGAATTGATATCCGGACCAAGACTGCATACCAGTCAAAGGTTTTCTAACTTAGCTTTGAAGTTCAATGGGGAGTATAAGTTGGCAAAAATACAAAGCAAATACATATTATGATCAAAGAAGTTGAAATAGAATGATATATTTATTCATTGCGCATATTTTAGACAATCACTAACCGCGATGCAATTCTTGATGATCTCGAATTGTTTAGAGTTCCTGAGACAGCCTCTTCAATCTTTCTTATCAGCTCACCTGTGGAATCCTTGTTCTGTTCTGCATGATTGAGAGCATCCAACCACCAAACTGTGTGTAGATTTTTTCTCTCACCAAATGCATTACAAACCTTCAAAAGAATTATAATCTTGCTTAAGACCGAAAGACTGAAAACAAATAAGAAATGCAGAAAAAATAGAAAAAATAGACAATTTCTAGTTATGCCACCCCTTAGAATATGATAATCAATTCCTATGAAATAAAGGTTCCATCTTTGTTTTAGATTTTTTAAATGAAAACAGTAATCAAGTTGTGGTCATCAACCGTAACAATGTTATACTCACCTTTTACATAGCACACTAGAACATACTGAAAAGCAGCCATTCTGCTTGCAGACCAATGAAAAGTCTGGTTCCAATGACTAAGTAATACCTCACTCACCCAAATAGATGACAGAGGGTTCAACTACCAGAAAATAACAGATTAGGGCCTATTTTTGTGAGAGAAAATACTAGCATGCAAGAAAACCTGGTAGACAATGGCAAACAGCATGGGTTTGAGTTAGAATCCTAAACACTGAATCATGAAATACCATCATGAAAGGGAATTCCTATTATTCTCTTTGAAGGGGAATGGGTTTGAGGTGGGATTCTTTAAGGGATCATAAAAGCAGGCTGTTAAAGATTTGCTTATCCTATATCAGTGTCTAATTTGTGTAGGAACCAGCTCGAATCAGAGTAGTGTTTGTGGGCAGAGAATGTGAGAACTGGTAGAAAACAATTCCTACTGACCAAAAACGCAGAGAACATCTACATCTTGATGAAGTCCAATGAGCATAGGTTTCTGCTAATGAAATTTGTGAGTGGGGTGAGGTTCCTGAAGTTGTATATATCTATACTGAAACAAATACAGTTCCCTTCACTTTGGCTAATTATACAGATTTGGATTGGCTGCAATATAATCCAGCATGAGGCCAATCATGGAGGTTTAGTGTTGCATGAGCTAATTTTTATACCCATCTATATAGTTTATCTGATTATTCAATAAAAAAAAAAAGGATTTCTAGATCAAATATATGTAGTCGTGAGATATAAATGTGCCATGTTGTCAACTCTAGATTCAATGAAATAACCACATCCAGATATACTGATAATTTATGTAAACACGGCTCTATTTATGACATAACATTGCATTATGAGAAAGTTTATATCATGTTCCAATATGGAGGAAACATACCTGTGTGTATGACTTATTAAAGTCTAGCTGAGCTGCAGAAAGTTTTGAACTAAACACAGACAAGTATTTCTGTTTGAAGTTCTCACACGCTGTTCTCAAATATTGAGTACTGAAGGATGTGGATGACATGTCATGATTATTGTTGCCTTTTTTATTACCAACTGAGCAATTTTCTGCTAGGTCCAGTGAATTCCCAGCATCAATAGTGAAATCTGAATCTTCACCACTGACTTTTTGTTTCTTTGCATCATTTAGATCACATGTTTCAGATTTGTTTATCTTGGAAGCCTTTTCAGAGTTTCCATGCAACTGTTGTCCATTAGATGGGACTTCTGTTGAGCGGTCCATAACCAATGCAAGTATATCAGCAAGGTTGTGATGGATGTGAATATTCAATAAAGGATCTAGGCGGAAATCTTCACGGTGTTCTTGAGATAGCGCCAGCGCTTCTTTGTACAATGATACTGCTTGAGGAAAGTTTTGCTCAAGTATTGCTATCCCCGCAAGGGCATTTAAAGCAACAACTAACTTCCTCAAAGCTTCCTCCCCCTCTATCTTCATCTTACCTACAAGAACCTATAGAAGGTCTCTATGAATAAAAAAAAATGAAGGGAAAAAAACAACCACTAAAAATTGTTGGAAATTTGATGAACTCTTTTTAGTATTTAAACCACCATCAATATTTCCTCCATAGTCATGGGGGATTGTTGCAGGGAGCGAAGCCCAGAACTTCCTACTTGCGGGTGGCAGCAAGCTTGGCGAAGCTTCAAGAGCGAGTTGAGTAGCTTCGCAGCTTCTGCATGGGTGATCAAAGGATCTGTTGAGGCATCAGTTGATACACAACCTGGATGAAATAAGCATGAAGATATTATAGATATGATATTATTAATACTATGTGCTTCTAAGTGATTTCAAGATGAAGATGCAGGATGACCATTAACAACCTGGGACCCTTCTTTTGACAACATCATCTTTAAAACTTCCAATAACTTCTCGAGCATAACTCACACAGGTTTCATGTTGCATCTGGTAAAAGTGTTTCTCAATTGCTGAAAAGGTGAGCCAAGAGACACACTCTTCCTGTGGTGGTAGTTGCAACTCATCAGCAACATGTATTTTAGAGGAGCGCCACATGATTTGTTTGAAGAATTTATGTGTAAATTCCATAGCATCTGCATCTCTCCTCTGTAAATATGAAGATGCAAACTTAAGATCACTCAAAACAAAGATATCTGCAACTCAAAGTAGACTTGATACAACAACTCAAGGACTACAATCAAAGAAGCTCATGGAGTTAGAGAATCAACAGCGAGTAGTAAAATGGGGATGAGACTTTGAGAAAGAAATGTTTGATTTCTCATCCGTATGTTTTCTTAGATGTTAAAAAATGCAAAAAAGGGCATGTCTTAATACTCACAACCATAAAGTCACTAGCAAGCACTTGATTTTCAAGAATCTCATACCTCATATGGATCCCTTATAACATCAATCCACCACCTAGAAACATTGAAGGGACTTGCTTTCAAGAATCTTAGAAGTCCATATAAGTCATCAAGTTTACGTTGTATAGGAGTCCCAGTAATACACCAACGATGTTTAGTTGACAATCGAAGAGCCATTTCAGTGGCAGCTGCAGCATTACTCTCCACCATTTGAGCCTCATCCAAGCAAACCCTCCACCAAAATATTCTTGTTAGAATAGTTGGGGTAACAGGGTACCTACAACAATATAGCAAGTAGTCATACTCATATACTCGGTCCAGAAGCATAGCTCTTACCTACCAAGAGCACACCCCCACCCCCCTGAAATGAAGAGTGTGTTTGGAAACGCAATGCAAATCGCATTCCCTCAAATTTTGAAACTTTTTTTTTTGCTTAAAATAAAAAATATATATATATGTTTTCAGATCGTTTTGATGTGCTAATGTCAAAAATGATTTTTAAAAAATAAAAAAATAAAGGTCACTTTATCAAAAAAACAACTACTACAGAGTTTGTAAGAACCTCTTCTGGAATCTCAGGATGTGCCTATCACCTTCATGCCTATCAGAGTCATGCGAGAGGTCCTCTTTAAGCACATCATATGTTGTCAATACAATGTCAGCGTTGACAAGTTGACCAACATCTACTACAAATGTATTTGAAAGAGATGTATCTCGTACGCCTTCATACACATAAGTTTTTAAGGAACCTGGACGTGTATGCCTAAAAAAGATAACAATTACCTAGTCAGTCCTCCAATCTTGCTGCATCAGAAAAAAAATGTACAAGACCACAATTCAATAAATTTCCAAATGAAAATGAAATTTTCCGCATCAAATATTCACTCCATATGCAGTAGATAACAGATTCTTGAGTCTTCACCTAAAAGAAGTGAACAGTTTATAAAATACAGAACACGCAGCCCATAGCTATCAATTTAGATTCCAATCTTGAATCAGATGTTAATACACAAGTTTGTGAATCCAGACATAAATAAGTAAAGTTTGTCTACTTATCTGACTTAAATGTGCACTTATGTACTTGAAAGCAAAAACACACACAGAGGTTAGACTACCATAAGGACAGAGTTAAATCTTTTGTTTAAAATTTAAAAAATCTCATAACTACAGCTCATGACCAGCACTGGATTTACATGTCTAAGTAAATCTGTAGCTAATAGATATTCAAGATCTATTTTCTCATGGGACCTGGGAGTAATGTGGCACTTGGTTCAAGATTGAAATGTCATTAACATATAGCTAATAGCAAGGAAAAATCATGTCACAAGCTCAAGAGTGCCAAAAAGTCAGGACACCCCTTCATGTTGAAAAATGATCGCTTGCATTGTCATTGTGATTAGTAAAGCCTGATATTTCTATTTCTTCCTCAGCCCAAAGAAATTATGGTGAAATAATGAACAACGAAAAGAAAGAAGAAAAGCTCACATCCATATATATGATAAGCTAAGAATTTGGCAGACAGTGCAATAAAACATGAAGGAATGCTGAAATTTGCAAAGTGCACCAAAAGAACACAGTAAGAAGTTATACCGTGTGATTTCAGAATGCCATTGAGGCAATATAGGAGCTGGACAGACTATAAGAGTGGCACCAGTAGCTATGGGAGTGTCAGCCACTTCTATGAGTTCAGAGCACATCTGGCAAACATGCTCCCCGTCCCTCTCAACATAGCTTATTGTAGTCTTGCTTCTGTGCTTTTGTACATCATCAACTGACATCTTCTTTTTCCCTCTAGGTGAATAACCAACACAATCTGCATGTTGCCAAGCATCACAAATGTCACACTGTACCCAAAGTCCTCTATATTTATAGCTATCACTCACGGCTCCGCAAACACACTCAACTCGCTCCCTTTTCAATCTCTTAAGATTAATCTTTTGATTCCCGGTATTTTGCCACATGGGAGCAACAACTGAACCATCATCAGAAGTAGACTTCCGATGAGCAAGTATGCAAGCAAGCAACTCAACTGTTTTCCCCAAACCCATCTCATCTGCAGTAGAAATAAATGATCAAAGTCAATAGACTAACATCATATCATGCAAGTGCTGACACAATTCTTAGAAATCTGTTTCATTTCCTTTTCTTGTAATGATGTTGAGCATAAGTCTTAGCTTGACAATATATTGTTTTCAGTTTTTTTTCTAGAAGGATCGTTGTCACATTTTCAAATAATAACAATTGTAATATTTGGGTTAATTACACCTCAGCAAGAATTAGGAAGAAAATGCTCAAGCAGAAACCAATCTTTAGCATAATCTTTGCAGAAACCATTCTTTAGAATATTCTTTCCTAAACCTCTCTCTCTAGGAAAGCCAGTGTAAGCTTTATTATTTTGGAAAAACCACTTCAAGAAGAGTCAGAAACTAGGGAAAAGGGAGCTCATGTAATTCTCCACCCTTAAAACATTCATGGTCCTCATTCAGGAAGGATCAATCTAACAAGAAGTTGACTAGACTCAGAATAAAATGTAGGGAAAAAAAGATCACAAGCGTATTATAAAAGATTTGACATATGTAGGTAAAGTTATAGCAATGGACTTACCAGCAAGAATTCCACCAGAGACATAAGGTGGAGAAAACTCAGGGTGCAACGAAACATTGCCACTGTAGACAATTTATAATAAAAGTCAGAGCTTAAGCGAGTGACATACAAACAGAGACACAACACAAACACAAAGGGGGTAGGCCTCTGCAATTTTGTCCCCTTCACTACCCATGCTGATTTAAAAACATCATACCTGAAAGGATTATAGAACATTTTTGAACATGTGTCGAGAAAATCCACGGGCATACATAAAGGAGAAAAGAACTGGCTTCTTTCCTTTACACTCGAACTTTCTCCTTTCTCTTGCTGTACCATCCAGTGAGCAGCACGACGCTGATATGGTCTCAAAGTGGGGAGCAAGTCAGGCAGGTCATCTTCAAGCATAGGATCCGATCTGCACAAAAAGATGCATAAGGGATCCAAGTCCGGAATGTGCAGTACATCATGAATCATTACGCTCTATAGAAAGAACAGGCACTCACTTTGACGGCTTAATGGCTTCATATAACCCAGCTACATCAAACTGGGCACGTTTCCCAGAGTTGGAAGTATCATCTCCTATCTCTGCAGCCATGTTGACTTCCATTTCTGTTGACTTAGCATGTCTATATCTAGCCTCTGAAGTCATCACTTCTGGACGTAACCAAGCCATAACATTCATCATGCTCTTCTTCCATATTTGTCTGGTACTTTCAAGAAGTGATTCACAAGCATCAAAAGCTTTCTCAAGTATTTCAACCCTCATCCTCAGGGGCGTCATCTTCTCTGAGAAATCAACCCCCAGAACTGGCCTCAAAGTCAAAAACTCCATATTTGTCAAGTGAACAAGACCAGTAATACCCTCATCAGGTCCATCAAACCTCCCTGAAAAAATCACCGATTCCACCTCCCTATCCTCCTCCACCATGGATTTCTCAATCACTTCCAAAGATATATCACTAGAAGAAAACACAGGCCAATGTCCTAACTTAATGCGAGAAAGAACAGACTGCTTGACATTGGACACACGAAACCTCAAAGAATACTTAGAGTCGTGATAAAAACCATCAGTTATTCGAAAACTAGAATACTCTTGTCTTAAATTCAAACCATGTAAAACAAGTTCAGAAGCATCACGGTGGTGATTCGAAGCCCAACAATTCCGTTCAACTTCGACAAAATAAGGCTGTTCATCAATACCAACTAACTCTGTTGGCTGAGCATCACTGGATGATGCTTTCCTCTGATTCTCCAATTCAGCAGAAGCAGAAGCAGCAGCATTGTTTTGCATAATTAACCCACCCGAGCGGTGAGGACGGGCTTGCTTCCTTCTACCCATCACTCCAACCAACCAACGAACCAACCAAACTAATATAGAAACAACCAATTCATGAAAGTGTAATCACAGAAAAGCAAAACACAAAGTTCGATAAATAAAACTTTAAAACTTACTGAATTGTCTTTGTTTCCTTTAAACAGATTCAGTAGTAGCCATACACAATCTGAATCTGATGAACCACAACATTAATCAATCAACCTGTAATATTTAAGGCATACGTCTCCCTCTCCTCTCCTCTCTCTTTTTACTCGAATCAAAAAACAGAGTCAGAGAGAGAGGCCAAGCCTTGCCTTGCCTTGCCTTGCCTTGCCTTGCCTTCTGTTCTTTCTCGAGATAAATCATCACGCGCGAGTTTATTTATATATATGGACACTAGCCGACATGTCGTTTAGAAAAGTCAGTAACTTTGCAAAATTACTTTTCTACCCATCAATAGAAGAACACTAGTCACTGTACTACTAGCCGTTTCCTTTCTTGCTTTGTCTTTTTTTTTGCAAATTGTAAAACAAATACGAGGATGTACGGATTATTTAGGAAAGTGGTACAGATTATGTTTCACAGTGTTTTTTATTTTAAAATATATTAAAATGATTTTTATTTTATTTTTTAAATTTTATTTTTAATATTAATATTTTAAAATAATAAAAAATTACTAAAAAATTAATTTT
>Ga0325404_1007138_pt1 | contig 11665 bp, 7 predicted proteins | sample PopdelMetagenome_18_FD_205664 | JGI IMG/M metagenome (GOLD analysis project Ga0325404, IMG submission 205664) | Populus deltoides microbial communities from Bellville, Georgia, United States - Xylem-Control-R1 | ecosystem: Host-associated > Plants > Phyllosphere > Stem > Wood/Secondary xylem... | reverse complement strand
AAACTATAATTACGAATTACTCTATTAACCACTATTTACTTCAGAAATACCTCTTGAAAAATTACAAAAAATCAATATCATTTTCCGAAAGAAAGATGTTGCTGTACAAAATAACAAATGGAAAGTTAATTTTTTTAATTTTTATTAAAGATGCTTATAAAAATAAAAATAAGAATGGTATTAATTTGCTGTGCAAATCAAAACCTTGGTTATTTTATTATTGTTGTGGTTGAAAACATAAAATTTTATTTTTATGTTTTCAAAGTTGCTATTTAAAAGAAAAAAAATGATGATAGAGTTTTTGTTTTTGTGTTTAAAAAGTAATTTTAAAAATTTTTAAATTTTTTGTTTTTATTTATTTATTTATAATTTTATATTATTTTAATGTATTGATATCAAAAATAAATTTTAAAAAAATAAAAAATTATTATATTTTTAAATAAAAAATATTTTAAAAAATAACCGCCACCAAACTTCTCAATTTATAAAAATCCATTCTTGTATAACATGTAAGATTTGGCTATTACGAAATAGAAATTGTAATTTCTTTCATTTCCACATTACTAATATATAAAAGAAATCCAATGCAAGGGCGCGTGAAGAAACAAATGCACATAATAATGATTCGATGAAGCAGCCATGAAAAGTGGGAAAGGTAAGAGAATATTATCGACAAAGTTAAGCCATTGTAGCCTCTTCCTCCCATTGCTTTCTTCTTTTTACTGTTTATATATATATATATATATATATAGAAGCATAGTGCGTTTGAGGAAGCTTTTCTTTATCGTTTTTTGCCCATCAATGGACGAGGACGAATAAAAGATCAATGATAGAAAATGGAAGGAATATTTTTGAAGATCTGCTTTGCTTGCACGTTCAAGTAACTATTATGGAGTGTGTGAAGATTGTTTTTAAAGTGTTTTTTATTAAAATAATAATTTTTTTAATTTTTAAAAGTTATTTTTAACATCATCATGTTAAAATAATCTAAAATTATAAAAAAAAATTTAATTTTTAAAAAATATAATTCTAACCGCTTTATAAAATAATTCCTGAACAGCAAAAGCAAAAGGAAAGTGCTTCATCATGTCAGGAAAGTGTTCCATGATAGGTTTTGGTGCGGGAATAACTCCAGAGAAAAAACAAAATGCCTTTTCTTAACAGCTAATCCAATCGCACTCAAACGCCATACCAATAAGCCAGTGAATAAGAACCGTTTGAGTTCTGATGACAAGGAAAGGAGTCTAGAAAGCACACCATGTTTCTTTGAATTTGAGTCTTAAAGGATAACCATGTGTTCTAATCTTTTCTTCAAACCCAGTTGACAGGATATCCTAATGCAGTGTTCTACCAGCACCAAGAAAATACAAAATTAAATCAACCTTTGCATTTCTAATTTATAATAATTTGTTTGAAGGCCACAAAACGTGTAGATGGTAGTAGTAGTAATAATATAAGAAATAAATCTTGATTTTATTAATACTAGTTCTTGCACCATCTCTGATCTTGGTTATGTAGTTTATTGTGAAAATTTCATGGATAAAGCTTGGCATTATTAATTTGGAAAAGGCTGTTTTCCTACCATCTTGGCCTAACAGCTCTGTTTTGGTGCTTCTTTTCAGGCTCTTCTGGCACAATAAGTTGATGTTACTAATCCTGAACAAACTGTTCATGGATGATTGCTTTTAGGGGCATGATATGTTCACATATATGATTTGGATGTAGATTACCTCATCCTAGTTCCTAAGCAGAATCATGCGTGGTTTTCAGTAATTGTACTTCACTTGAATATAGAAAGAAGGGCACAGCTCGAACTGCTATGTATCTAAGGCTTGAGTTAGGTGATCGTTTTTCATGCAACAGATAGGCTAGCCTTCAATAGCTTCCTCCAAGCCATCCCAACCCTGCTTATTTCAAAGACATGTTCACCTTTATATCTTCTATGCAGTAACTGATGGTTCTTTTCTACGAATAATTCTCTGATTTCCATCAATATCAATACACTCCTTTCACCTGATCCAGGTTTGAATAGTTTATTCTATGTCTCTTATCCAAATCAGAATATGTGCAGGGCCTTGGCAGGTGATGCTTAAACAAGCAGATGGCTCATACTCTTGTGTAGCAGAGACTGTGATACGCAGGTATGTATTTGCTTTTCCATACAAGCTGGACCTGCTTCCTTTAGCTACCAATTGCTTGATATATTGCTATCAACAATGTATGACAATAAAAAGATCACTTGAAATTCCATGATGTTAATTGCATGATTGGTATTGCAGTCTGCCACTTGGGAGGAAGAAGATGTTGAACTTGAAACATCTTCTGATTGGCGCAGTTGAGTTAGCAGCAGCAAGCAGAGAAGCACACATCAGATGCTTATTGAAAGTCAAGCAGAGAAGTTTCACGCGAGTTTTCGGTGTTGGAGATTGATTTGTTCTTTCTTTCATCTTTTCCTACTCTCTATATTTTATACCCACTTCAATCCTAGTTTCCTTTCATAAATTTCATTTATGTATATCTTTTGATAAAGTGAGTAAGGCACATAGACGCGGCTATTGTAAAGAACGCACAGGAACTTTGGTCATGTTCTATTCTCTGCTTAGTTGCAGAATGCAATGCTCAACTGAGCCCATTACTGTTTAACCCTTTGGTTTGGAAAGAAATGCTCCTAATTTGATAGGAGCACATAAAATATTGCAAGAATTATGAGATTCATCATGCTTTGGCCAGATGTTTGCTTGACTTCTGATTTCTGTATCATTGCCCCGGTAAGAAAACAGTAGAAATGAACTACAAGACTCGGCAACTCAAACATTATTACTCGACCTGGGAAAGAATACAAGTTCTTGAATTTGTTCAAGGATTTTCATTCTTTCTTGGTTGAAATTTTGTTCAAATTCTTATAGAGAGTCGACAGTCAATCTGCATGCACGGTGTCAAATCTTACTAATGAGATGGACAAATTTAAAACAAACTATGAGTGGTTTGCTTATAGATGTAAGACAACGGACTTAACATGTTAATATACCCAAGTGATGTTTCAATAACCTTATTTAAGGTACACCACAGCTAATTTGTAAGGCGCTGCTGCTAACAATACAAAATATAACATAATTTGGTTGAACAGGTTGACTTTCCAATGATAAATATGTATAAGTATATCCAGATAGATAAAACCATCCCTGCTTCCACTTATTACTCCTCACTGAAGTCAGGTTCTGGAGGCCTCTGCAGCTTCATCAAGGCTCTGGAATTCAAGCTGCGAAGCCTGTGTCCACGAAGAGCATTGGCAGCAAAGCGTGAAGCAAGGATTGTTGCACCTAGTCTAGCAGAGCCATCATTTTCCTCAACTAATGCCCTTTCATCGTCATCTTCCTTGTCGTAATCCACCTCCTCCTCCTCTTCTTCTAGGTGACGAAGTTCTGCTGCTCTCCTCCTGGAATACCGGCGCCAAGCAGCTTGGATAAAGCAGGAAGCCCAAGTCCTCCATTGCTGAGAGTAGAAACGGAAGGTGTGTTGCAACTGCCTGCTATGAAGACGCCTAAATTGAGATGCAACAAACTTCAGCTCTTCAGCTTCTAAGGCAAAAGCCTCTACCTCAGTCAATGCCCTCACTGTCCTAGTTGATGATGGCAAATTACCAAGAGATTTAGGGTCCAGTGCCCAAGTCAGAAGCTCCTCACCACAAAAGTCCCCTTCTTTCAATACACCTCTGTTGAAAAATCCACTCCTTCCACCATCTGTAGTTACACTCTCCAGGCGTCCGCGAATGATGAAAAGCATCTCGTCAACTGGATCCCCTTCACGGACGATGTAAGTCTCTTCTGTATACAAACTTGGCTTCAGTCTCTCGCAGATGGCATCCAACAATGTTTCATCCATGTTGGCAAATAGAGGGACCTGCATAACCACCATGTTCAAAGACATATTTCCACAAAAAATATTGGAAAAAAGCAAACCAAAGGAGCATCAAAGACAACACTAAAGAATAAAACCATACTTACTCTTCTGACCAAATTCAGACAGAGATGCCTCTTGATATCCCTTTTAAGATCTTTTGGTAGACTTTGGACCAAAGTCTCTTCATCCACTCCACGAGTTTCCAACCATTTGTACTGATCATAGCGCCTAACTCGCTCTCTAAGATCCTGTGGAAGCAAGCGATGATGCATCCACTGCTCAGAATCACGCCTTTTAATCCTCATCTCCTCTAAACGAACAGTAAGAGACTGAAGGTAGGTCTGTTGCAACCACAAGAGAGCTCAAATATCAGTACCATTATTCAATGCTGTTTCTTCTGTTTGATGAATTCTAAAGTGGATCAATATCAATTACACTGGTTAGATCAGCTAAAATCACAGTCCACAATAAGGTTATAACACGAATTCAATGACATGAGTAGGCTCAGCATTGATTAAAAAAAAAAATATTGGAGGCATCTGAAACAAACAAACATTCACGAGCATTCATAGAAGTGGAAATTTTAACATACCTGCATATTTCCAATCAGAAGTGCGAAGAGGATAAGCCCAGCAATAGCTAATAGTATAGAAAAGATAACTTCCAAAGGATAGGTGCTTGTTAGTAGGCCCTGACCAAGTGTACTGTAAGAGGTAAAAACACCAAATGCTTCAAGTAAATAAAATTCCAATAACAGAAATAATTTCTGAATTCAAATTTCAACATCAATTTTAAAGATGAATGCACAGACAACAGTTGGGAAGTAAATGATTGTTCAAACCAAAGAATCTTCATAACAAATCCTGAACATGTGGACTAAATTTATGTGCTCAGAAAAGTTTATAGTTTTCTTAGAATACTTGATCATAGCTCGGAAGGATAAGTAGTTGATAAATAAAAAATCAAAATGCTCTCCAACATTGACTATTACTACTGGACTGAGAAGTTTCTATAAACTATAGATATTGAAATCCATGTTCTTACAACTCTGATATAGGCTGGAAAAAAAAAAGAACAGCAAATTCATTGTTGTAACTTATTATGTTCTTTTGATTCTTGTGCGCGTATAGCTCAGTGGACTAGACTCAAATTTTGACGAATTGAACAGGAAAGCTTTTTGCAGAATCATGATACCTCGAATTTTGTTGAAAATGCAACAGAGATTTGCTAATATCTCCTCATGTATTATGAACATAAAGATCAGTTACACAAGATACCTCAAATTTTGCAGGCCCCACCATAAACAGTAAAAGAATTTGGTGACAAAGTTCCTGGATGACACAATGTCTGATGACATAGCCTGGAAATAGATTCCATAATTAAATCGTGGATTATCATCTTCGCTGACAGAACATTTGTTTCCAAGAACCTCATCACTTATCCTTCGCCAACCGTGGAAACCTGGCAGTGCTTTGTTGCCACAATACAAGAAGTCTATGTTACATTTCCCACTTAGAATGCAAGCTTCTCTCCAGCATGTATCTTTGCGTTCAATGGCTAGTAAATACCAGAAAGCACCTGCTATCTGTAAAGTTGGACCTGAGTCTGGTCAGATAAATTTGATAAATTGCTCCACAGGCATCTTTAATCTATTCTAGTAATATTTGTTTTAAGAGAAAACTAAGAAACTTAGGTTCTAGAATCAGTAGACAATCATGTTGAAAGTTCATAAATCCATTGTGAAACATTTAGGATTTGGAGCCATTTCCCTCGCATTACATTTATTCAAGTTAAGAACATCACGTCCACAGAAACTAACCGAACTTTGTTGGGGTGATTATCTTCTTGATTTCCTTAGAACTTTTACAAATGTTGGTGTAAAAAAAAATGCTGCTACTCCTATCCAAATATCCGAAGACCAAACAGGACTACTGAAACCTAGCTGCATAACAGCAATTACTTACATGACTGGCAAGCATGTACCAAAGCAGATAGTACGCAGCACCAGCAAAAGCACTCTCAGCGAAGGAGCCGGCGGTCTTTTTCAGGTCTGACCCCAAAGGCAAAAAGCGAGCAAACCTTGGGATGTATTGAAGAAAAACAATAATTAGCAATGCCTGCTTAGTAGCTAACACCTCCGAGCCCTTCTTTTTATTATTAAGATATTTCCATACCACTATCTGCAGATGAAGATAATTTTAGTATGTACAGATACCATATAGAATCAATGACATTTATTCATAACAAAAAGGGGGAGGAAAAACGATAAAATAATCAACATTCAATGGAAAAAAAAGAATGCAATAATGCCAGAAAGAAGAGAAGTAAGTCTCAAACCTGAGGCAGAGGTAGCACAGAGAGAAAATCAACAATAAAATAACGGCTTAAATATCTGGTGGCTATCTGTGCAGGATCAATCACAAGTTCACCTCGTCCGAAAACCCTTGATGATGGTGCAACATAGGCTATTCGAAACTGAAGAGCCATGCGAATCAGATAGAAAACATCAAGTAGTGTCCTCATAGTTGTAATTGTTGCTGCTAAATTTGTATCCATACCCAGACAGGCCATCCGATAGTTGAAGACAGGAAGATAAAAGAACAAAGGATCAACAGATACTGATAAAATGCATGATATGATCAAGAGCCTATTCCATAACAGAAGAGATTTGTCTTGAGGATCAAAAATCATCTTCTCAGACACCTTGAGGTCCTCTGGAAACACTGCGCGAGTAACTCCTGTTCTAAGTGATCGTCCAATTGTTAACATTCCTTCTGATCCTCTTTTCACCCCATACCTAAGGGATTTTGAAGCATTTTTCTTTCCATGGCCAGCTATGTTAGAACCATCTAAATTAAATCTCAATTTCTTCATTCCTTTCTTATTAGAAGTCGCTGATAATGTATCAAAATCATCCAACCTACAAGTTCCCAAAACAAGCCAGCATTGAGTTAGATATAATTCATTAAAAAAAACACAGATAGGTTGTTGCTATTTACTACAAAACACTCAAGACCAGTAAAAGAAGGCAACAATAATAAAGATGAACACAAGGGGATCTAATGTACCTTACAAATTTCTCCTTCTGGCCACCAATATATTGTGACTTGTAGTTACAATCGAACATTTTGCAGAATGGGGATCATAGATACCTTTCAGGGCAAGTTACTACTTACCATGATCTAATAACATCGCTCAGTAGAAACTCCTGCACAGCCAAAACAAAAACGTTCAAGATACTACTACCATGGATTGGAAATCCTCGGACATGGGAAGTAATCAACATTCAATGGAAAAAAAAAAAGAAAGAAGCAGCAATGTCTCTTTCAATAGGAAAAGTGTGCACCGATAAACGCACCAAAATACCAAACTGTATATGCACTATCACGAGGAAAAGTATCAATTTTCTATGGTGGTGGGATGGTACAAAAATTGATGGAAGTAATCAACATGAAGGTATTATTATAGGTTTTCTATCCTTCCCTCTTCATGAATCATTCCTCTCTGATGGATCTCTCTCTATTTTCTTTCAAACAAAAGGTTAAAAAGGTCTCGGGCCCGATTTTCGTAGGAGATGAACGTGACAGCATACAAATTAAGTTGGGAAGGACTCTAAGCCCTATGATACCACCCTCCATGATGGCATTGGCATTTGATGATATTGACATAGAAAACCTACACACCCTTCCAAATCTTATGGGACCCTTTAATTCTCTCTCTCTGCATTATGCATTAACGGGTTGTACTAGAAACAGAGAAATTGCATGATAGAAAAATGCATATCTGATTCCCAGATGCGTACGGATGATTTACAAAAGATTGAGGAGAAATTTAAACTCAGCTACATCTCATCAAAGTGCAAGATTTTATTACAAGGGAAAGATTGAACGGACTTACGGAGGCAATCCTTTTAGCTTCAACTACACAATTAATGAGCCAAGGAGAAATTTTGAACAAAAAAAATCGGAAGAGATTGAGAGGTACAGAAAGAAATAGAGCACGAAAAGGGTGAATATATAGGGTTTTTTTTTTTTCCCCGAGTTAGACAGTTATAACGGTTACACAAAAAGATTCTGGATATATTAAGGTGATATCAAGCCAAATCACTCAACTGACCAACATGACGTGTATCAAATTTACTCTGCATTAGCTCATGGAGAAATTTGTATGTGTAAAGGGACCTTGTTTTCTTTTTAAAAAATAATAATGGTTGAATCAAGTTTAAATTTTACCAATATATTTTAAAGCCTATATTATCTATGTAATTAAAAAGACAACATCATTTAATTAGCCTAGAAGTTACTAATTAAGATTTTTTTATTTTTTTATTGTATTTAAATTTTTTTCTATATATATTACAGAAACTATCAAAGTTTCGCGAGTTTTCTCCACAGTTAAAAGAATTATAATAAGAGAACTTAAAAATACTTGTTTTTTATATATATAATTTAGGGATGTAAAACTTTAGAGATTAAGAAACATCATGAAGCATTAAATTACATCAATAAAATGTGCACAAAGATCCTATTTGAGATAATTTTTAAATGAAAAGAAAATGCTAGTCTTAAGGTTTACAAACAAATTTATCAAATATCAATAATATAACAGTCCGGCCCAACCTGTTAGATATTATCTGTTTTGGACCTTACCGCCCTCACGGATTTGTTCTTAGTGACCACGCATGGTCTCAAAACATATCTTATAAATTAGCAACCAGAACTACTAATAAGATCAGTAACCAACTCCTCACTCGTCGATATGAAATATTACAAACAGTGCTAATGATATATTTTTATATCAACAATCAACATAGTATCATAAATTATTTTTGAAAAATTCTAAGTGTGTGTGTTTAATTCATATTCAAATTTATATACTCTTTAAATATCATATAAAAAATTAAACGCCATTCTCATCGTTAATTCGAAAGGAAGAGTAAGGGAAAATGGCTGATGTCATGGCGGTTCATCATTCGAGAGGAAGGGAAAATCATACTAGTGAACCCAATAAATTATAAGCGCAAGCCCATATGAGCCCAATAATACAATAAGCCCAGTTCTTTTAAGGTACTCATCTCCCCTGCCCTGGCAGGTAACCCTTATTGTCGCTGTAGTTTTCTTGAGCAAAGCTATCAAACCTGTACGGGAACTAACCTGGTCTGGGGGTTTAGATCACTGGGTTTTTGGATTTACTCCTAGGTCATTGGGATGATTCAGTTAAGTTAATTATTTGATCAAACTAATATTATTTTATTAAGTTCTTTTAATTTATTACAGTTTATTTCATCGGATTTTATATAGTTTAGTGACGTAAACTCGATTATAATTTAGTTTATTCCATCGCACTTTGAGTATGTTTTGAAAATGTGATTGTGTTTATTTTTTAAAATAATTTTTATTCAAAAATGATAAACGAGACGATTCAGTGCCTCAACCTATAAAAACTGATGTGGTTGAGCAAAAGAAAGAGTAGCTATGTGGATGGCATAGACTAGAGCAGCCATGGATGAAAGAGCACGAAGAGTAGGGTTTTGTGAGAAGATCGTTTGGGCTCTGCTCTGCTTAAGAAATCTGCAGCCCGTTCAATTTAATACAGCCCAGGAAGTGGTGGAAAGCCAGCGGAGTTGCCGAAAGCATTAAGATGTGGATTAGTTTCTTGATTAAATAAAAAACTTTAATTAGTAACTTATTCAGGCGATGAGCTGAATCTTTTTTCATTGAATCCTACTTTCCTTCCCTAAGTAATTAATTAGTTGTTGAGGATTAACATTTCTATATAAAAGTCATAGGTCCAAGTCCTGTAAAAGATAGCATGACGAAGACATAAAGTAGAATCACAAATCTTAAATTTAATCCAAAAGAAAAAATTGTCTCCAAAAGTTGAGCAATGGCAAATAAAATAATCTTCATCAGACAATGACCACTTAAACCTGTTTATTATTGTATTTTTTAAATAATTTGATTTTTTTGTTTTTTTTTTATTTTAAATTAATTTAGTATTTTCATATATTGTTTTTACGTCTTGATATTAAAAATAATTTTTTTAAAAAAATTATTATTTTAATATATTTACTAGAAAAATACATTCTAAAAAACAATCATTACCCACTAGAAAAACCCTTTATTATTTAACTCTCTTTTACAAAAAGAAGTAAATAAATAAGAATTCATGATCATAAAGCACAAACAGTTTTCTTTATAGTAAAGAAGTTGCCACCATCGTTCTAGTCAAAAGTAGCACACTCCAATCGGCCATTTGTGTTTTAATATTGCTTGATATATATATATATATATATATATATATATATATATATATATATATATATGAATGTGCATGTGTCATGCTTTATTTTGCGATCAATCATTTTGTTTTATTCTGGACGATGATTGCTCGTGACTTTAAATTAGCACCGCAAGAACATCAAAACTGGTCTCGTCAATTTAGAGGTAATCTTATCCTCGAGTTGTCAACATTCCTTCTTCCAAGCAACGTACATATTTTTCATAGCTGTGAAAACTGTATTGACCAGCAGGTCCACCGGAATCTATACCGGGTCGATCCAGTTAGCCAAAATGACCTCATGCTGCACGATGGACATTCTTGAATTTGTAATAGATTTGATTAATGATCAAATATATTTCTTAATTAAATCTCGAGAGTATAACTTAATTGATCAGGTTATAAATTTGCTCTCTATAAATCACCAGTTTGAGTCCCGCAAATCTCAGGGCCACTGGAATCTTACATGGTCGTTAACTTCAAGGCCCGTGAAATTAATGAAAATGCGCGCAAGCTGGTTAGAACATTCACGTTATTTTTATATATATGTATATATTTCTTAATTAACTATAATCAGTTAATAATTAATTAATTCAACTCGGACTTTTAAGATTAAAAAATGTAATTCTTCAAAGACTTAGAAAAAATTGATGCCAATTATTCTAAATTTGGTAGCACCGTTTCTTTCTTGTCCAAAAAAGTAAGCTAATGATTAAGAACCTATTACGTACCATGTGATATCTCCGGGTTCACTTGAGTATTTTATATATTTTTTAATTAAAAAGATATATATTTTTTTCATCTTTAATTCAAGCTATTAGCATTTTTATGAATATCTTTGTTTATTAATTATCATTAGCTTTTTATTCAATAAATCATATGGCTAACAAAAACAATGCTAATTAGTCATTAATTTGTTAAACATTGTCAACTCTACCCGAGAGAAAGAAATGGATTATCAGCAATGCTTTTCTAAAAATAGAAAGTGTGGTGTAGAAAGATATTTAAATTTAATATTTATAGGGTTTAAACTGCTGTTGAATAGAATTTATCAAGTATATATGGCTCTTCAATCGTTTACGTGAACAACATTGACTAGCTACAAGATGTCATGTAAAAATTCTATTTTGAATACATCTCAATTATTCTCTGGTCTCTGCGAACTTTTACTGCTGTTTCTTGGCATTTTCCGATGTACACACGCAGGCACGCACGCACATGCAGAGCAGGACATGCAAGAAGCCACAAGAACTTGAAGAAAACAGAGAAAAATACATCAATGGAGTCAAGGATAGAAAAGAGTATCCAATGTCTCAACTTCCTGTTGGTGGACAGACCCCACAATCCACTACCTTGCATGTTCTCTTGCTCACTGCCGGCTACAGATCGAGCACAGAAGCAAGCTCTGTGTGCAGGAGAGCCATTAATATCACAACAGCAACATTCCACCCATATACAATTAACCTTGCCATCGTCTTCCTGATCT
>Ga0325404_1007130_pt1 | contig 11673 bp, 6 predicted proteins | sample PopdelMetagenome_18_FD_205664 | JGI IMG/M metagenome (GOLD analysis project Ga0325404, IMG submission 205664) | Populus deltoides microbial communities from Bellville, Georgia, United States - Xylem-Control-R1 | ecosystem: Host-associated > Plants > Phyllosphere > Stem > Wood/Secondary xylem... | reverse complement strand
ATTATAGCTTATGATGGATTACTCGTCTGGATTATGATAGACTTACTCATAGGATTCTACTAATTTACTGGTCCCCTCAAGTAATTTTATTTTATTTTTGAACAAACCCATCGGGATGTTGTTAATATTAAACGCTGTTTCTTGAATGTGGGTTTTGTTCCTGTTTAAAAAATAAAGATAAAGAAGAAGATGGATTTTGTATGCAGGACTTAATCTAACGGGAAAACGAATGGATCTCTAAATTTCTCTGGAGCATGGATATAATTGCGTTGACTCTATCTCTGAGTGAAAGTTTTATGCGTTGACTCTCCCGGGGGGGGAACAAATATCCTCCGTAGTGGATGCATGCCAGCAGTGCGAAGCAAACCCAAGTGGGATATTCCCTCGTGTGACAGAAAACATCTGAATCCGCAGGAATATTTGGTTGCTTTTAAAAATATAAAACAATAATTTTTTAATTTTTTTTCATAAAACAAGTAGATTATTAGGTTATTTTTGTCTGATGATAAAATTAAACTATTATGATCCTTAAGATGGTTCCATCTAAACTAAATCAAACGTGACCATCACATCGAGCTTCAAAATATTGCTTAAATTTGATTTATTAATTTTACAACCATTCTTAAAATTGTTAGTTAACATGAAACAAATTTTATGTTGTATTTTGAATACCCTTTTTTTTATTAATAATTAATTCTTTTATATTCGTAATTTATTTTTTTTTAATAACGTGAGTGTTTAGGCTAGTTTGTGCACAACTTGACTAATTTTAAAGTCTCTAAAATTAACAATAATATAAATCTTCAGTAATCTTGAAATTTATGATATGTCATAGCTTTTTTATTATTATTATTAATATGGATGTTTCGGTCAGATTGCGTACACCTCGACTAATCTCACGAGTCCTAAAATTAATGATCATGTAAGCTTCCATCGACCCTGAAATCATAGTATACCTTTTAATATGCCTATATGCGGCAATCCCAAGGCTTCATTGATTAGCGCTGTCCAAATTATATTTTCAATAGCAAGTCTATTTATAAGTGAAAGAAGCACTAAGGGCGTGGCTTCATAGACTAACCCGTTTGTTTTCGTGGTTGCTTCTACTTTTGAAGCAAACCATGAAAAACAAAAGTTTGGGAAATTAATAAAACTCTATACATATTCATGGGTCCTATCATTTTTTGTGTTGAAAACACAAGATTATTGAAAGCAGCACAATGTTGCTTTCTGCCATGGAGAGTGAATCACTCTCCACTATTCACATAAACAGTGGAGTTATCTCTATTGTTCCGGCTGGATCGGGTCTGGTCCAAAGCTAAATACATTGAACTGAGTCCAACCCAATAAAATAATAATAATAATAAATTAAATTAAAATTTATTTTATTTTTATTTTCAATTGTGTTTTATTTGAAAAACTAGTGTTTAATATTATTCAATGACACTCCATAAATTAGACGAAGATCGCTTGATGACGTAACATTTGTAGAACTTGTTCGTAATCCCAATTTTCTTCCTGATTATATTTTACCTGATGTTGTTGTGCGCTAAAGAAACCAAGAAAACTGTAGTCCTTGTCGGATGTATTTCATACATGATAGAATTGTAGATAGTTTAATGGAACAATAAAAAATATTTTATATAAAATATTTTTTATTTCATGATGTAATAGCAGTATTTAAATCTATAATATTTAAATTAAAAACCATCAATATTAATATATATTTTTTAAAATGATTTTATAATCTCAATTTGAAAAGCATTCTTAACCAAACACATTAAATTACTTTTTGTTCAACCTCAATTTCAACCATTAACTAAACATATATAAATATCAAACCAACTTTAACTAAAAATATTTTTTATAAAATAAATTTTTTTAAATCATAACCATAAAAATTACTATAGTATCAAACATACTCACTAGTAAGGCGTCGTGCGCCATATGTCAATTTGTTTAAGAGATAAGCATATTTCTTGCTCATTTTTGGCTTTCAAGGTTGACATACTTATTCTTCTTTATTTTTTTTCAATGATGTCATGACGTTATTTATCTACTTGTATACATAGATGGTGATAATCTATTGGCTTTGTGTTATGCTGTGATCAGATTAATTTTTTAAATATATTAAAAATAATATTAAATATACCAAGACTTTTTTTTATAGTGTTATCAAATCGTGTTAATTTTAAAATCTCATGTTTTAAATTTTTATTTAACTCAAAATTTTAATTAAATTATGTAGGAGCTAACCTGATTTAAATTAATCAATTTTATGAATTCAAAGGAGACCTAAATAACAGGTAAAAATATGGCTTAACTTAAAAAACAAAATCAAGATAATAATTTTTAAAAATATCAAGATAACAACAAATTGAATCAACCTTGGTCGCGACCTAAGTCATGGATTATATTAGGTTTAATAATTTTTTTATAATTTTTTTTTAATTATATAATAAAAATAGATGCTCGTAAAATTAAACACCAACCCTAAAATAAATATTTATTTAAAACTGTAATAACCCTATAGAAAACAAACAAAAATAAATCATACAGTCTATTTTCTAACAAATCTAATATTGGACGAAATAAAAAAATTAAAAAAATAAAGGACCAAAAACAAAAAAAAAAATATCTGGTCGGTAAGTAAACCCATCAAGCCTGTGAATCAGGTAACCTAGGCTAGCATGTCACTCGTGAACCAGGTTATGAACTCCTCTAAAATTATAATTTGTTTTTTAAGCTATTTTTATTTAATTATATAATAATAAAAATATACGATCGCAAAATTAAACACCAATCCATTACCGAGATATTTTTTGAGACCGAGATAACTTTATAAAAAATGAATTGAAACCAATTATGAAATTGAATTTTCAATTAACATAATATTTATGGATTAAATTAGGAAAAAAAGTTAAACTTGCCAGAGCAACGAACCATATCAACCAGCCAAACATGTGAACAAATCTATGGACTTTATAAAGTTTATTAACATTTTTTTTTCAAAAATATTTTTTTAATTATACAAGAAAAAAATAAATGACATCAAAGTCAATTTCAATTAAAAAGAACAAGAAAAAAAAAACACATTGACAAACTTGTAAAACACTTTAACCCTATAAAAAACAAAATAAAAATAAATAAATTATGAAACGTAATTCTTAATCACTCTGATATTGATAGATAAAATAGATAAAAAAAATTTTAAAAAAAACAAAAAATTAAAAAAAAATTATTAACTATGAATTACTATTGTAATTCAATATAATAATAGGTGAACAGTAGGTATTGATGAACAGTAGTTTCTCCGGAACCTTTAGCTTAATTTTCTGGTAATTGTCTTAACTGGGTACGTATAGCTTAACCCTACTTGATTGGATTATTCGCAAGCTCTCTTCAGAGTAATTTAAGGAATCTGCATCACTTATTAGGAATCGAGATTATTGCACACAATAATGGATTTCTTCTTTCTCAGAAGAAATACCTCCCCTAATCTTGTGACGACCACATATACATGGATGCTTCGAAATCAGTCAAAACCCCTATGACTGTCTAATAGGTGACCCCATGCACGGTCCTTAATGGTTGATTCTTTCTATCATGCTTGTTTAAACAGACCTGATCTTGCTTGCTGAATCAACAATTTCATCCGGCTCGCCTGCCGATTTACATTAAAAAGCTTGCAAGAGAGTGTTGCGATACATTCGTGACACCATTGATCATGGACTAATGGTTACACCTTCAGCTGCCAATCAGTTGGAGGCCTTTGCTGATGCAGACACGCAAAAAGATATATAGCAGTTCTACAGGTGGCTTTGCCAATTACTTGGGAAAGAACCTTATTTCTTGATCATAGACTAAGGCAACAGCTGAGATGATTTGGTTAAGATCACTTTGAAAAAGAATTGGGTCAAGATCTTCAACAACCTGTGTTCATATGGTGTGATAATGTTTATACAGCTTATCTAATCCAGTCTTTAAACCTCAAACTAAACACATAGAGATTGATTATTATTTTTGCGGGAACATGTCTTCAAAGTTCAGTATATTTCTAATTGATGAGGTGTTTAAATCAGATATCCTAAAGGAATTTGGTTTTTTTAATGGTTGAATTATTAATTAAGTTTCTGTTTATTAAATAACTCTCTTCTTTTCTATAGAGGAAAAATGTCTTTATAAAAAAAATACTCTTTTTGAGATATTTGAAGATCTTTCGATGGTAAAATCAATAAATTTATAGCAAAAAAAAATATATATAATAAATAGGCTAAAAAACATTAAATTCTAAAAACCAAGTTTGACGCGGGATAACAAACAACAGAATTAAAGCCAGGAAAAGAAAGAAGCTTTAGAAGAAGAAGAAAGCCCCAAAGAAGAGAAGAGAGGAGAGTAAGGAGATGCAAAATCTGCAATTTTCATTAATCATCAATAATCATGTCTCAAGATGATAGAACATACAAATAGTAAATCTTAGAACATCCCACTGGGCTCGGCCCATCAAATTACACTGTTTAACATAAATGATAAAATAACAATGAGCAGGCCCAAATGGGCTACATAAATAAAATTACAATGAAATAGGCCCAAATGGGCTTAGTCCCCCAACCAAAGTGTGACGGGTTGGGCCATCCTACGTCGCCTCTGTCCATATACTCGTATAGTTTGTGGTGTGGGTCTGGTGTCCCCACCAACTCTCCCGGGGTTAGAGAAACTCGACCCCGTCGAGTGTAATACTGGCCGACTCTAATAGTACTCCCAAAGATCTGGGTCAAGCTGCTGCAAAGTATCTCTAGTAATCCAAGTGCAATCTGAGTCAGGTCGACCCACCCAACGAACTAGAAACCGTTGAACCTCACCATTCCTGTTAAAAACAACTTGTTCATCCAGAATAGCATCAATATTATCCTTTTGTGCTGATGTCAAGGTGAAAGGGATAGAGGTTTCAATAGGATCATCAGAAGGGGAGTTAAGTGGTATCTCAAATGGATCATCTGGAATAGGAAGTGGTTTGTGGTATGCAACTAGATCCTCAATATTAAATGTAGAGCTAATGCCAAAATCATGTGGTAAATCAAGAACATAAGCATTTGGACCAACCCGTTGTAGCACTTTGAAAGGTCCGGCACTACGTGCATGTAATTTTCGATTAGTTCCCGAAGGAAACCGCTCGGGTCGAATCTGTATCATAACATAGTCTCCCACATTGAACTCATTATGTCGTCTATGTAAATCAGCTTGAAGTTTATATTACGCATTACTTGCTTGAATCTATTTAGTGATCTCAATATGCAAATCCTGAATTCTACGTGCAAAAGACTCGGCTGACTCAGACACTCTAGCATGAAGGGACATGGGAAGAAGGTCTAAAGGTTTCCTAGGCTTGTAACCATGTACAACTTCAAAGGGACTCATGCCTATTGACCTATTGATAGAGCTATTATAGGCAAACTGGGCCGTAGGAAGAATCAGATCCCAATTCCTATTATGATCACTCACTAGACACCTTAAAAGGTTGCCCAAACTCCTGTTAACCACCTCGGTTTGACCATCAGTTTGGGGGTGGTAAGCAGTAGAAAACTTCAATTTGGTGCCCACCATATGCCAAAGGGTTTTCCAGAAATAGCTTGTGAATCTAACATCCCTATCCGACACTATGGTTTGAGGGAGACCATACAATTTGACAATCTCGTCAAAATAGAGTTTGGCAACTTTGGAGGCATCTGCGGTCTTAGTACAAGGAATAAAATGGGCCATCTTAGAGAAGCGGTCGACAACCACGAAAATAGAATCATGTTTCTTTGCAGTACGTGGAAGCCCAAGCACAAAATCCATGCTCACATCTTGCCAAGGGCAAGTAGGAACGGGCAATGGGGTGTAAAGACCAGTATTTTGTTTTCTATGCTTAGCTAGTTGGCAAGTTCGACATTGACCTACCAATTTAGCGACATCTCTTTTCAAACTAGACTAAAAGAATTGGCGTTCCACTTCTTCGTTGGTTTTATTCCTTCCAAAATGTCCTGAGAGACCTCCAGCATGAATCTCCCATATCAAAAAATCACGCACGGATATTTTCGGGATACAAAGCTTATTATCCCGAAATAAGTATCCATCTTAGAGGTGATAACCATTTATAACACGGTGATTCTCATCCTTCAATGTCAAGTATATTTCTCCAAATTCTGAGCAAGATTCATACTCCTCTTTGAGTCTCTCAAATCCTGTGACTTCAACACTCATTACAGATAACAGCGTTACCCGACGACTCAAAGCATCTGCAGCCTTATTCTCTATTCCAGATTTATGTTTCAAAACAAATGAGTATGCTTGCAAATATTCAACCCAATGACCATGCCTATGATTAAGCTTCTTTTGGGAGTTAAGATAGCGGAGGGCCTCATGGTCGGAGTAAAGAACAAACTCTTGTGGTAACAAGTAATGGCGCCAATAACGCAAGGCCTGAACCACTGCATAAAACTCCTTATCATAAGTTGAGTACTTTTGTTTTGCCTCATTAAGTTTCTCACTAAAGTAGGCTACAGGGTGACGTTCCTGACTAAGTACTCCACCTATACCGACTCCCGAAGCATCACATTCTACTTCAAACACTTTAGTAAAATCAGGTAGCCGCATTACTGGGGCCTCCGTCATTTTCTTCTTAACCTCCTCAAATGCCTTATTAGCTCCTTTACTCCACTTAAACTCACCTTGTTTCAAACAATCTGTAATAGGCGACATGATGGTGCTAAATCCCTTAATAAAACGACGATAGAAAGTCGCAAGTCCATGAAAACTACGAACCTCATGAATGGTCTTAGGCTCAGGCCAATCTACTATCGCTTGGACCTTCTGGGGGTCAGCAGAGAGTCCTTTCCATGACACTATAAACCCTAAAAAGACCACTTGATCTGTAAAGAAAGAACACTTTTTGACATTTGCAAACAAACTTGCCTTTCTTAGGGTGGTACAAACTTGGATAAGATGATCGAAATGTTCTTCCTTGGTTTTGCTATAAATAAGAATATCATCAAAGTATACCACCAAGAACTTTCCCATAAATGGCCGAAGTACTTGTGTCATTACTCTCATAAAAGTGCTGGGGGCATTGGAAAGGCCAAAAGGCATGACTAACCATTCATATAAACCATCTTTAGTCTTAAATGCCGTTTTCCATTCATCGCCCAGACGGATCCTAATCTGATGATACCCACTCTTCAAGTCAATCTTAGAGAAGATCTGGGCTCCTGCCATCATATCTAGCATGTCATCCAATCGAGGAATTGGAAAACGATACTTGATTGTAATCCTATTGATGGCTCGACTGTCAACACACATTCTCCACGATCCATCTTTCTTGGGTGTTAACAGTGCAGGTACCGCACAAGGGCTCAAACTCTCTCGTATAAATCCCTTTTGTAACAACTCACCTATTTGCCTTTGCAATTCAGCATGTTCACTCGGGTTCATCCTATAGTGAGGCAAGTTCGGTAGTGTGGCCCCAGGGACAAAATCTATGGCATGTTGAACATCACGCATAGGGGGTAAAACATCAGGTAGTTCAGAAGGGAAAACATCTAGAAACTCTTTCAACACTTCTCTTACCTCTTCAGGGGGCTCTTCTAAAAAGTCTTCTACAATCTCTTTAGCCACTACAGCAAACACAACAGCCTCCTCACAAATCTCCTTATCAAACTCCCTAGGACTTATTATGTTAAGTCCTCCTTCTCTCACTTTATTCTTCTTCTGACTATTATCATTAGACCTTGGAGGTAACCCAATAAGTTGGATTTTTTTACCTTGAAAAGTGAATGAACAAGAATTTGATCGTCCAAAGATTGTAACGTCCAAATCATACAACCAAGGCCTACCTAAAATGACATGCCCTACGTCCATAGGGATGACATTACACCAAATTTCATCATGATAGTCAAAAATCTTAATGGGAAAAAGACATCTCTCTTTGACCGCTATAGCCGTATCATTGACCCAAGACACACTATAGGGTTTAGGGTGTGGAACCGACTTTAAGCCCAAGCGGGATACACTATTCAAGGAAACTGCATTGATACAACTACCACTGTCTATGATGATCTTACACCCTTTATCTCCACATTTGATATAAGTGTAAAAAATAGCAGTCCTTCTCCAATCCTCAGTTCCTTTAGGTTGTGTTAAAGCACATCTAACCACACCCAACCTAGTTGTCTTGATTTGAGTGGATATAGACCTAACACAACCTAGCAAGTTAGACTCATCATCCTCGTCATTTAGATCTTGAAAATCATCGGGATTGGGCTCATATATCTTATCATCACAATTATCTTCTTCGCCCATATCCTCTTGCCCCTTGATGAACAAAGTCTTATTAGGGCAGCTAGAGGAGATATGACCAAAACCCTGACACTTAAAACACTGAATTCTGGAAGTTTTAGGTGCTTCATGAAAGATACCCTTACCCTTGTCTTCTCTAGGTATTTGGGAAATCAAAGGATTGGGCTTACGAGGTGGGGCACCTAATATGGAGTTATTACTACCAGGTTGAGACCTAGAAGGGGTATTACGAGTGTCCTGACGTCTTGTCCACTGACTTTTTGTGACCAAGTCATAATTTTGTACTAAGGTATAAGCTTCATCAAGGGTGGAAACACCCCTAAGCACGATCTCTCTCCTAAGGTCATCGTTTAAGCCTTTTCGAAATCTACTTAGAGTCATCACTTCATCCTCCCTAACTGCACACCTCATCCTATACTCATCAAATTGTGCCACATAGTCGTTAGCAGACTTGCCTCCTTGCCTCAAGTTATTCCATTGGTCCAAAAGATTTCCTCTATGAGAACGCGGCAAGTACTTTTCTTCTAACTTAGTCTTCATTTCAACCCAGTCAGTAATAGGGGGTTGACCTCTCCTATTCAAAGACTCTTCTACACTTTTCCAATAGAGTTGAGCGGTCCCACTAAGTTTCATCTTTGCAAATCTTACCCTTCTATTCTCAGACAGATTATACCAGCTAAAGAATTGATCCATGTCACGAATCCATCTATCAAAAATCCACGAGTCAAGTTGACCCTCAAAAGTTGGGGCTTCCACCTTGATATGCCTCATGACTCGCTCATCAGGATCATCATAGTCTTGATGGCCCTGATTGCGGTTGTATTGACGGTTCCTAGGATGAGCTGGTCTTTGACGATAATCATTGGAACGCTCACTATCATGAGGGTCATCAAAGTCATTGTGGCCCTAGTGTTGGTTATGGTGGCGATTCCTACGAGGAACTGGTCTTTGAGGATTCCTATGGTTGTCACTAGAATGCTCACTCTCACTAGACGGTCTTATTTGCAAAGTTTCTATGGACTCCACCCTCCCAGAAAGGTTGTTCATTTGATTGGACAAGTTGCTCATTTCCGTTCGCATAAGTTGTAATTGTTCTTGAATATCTCTAAGAACATTACTAGAGTTTGAGTCCATGGTAGCTGTGACTTCTAGATTGTGTACTAGACGACCACTACGTAAATGCATGCAAAACTAATCCTGAAGTTGAGATCACCAAGTAACACTTGCAAGTAGAACGCAAAATAAAATTATAGCTAGTAACATAGAAAAATAAAATAAAATTTAATAAAATAAAAATAAAATTAGAATAAAGAAAATAATTTTTTTTTAATTAATTTTTTTTTAATTTAACTCGGAGACTAAGTAATGACAGATTAAACCAGGAAAATGCGCAAACAAGCAGTGTAAGTCCTCTAAATGCACACAAATAATCCCAACACAATGTTTCAGTTTTCCCACTAATTTACCAAAGCTCCATACTTAATCAAGAGGATCAGATCTTCAATGCTAAACAAGCTCAAAACTAAGGTAATTTAATTTAGTTATGGGCAAGCACAAAAATATAATATTAATGCTAAATCTTGGTTAACAAGTGTTAAAAAAAAAATACCAGAAATGATGATTTTCAATGGGTGAAAATTCTGACCGTATGATGTGGCAGCGAAGGATTACATGGCAGCTGACGTGGTAGGATATACTGATGGGACAGATGATGTGACATGAAAAGCTGACGTGGCAGAGGCAATGACGTGTCAGCGACGTGGCACGATCTGCTGATGTGTCAGGTGACACGGATGCTGACGTGGCGATGACATGTCTAGGTTAATTATATTCTCAGCTGTGGCTTTTCTTCCGTTCTTTCTTGCTTCCCTAGTTTCTGTGACCCGTTGTCGCCGCTGTCGGCGATGGCTCACTTCGTGTTCTTGCTTGGGGCCATCGGCGCGAGGGGAAGAGGTGGTGGCGTCTGGTGTTGCTGCTGGGCGAGGCTGTTGATCCGGTGTCGCTGCTGGGCGGGGGCTGCTGCCGAAGGCGAGGGCGCTGTGGATGGTGGGTTGCGGCTGGTGTTGTTGCTGGGTTCGCGGCTGGTGCTGATGGTTAGCAACGCTGGAACCGGCGACAGAGAGCTACGGTGGCTGCGGCGCTGCGGGTTGTTGAAGGCAGTAACTCGGCGTGGGCTTGCGATCAATGGCTGTGATCGGCGTTGAGGACGACACTGGCGGAGGCGCTGCCTTTGCTGCTGTAAACCCGAACCGATGTTGGTTGTGATGGGTGTTGTGGGTAGCTGTTGCTGGTGGTTTTGTGCTGCTGAAGCCGGAGATCCACTGATGGTCTCTTGCGGTGTCAATCTGGTGGTTGCCGCTGGTCTGTGTTGGAGGTAGCAAATCGGCGTGGATCGGTGGACTGATTTGCAGGTCTTCTCGGTGGTGGGTCTGCCGCTGAGACGCCGCAGATGGCAGGGGCGTCGCTGCTGGAAACCCGATTACAGTGGATGATGAACAGTGATTTGAACAGTGAATAGTGAACAGTAGATTCTTGTAATCAGAACAGTAGGGTTTCGATCTGGGAATTTTTTTTTTTTTTTTACAGTAGGGTTTCACATAAACGCATAGATCGTTTAATTGTAAGAACAATTAGAAGCCTTGCTCTGATACCAAATTTGACGCGGGATAACAAACAACAGAATTAAAGCCAGGAAAAGAAAGAAGCTTTAGAAGAAGAAGAAAGCCCCAAAGAAGAGAAGAGAGGAGAGTAAGGAGATGCAAAATCTGCAATTTTCATTAATCATCAATAATCATGTCTCAAGATGATAGAACATACAAATAGTAAATCTTAGAACATCCCACTGGGCTCGGCCCATCAAATTACACTGTTTAACATAAATGATAAAATAACAATGAGCAGGCCCAAATGGGCTACATAAATAAAATTACAATGAAATAGGCCCAAATGGGCTTAGTCCCCCAACCAAAGTGTGACGGGTTGGGCCATCCTACGTCGCCTCTGTCCATATACTCGTGTAGTTTGTGGTGTGGGTCTGGTGTCCCCACCAAAGTTGTTCTTGTGTTGATTTTATGTCTTTTTATGTAGAAAAACTTGAACTTTTTACCTAGTTGTTTAAGAGGTATTTATAGTTTTTAAACTTTATCTTTTGTTTTAGATGAAGAGCTCAAAGAAATTTCACAATGATAATATTTATAAGGAATAAAAATGCCTATATTATTAATGTGAAAAAAATCTCTTACCCAAGTATTAATACGCATAAATGAGAAAGAAGAAAAAATGACTTAGGCTGAAAATATGATGGAATCAAGTTTGATATGGAAAACAGGAAGAATTGCC
>Ga0325404_1007128_pt1 | contig 11675 bp, 3 predicted proteins | sample PopdelMetagenome_18_FD_205664 | JGI IMG/M metagenome (GOLD analysis project Ga0325404, IMG submission 205664) | Populus deltoides microbial communities from Bellville, Georgia, United States - Xylem-Control-R1 | ecosystem: Host-associated > Plants > Phyllosphere > Stem > Wood/Secondary xylem... | reverse complement strand
CAAAACCGATTAAACCGATTAAAATTTTAAAAAAACCGGCCGGTTCGGTTCGATTTCGATTTTATAAGCCTAAAACTGAAAAAACCGAACTGAACCGAAACTTAAAAAACCAAAAAAAAACCCAAGCCAAAACCAAAAAAACCGAGCCAAACCTGTTTGAACAGGTTTTTGCCCTAAAAAACCGAACCGAAACCGGTCAGTTTGAACCGGTTTCGTTTTAAAAAAAAATTTAATATATTATTTTATTTATATCATTTAATTCATGTCATTAAATTCAAAATCAATGATTAAATTTAAAGTTTCATCAATCAAGTTTTTTAAAACTATGTGAGTATTCAAATTCAAAAATAGGAATGAGAAGAAAGAATTGGGAGTTTGATATATATATATATATATTGAACTAATGTTACACTTTCATCTCAATAGTTTGAAATTTATAGTTTTTTATAAAAGTTTCAATTCTTAACTAACAAAACTTCTTCTTCTTCTTCTTCTTTTTAATTTTTCTTAAAAATCTCTTTTACTTCCTCTCAGATATGTCAAGAAAACACTTAAAAACTTTAAGATTAATGTGCTTAATTTACTAGCAAACTTTAATCAATTAATATCAGGAAATTAGTCTCTCTATATATATTTATATTTTGGAGTGAGGAATGAAATTGAAAACCAAGAGGCTCCTAATTTTGATTTTTAAATAAGAATAAATTGCGTTTATTAATGAAATATCAACTAATTACCCCTACTGAGTTCCAACATGGTTATTTTGAAGGTGTAGGTGGAAGAACTTAAAAAGGTGGTGGCAGCTAAAGAACAAAAGCTTAAGCACAGAGAATTGACGCTCTTTCAGGAGGTTCGCCACCACAAAGTAGCGATCGATGGACCGGTCAAACTCCTTCAAATAATGAGATTAGTATAAGCACGGAATAAGAGTACTAGCTTTTGTTACCTTGTGTTCATGATCGCTAAATTTCTCATTAAAAACATGAGCAAGTCATCTTTATTCATTATTTACATGTGTTCATCTGTTGAAGACTAAGATTAATAATTTATTAATTTCATAGTTGGTTCTAAAAATGAGCAATTTCTGTCTCTTTTTCTGCCAATTTTGCATAGAATCTCTCAGAAGGAATATGGAGAACTAATTACCCCTTTTTGTTGTTTCTTTGAATGTGGGTTTAATGACACTAAAGCGTTAAGTTATTAATGGATGCTATGATATTAGTTTTTTTTTTAATATAAAAAATTTAAATGAGTTGATACTTTTTTAAAAAAATATTGGATTTGACTTTAAAATAAAATTGAATTAGCATTTTTTAAAAAAAATATCGAGATGAAAAAATATTAGATTGACTCGTGTTTCACGACTTAACTTGCATACTATGTAACTCAGGTCATAAACCATAGTTTTGAAATCCGGTTTGGCCCGGCGGGTCGATCCGGGATCCGACCGACCCGGGGCTGGAACCGGGCAGGGTTGAAAAAAAAATGGGGGAAGGAAAAACCTGGTGTGACCCGGCTGACCTGACGGGTTGACCCGGCAACCTGGTTGACCCGTCAATACCTTGTTGCAAACCCGTTGACTTTTTGTTTTTTTGTTTTTTACTAAAACGACGTCATTTTGATTTAAAACAAAAATTGACTCAGTGACCCGGTTAAAACCCGAAACCCAGGCCTTGGATAGAGCCGGGTCTTAAAACTATGTCATAAACTCTATTGTGTTTAATAATTTTTTATAAGAAAAAGTTATTTAATTATATGGTAACAAAAATAGATTTTTATAAAATTAGATGTCAATTAAATAACAAGATATTTATTTGAGACCGCTATAATAACATAGGAAATAAATATTAAAATTAATAAAATATTGAATAATAAAATTTTTAAACTCAATATTAAAAAATTAAATAAAAAAATAAAAAATCAAAATAAAGCCCAGGAGAGTGGATTGGGTGGCCTAACATGCATGGTTCTATTTTATAATTTATTTCCCGGAAAATGATTTATTTTCCGCCTAAAAAATCTATAAGATGTGTTTGTTTCTCAGAAACTGGTTTCTGAAAAACCACTTTCCAAACTTTTTTGTGTTTGTTTGCCATTAGAAAAATTGGTCAACGAAAAATATTTTTCAGTCAAAAGAAAATTTGGCTTGGTTTCCAGAAAAGTGTTTTCCTTTTATTTTGAGCGTAAAACACTTTCTGAAAGTTGTGAAAAATTTAGAAATATCATATTATTTGCTGATTATATCAAATTTGATCCTCAAACTTTTGATTGCTATATATATATATATATATATATATATATATATATATATATATTTTGAATATTTATTTTTCAATTTCATCCTTTAAAATTTAATTTTTATATTAATTTTGGCACTTATTTTTATAATTGTTATTTTCTTTTTCTTTTCCTTTATCATTTTTTAATTGAAATTTTTTATCTATCAAATTTGGTCCTCATTCTTTTGATTGTTACTTATTTTATTTGAAATAATTTATGAAATGTTAATTATTATTATTTTAATTTTTTCATCTTTCAATTTTTTTTATTTTTTAGATTTGATCTATATTATTTTAATTATTATGTATTTTATTTGAGATAATTTATGAAATTATATTTTTTTTCAATTTCATTCTCATTCAACTTTTTAATTTGTAAGACTTGTTCTTCATTATTTTAATAAACTTGAAAAATATAAACATTAATAAGTTATTTTCCAACTCATTTTTCATGACATAACTAAACACTGGAAAGTGTTTTCCAACTTATTTTTCATTACACTACCAAATATCAAAAAATAATTCACTTTTTCAGAATTAACTTAAAAAAAACTACTTTTCAGCAAACAAACGGGGCCTTAAACCTTTTATTTATTATTTTTTTTCCTAAATGGAATTGAAGTTAAACAATGCAACAGTTCATGTGTCATTCGTAATCCATAATCAATTAAAATATTTTGATATGATTTATAGATGTTCATTAAATACTTTTATTTAAAGTGAAAATAATTCAGAAGTTGTTTTAAAAAACAATTTTAGTCTCAAACCATAACAAATTTTCTTTACTTTCCTTTCAAACAGACTGGTCAAGCAAGAAGAGAGAATTTTTTTTTTTTATGATTCGACATTAAATTTATTTTTATAACATATTTAGATTTAATTTTGAATATAAATGAAAAGGGCTTAGGAAGCATGTGAAAATCACATGCAAGTTGACTAAATGTTTTTAGAGATTAAATTAAAGAAAAATTAAAAAATATATAGAAAATTAAAAAAAATAAAGAAAAAATAGCTAACATATAAAGAAAAAATAATCAAACAAACATTGATTATTTTTTCATCAATTTTTTTTTTTTAAAAACTAGAATCAATGACCTCTGGTGTCATCAAATCTTTGCATATATGTTAATCGGTGATATTTTTAATTCATGTTTTCTCGAATTAAGATGTTATTGGAGATTTCCATTCGGGTATTTTACCATTATTCCAAGAAGAAGAAGACGACGAAGAAGAAGAAAACAGGAAATTGTCCAATAGTGAATTTGGGCAAAACTGTAATCTTCGTCTGAATTCTGAACTTAAAAAGAAAATAAAAAACTATAGGCACCAAATTGTCCCACGACATTGTGGGACAAAGATAAGGAAAAGCCCAAAAGAAGTGGGTAGAAGAAGCTTGTGTGGGGAGCCTGACAGCCACGCTTCCATTTGCTCTCCAAACTTCCTACACTATTTACCTCTACACACCACTCACTTATCTCCATATCTCTTCTCTTTACTGTTAAACGAAGACTGAGAGGAAGAGAAGAGGAAAAAGTCCTGCAAAAATGGCCTTGCATGCACCAATAAGGCTTCAAGCCACAAAAACATCACCGCCACCTTCTCTTTTAGCTCCTAATGGCAACAATGTTGGTCTTAAAGCACCAACTGATCGTTTTGCTCTAAAATCATCCTTCTTTTCTCCTTCACTTCACCTCTTGATTGCTTCTTACAATCAGCAGCAGCCTCTTGCATCTGCTGCGCCAAGATTCTCCATGCGTGCTGCAACCAAGCAGGCCTACATTTGTAGAGATTGCGGGTACTATTTATTTTCCTTTTTTCTTTTATTTCTTGCACGGTATAATTGGTTTTAGCATTTGGAAGCGAAATTAACAGGATTTGGTGTGATAAATTAATTATGGTGATGCAGGTATATTTACAATGACAGGAAACCCTTTGACAAACAGCCTGATAATTACTTCTGCCCTGGTAATTACTTTCATCTCTGGGATTTATTTGAATGTTCATTTTCCACTGAAAAATATATATTTTATGGCCATCCCTCACACAGTCAACTGATCATGTCTAGTTATTGTTATTAGTGGTGATAATTTGCATCTATAATGGCCTTGCATCAAAGTGTAAACTGTGGTGTTACCCTAGAATCTAGATAGCCTTATCCGCAGAGTGCTGATTTCGTTGGTTTATTCAAGTATTGCTATCTAATCCTAAGCGAAACGCTTGAAAAGTCGTTGACACTTGACAGGATAAAGAACTTAGGGAGATATATTTTAAAATATTTTTTAGGCCATGTTTAGATTACAAAATTACAAGGGTACGTTGTACTAATGTTGAGTTAATTATGCTTTACAGTTTGTGGTGCTCCTAAAAGGAGATTTAGGGAATACATGCCTGCTGTGACAAAAAATGTTAATGACAAAGATGTTCGTAAGGCACGTAAAGCACAGATCCAGAAAGATGAAGCCATTGGGTATGCGTAATTCTTCACAACTGGTGAAACGATGCAATTTACATTTTGTTTTTGCCTTATAGCTTGATCATGCTATAATTCACGCCTTTTATTTTGAATTTGAACTTGTCAGGCGAGCTTTGCCAATTGCAGTGGTGGTTGGAATTGTAGCTCTTGCTGGCATATACTTCTACATCAACAATTCCTTCCCAGGTTGAATGTCAGCAACTCCTTCTAAACCCCAGTGTGAGACGAATGTCATCATGTGAATGCTGGAGTTCATAGACTTTTCTTGTATTTTTTATTCCATTTAGCACAACATATGTTCAGTAGCACTTTCTGCTGCCATTGTTCTAATAGCTGAAAAACAGTTGTCTTCTTATCATTCTGAGTAACAATGAAAAAGAACAGAGTTTAAAGATCCTCAGCTTGGTAAGTTGGGGATAAGACAAACTTCTCCCATATCTTCAAAGAGCATCTAGGAAATAAGCTTTGACGGGGCATTGCAACATTGACAAGGTTAGAAATTGCAAAAAACATCTCCTTTGTGAAGTAGTATCAGCTATTAAAAAAACCCATTCCATTCCCTGATGAAAGAGGGATGATATTGACCTAATTTAGATTACTTGATGCTACAACTTATGCAGTCCCACTATGCCAAATCCTCCCAGCTGTTTCCACTACCGTCTATACCTATCAAATCCCATGATGGTTAGCTAATTATGATGGTTTAATTGAGAGATAAAGCACTAAATGCTCCTTAAAAATGGCTATCCAAGCAGTTTTTCGAGCTAAAAAAATTGTTATTCTTTTCTCCGTCGACAGGGGAGGGGGAAGTTTAAAGGAGAAAACAAGTCACTAAAACTAGAGACTGGAGCAGGCTTGAACTCGCAAGGTCCTTCTTTCACTCACCAAACCTAACCAAAACTCACGTTAATAACAAATGGAAGAAAGAAAAGAAAAGGGATAAGCTCCAGCTTCATTCCCAAATAAAATGATACTCAAATCAAATGCGCATGCAACCATGAAAGCAACCTGATTTCCACCATCATCAGATCGATCCCCTATCCCAGGTTATTAGAGAAGTCTCATGATTCCTTATCATGCACTGTTGTAACGGCTTCAGTTTGTTTAAATTTTGAATTTGTATTTTAAGCTATACACTGATCCTCAGGGATAAGTTTCTAGTTTGCTACAATCCTTTGTATTTATATCAGCTAATCTAATGAGAAGAGGTGTGGCATATTTCCTCTCCTCTGTTTCTCTGCTCCTCTTATTCTTTTATGGTATCAGAGCAATTAATTGATACTGCTCTCTTCCCCAGCCACCAAAAACATGACAACAACCAATTCCAACTCTGCGCCTGATATGCAAAACATAAATGAATCAAACACATCTCTCATCTCCATCAATACATCTGCCCAAGTCCCACTCAAACTCACCACAACCAATTACATCTCCTGGAAACTTCAATTCCACACACTCTTTATCGGATATGACCTCTTAGGATATATAGATGGATCCAAACCTTGTCCACCCTCCACTATCACTCAAAACAACACCACTGTACCAAATCCTGCTTGCAATACCTGGATTAGACAAGACCAACTGATCCTTAATGCTTTAGTTGGATCTCTTTCTCCCACAATTATTCCATTCATTGCTAGAGCAAAAACATCAGAAGAAGCTTGGTTGATCTTAGCAAATACATATGCTAAGCCATCCCGAGGGCGCATCAAGCAAGTCAATAATCAAATTAAAAATCTGAGCAAGGGGTCTCACACTGTTACAGAGTTTCTTCAATTGATGAAATGTCGGGCTGATGAACTTGCTATTCTTAGGGCACCAATGGATGAAGATGACCTCACAGACAAAATTCTTGATGGTCTTGGGGATGACTATAAAGAGCTTATACATGCAGTTCAAGCACGCGATACCATGATCATGTTTGATGAACTCCATGAAAAGCTTCTTAATTTTGAAGCATCTCTTCAAGGTGCAAAGTCTGAACCCTCTCATTTTCCAGCCACAGCAAATCCTGCCAATCGTAACACTACCAGTTGGCGTCCCTCTTTGCACTCTAGTAACCCCAACAATAATTGGCGTCCCTATGGTAACCATGGTACAGGTTGGCGTCCCTTACACAATGCCAATAATCGATCTCCTGTGTTTCCAAACACTGGACAAAACTCGTTTCGCAGCCAACGACCTCCTTCACGTCCTTATCTTGGTTACTGCCAAATATGTGGAATACAGGGGCACACTGCTAAAAGATGTCCCTCCTTTCGCTTGGTGCCAAATCGACCAAATACAACTCCAGTTCCACCAATGAACAGCACTACTACAACTTGGCAACCTCAAGCTCATTTTGCATCCAACACTACTTCCACCACTCCTCAATGGCTACTGGACAGCGGTGCTTCTCATCATGTCACTGCTGACCTGAGTAATCTATCTCTTCACACACCTTACAAAGGTTCTGATGACATTATGATTGGCGATGGATCAAGTCTTCCAATAACACACACTGGTTCTACATCATTTACCACTCATAACACATCTTTTAAATTAGACAATGTTTTGTGTGTTCCCAGCATGAAAAAGAATCTAATTTCCATCTCTCAATTTTGTACATCTAACAATGTCTCTGTTGAATTCTTACCATCCTCTTTTTATGTGAAGGAACTTCGCACGGGGGCAATCCTTTTGAAGGGTCAAACGAAGGATGGGGTGTATGAATGGCCGGTCCCCTCTTCCCTGTCATCTCCATTAGTAGCCTTTTCTAGTGTCAAAACTTCTTCATCTGCGTGGCATCATAGATTAGGCCATCCTGCATTTTCCATTTTACAACACATTATTTCACATTATAAATTAGATTTGTCTTCCTCTCCAATCTCTGATTTTTTATGTAATGCTTGTCACTGCAATAAAAGTCACAAATTACCTTTCTCTACATCTACTATTGTCTCCTCTCAACCACTTGAAATTATTTTCACTGATGTGTGGACTTCCCCTATTCTCTCCCATGATGGTTTTAAATATTATGTCATATTTGTTGATCACTTTACTAAATACATTTGGTTTTATCCTCTTAAACATAAATCTGAAGTTAAAGATGTATTTATCCGATTTAAAGCTATTGTGGAAACACACTTTCAAAATAAAATCCACACACTTTACTCTGATAATGGTGGTGAATACATAGCTCTTCGAACTTTTCTTGCTACCCATGGGATCACTCACCTTACTACTCCACCACACACTCCTGAACACAATGGATATTCTGAAAGACGTCATCATCATATTGTCGAAACCGGTCTCACTCTCTTATCTCATGCCTCACTTCCTTTAATGTTTTGGACTCATGCCTTTGCCACTGCTGTTTACCTAATAAATCGCATGCCCACCCCCACACTAAATCTATCATCCTCCTATGAATGCATTTTTGGCTCTCCCCCAAACTACTCTAAACTTAAGATTTTTGGTAGTTTGTGCTACCCATGGTTACGTCCTTATACATCTCACAAACTTGAGTCTCTTTCCAAACCGTGTATTTTGCTAGGTTATTCTTTAACTCAAAGTGCTTATTTGTGTTATCATCCTCCCACATCTAAAATGTATGTTTCTCGTCATGTCAAATTTGTGGAATCAATCTTCCCCTCTTTTAAGTCAAACATGCAACCTGTCAATCCACAACCAGCCACTGTCTCCACATGGATCCCTCCTATAATTACAGTCCCAACCAACCAAGCTACCACCGGGACATTCAACACACCATCTACAGTTCAACCTCAAGGACACCCCTCTTGTGATACATCGTTCCCCACTACAAATACAGCCCCACACCTACCACATGAGCCTCCTGTCCAACCAACCATTGTTATACCTTCCCCTGACATTCAACCAACCACCTCTGTGCTTTCATCCAACACCCAACAAAACACCTCTATCCCAGTTCATAAACCTACATCACAGCCACCACCCCTAAACTCCATCACCACTAGAGCCAAAAACAACATTCGAAAACCAATCCAGAAACTTAATCTCTCCACACAACTATCTCACCCTATTGATGTAGAACCAACCACTGTGACCCAAGCACTCAAAGATCCAAAATGGCGTTGTGCCATGTCTGAAGAATATGATGCTCTTGTTCAAAATGGGACATGGGAGCTTGTCCCGTCAGATTCCAGTCACAATATAGTTGGATGTAAATGGATTTTTCGAACTAAACGTCACTCTGATGGCTCTGTTGACAGGTACAAAGCACGCTTGGTTGCGAAAGGCTTTCATCAAAGATCAGGAATTGACTATCATGACACTTTTAGTCCTGTGGTGAAACCTACTACAATTCGTTTAGTTCTTAGCCTTGCAGTGACTCGTGGTTGGTCCTTACGACAACTGGATGTAAACAATGCTTTTCTGCAAGGTCATCTCTCGGACAATGTTTATATGTCACAACCTCCAGGTTTTATTGATTTGGATCATCCAACTCATGTTTGTAAACTTCAGAAAGCAATTTATGGGCTTAAACAAGCTCCACGAGCATGGTACCATGAACTTCGTAAATTTCTTATTGCTTCAGGATTTCACAATGCTCATGCCGATACATCTCTTTTTATTCTCAACACTGGAGGTAACTTGCTCTACCTTTTGGTTTATGTGGATGACATTATTCTTACCGGTAATAATGATACTACAGTGCAGAAGTTTATACAACTGCTTTCTCACCGATTTTCTCTAAAAGATCTGGGAAACTTATCTTACTTTCTCGGTGTGGAAGTTTTTCCCAATGATCACGGTATACTGCTCTCTCAAAGACGTTACATTGTTGATCTTCTTACTCGCACAAAAATGATGGATGCTAAACCTGTCCATACTCCATTACCTACCAGTCCTCCCATAACGTTGCACTCAGGTTCACCTCTTAAAGATCCCACAGAGTATCGAGCAATTGTTGGCAGCTTACAATACTTATTAATCACACGGCCAGACATTGCCTTTGCGGTTAACAAGTTTTCTCAATACATGCATCAACCAACTACAGAACATTGGATTCTTGTGAAACGTCTTCTACGTTATTTGTGTGGTTCCTCTAGTGATGGCATTCAGCTTTACTATGACTCACCACTTTCTTTACATGCCTTTGCTGATGCAAACCCTCTTTCTTTGCATGCCTTTTCCGATTCTGACTGGGCTGGAAACAAAGATGACTTCACGTCTACTAGTGCCTATGTTGTTTACATTGGTCGTAACCCTATCTCATGGAGTTCCAAGAAGCAAAGAACAGTTGCTAGATCCTCTACGGAGGCTGAATATAGGTCAGTAGCTGCCACAGCTGCAGAGCTTAATTGGATAAGTTCCCTCTTGACAGAACTTTGTATTGCTCTGCCTCAGACACCTGTGATTTATTGTGACAATATCGGGGCAACCAATTTGTGCTCAAACCCAGTTTTTCACTCAAGGATGAAGCATGTTGCCATTGATTTTCATTTTATTCGTGAGCAGGTTCAAAATGGCATTTTACGTGTCTCTCATGTTTCAAGTGATGATCAACTTGCTGACGCCCTTACAAAACCTCTTCCCAAGTCTCGATTTCTTTCACTTAAATCCAAGATTGGTCTCGTCACACGACCCCAATCTTGAGGGGGCATATTAGAGAAGTCTCATGATTCCTTATCATGCACTGTTGTAACGGCTTCAGTTTGTTTAAATTTTGAATTTGTATTTTAAGCTATACACTGATCCTCAGGGATAAGTTTCTAGTTTGTTACAATCCTTTGTATTTATATCAGCTAATCTAATGAGAAGAGGTGTGGCATATTTCCTCTCCTCTGTTTCTCTGCTCCTCTTATTCTTTTATATGTATTTCATTATTCATTATTCTTCATTCCCAGATATAATTTTTTTCATTAATCTTGTTACAAGAATAAAAACAAATTGTAGTAATACTTATTGTTTATTTTAAAGCACCTCTAAAATAAGAATGTGATCATTTATCAAGCATGACATTGCACTGATTGACATTTTATAAACAGACATTAATGTTCTATATATTTACTTAAATTTTTAAGTTATTTAACTCATAAAACTTAAATATATATTTGGATCTTTTTTTTTAATACAAATTTAATCCCAAAATATGTTCAGATTTTATCTTCCACGTATCCTATCCTTGCAAATTCAACATTGAATTTTTTTTTAATCCCCATTTTGATGTATATGTGCTTCCTAGTAAATAATATAATCCTATTATTTCCAAATCAAAAATAAATTGGACTAGAATACAGCGATCAATTAACATGCAGGCTTAGCGTAGTATTTGACTATTTATACATTTGTTAGCCTTTTTTTGTTAATGAATTCTTCAATTATAATGTAATTACCATTCGCATGCTCGCACATTCTTTCAAGGTTTGGTTGCTACGTGGAAAGCATGGTTTCATGTTCATCTACGTGGGTGTTTGTATTACGTGCGTGTGTTTTTAAAAAATTTAAATTAATATTTTTATTGTTAATTTTGATATATTACTAATAAAAGAAAAATAAAAAAATATTTTAATATATTTTTAAATAAAAAAATAACTTTAAAAAATAACTTCTTCCAAACACTTTTAAATGACCGACAGATATTATTAGATATTTGTATCTTTCTTTTTCTTTCATTTTATGCCTTTCTTTAATTAGTACTGCTATTTATGTTTTATAGGACTTCAGGCAAAAAGAAAATTTACAGATGGAATTTTTTTGGCCCTTCCTAGATCTTTGGAAGTTGAGAAACATCTAAAAAAACTGGGAACTTATATCTTCTGGCACATGATGTGATGCTGATTTTGAGTATTAAAATGAATGGTTTGGTGTAAAGGTGAAAGTTTCAGAAACAGAAATCTATTGTGTTGGTTGTCAATTCCTGCAAGGGAAAATCTTGAATTTGATAATTTTGGATGTCC
>Ga0325404_1007123_pt1 | contig 11680 bp, 3 predicted proteins | sample PopdelMetagenome_18_FD_205664 | JGI IMG/M metagenome (GOLD analysis project Ga0325404, IMG submission 205664) | Populus deltoides microbial communities from Bellville, Georgia, United States - Xylem-Control-R1 | ecosystem: Host-associated > Plants > Phyllosphere > Stem > Wood/Secondary xylem... | reverse complement strand
TTTGAATTTTAAAATGGAAATGAATCCGATTTGTTTTCCAGCAAGTTTCTTTCATGGGAAATTCAAAAGGAGAGGTTACGTGTGGGACTGTAAACTGTAAAGTAGAGCGAGAGAGAGAGAGAGAGAGGTTGCTTGCAAATTAATCAACACAAAAGCTTTAGTGCCTGTTCCGCGAGGATATGACAGGTAGTTTGTGAAGAAGCACTGTCAACAAAACCATAAAGAACATGATGCCGTTGATCAAAAGTGATACAAAGAGAAAAAGAAGGATGCCGTTTTGAAATCATTATAGCCCGTTTATGTTTTTGAAATCATTTTTTTATTTAATTATTTTAGATTGTTCAAAAACTAATTTTTAAAAATAAAAAAAATATTATTTTAATATATTTTCAAATAAAAAACACCTTGAAAAACAATTGTTATCGCACTTCTAAACACCTCTAAACTTATATCAAGGTATAATATTTATTTTTTTTACCATCAACCCATACCGCCATTAGATGATTATATTTCAAATTAAACCACCCGGAACAATCCAAATTTAATCCGGTTCAAGGTGAATAGAATATTAAGCAAAATTATAAACGAAGTTTTTAAAAATATTTAAAATCTTCTAGGGATTTTTCCTTTGCTGAAGAGGATAAATACACATTATATAGAAATAATAACCAGAAGGTTAATTGGTTGAAACACTCCCTGATTAATCAGTCAATGGAAATTAAAATCCCAATCTTTTTTCAATTTTTTTCTTTGTCTCTTGTAGTTTTGCATTAAGACAACGCAGAGCTTCCATCAGTTATTTGCAGAATATAGTTGCGATTGTTTTTTAAAATATTTTTCATGTTAAAATATATTAAAATAATATTTTTTTAATTTTAAAAAATTATTTTTAAAATCAGTATATCAAAACGATTCAAAACATATAAAATACTAATTTTTAATAAAAAAATTAAATTTTTATAAAAAAACGATTTATACTGGGTTCCAAACGGTTAAGGGAATGTTTGGGAACGCGGCTGCGGTTGCGTTCCCAAAAAATTTAAATTTTTTTTACTAAAATTTAATATGGTTTGTATGTTTTGGATCGTTTTAATGTGCTGATGTCAAAAATAATTTTTAAAAAATAAAAAAAAATTATTGATATATATTTTAGCATGAAAAATTATTTAAAAAATACCCGCAATCATATTATCAAACTCGCTCTACAATTCCATCTAAAAAGAAACAGAAGGTGACACAAGGCAATATTTGTTTTTTAAAAAGCAAAACAAATACTCCTCCATTAATGAAAGACCGTTCAACTTCAAACTTGAAATTCAATGCTATTCATTGACTTCGTTTTGTTTTTTTTTTTTTTTAAAGAACAAAAGATCGAGATAGAGAAAGACAACAAAAACCGTGTTGGTTTGATGCCACTGTCGCAGGTGGAATAATTGTTTTTAATTAAAAAAAATATGTTGGTTTTTAATGTATTTTTTTGACAAACATATCTTGATTATAAATAAAAAATATATATATATATATATATATATTTAATTAAATAAATCAGAACTATATATATCAATAAATACCAAAAAAAAATTATTAGTGATAACTAGAGATGAAATATGAAAAATAAAGAGATAAATACAAATCAAAATATCAAAAAAAAATATTATTATTTTATGTGTAAGCCAAATAAAAACTAAATGATATTTAATCAAAGACTAAATAAAAATATTGAGGGATAGATGTTGATGTAGTAATTTAATCTCAAAAAATAAATCATAAAAAAATGACAATAAAAAAAATAAAACGTAAAGGAAAGCAATCAAATAAAATTAAAAAAAATAAATATAAGTAGGGCTGCACAAAAAGAATGTTTTCTAATATTAGAAAAAAATACTTAAATCTTATTCATAAACTAAGTAAAGATTAAATTATATTATATTATATTAAAAAACATAATAAAATTTTGTTAAAAAATTATTAAAATAAAATATAATCAATAAAAAACTGACATTCATGGAAGGATGAAAGCAGAATAAAAATAATGAAAGGATAAAAAAATAAGAAAAATAAAGTTTTGTACCACGATTTATTTTTTTTAAAATGGAGGGACCAAAAAGTTATAATGTAAAAAGTAAGAAGATCAAAGTGAATATTTTGCTTTATTTTTTGAACCTCCACACCTTTGTTCCTGTTTTTTATATTTTGGTTCCCTCTTTTCTAATTTTATCCCTCCTTAACAATTCTTGATAATTTGGTCATGAATTTGGGAATAAAAGGATACAATTAGAGAGAAACAAAATTTGAGTATCGAGTTGTAAGAAAAATCATTTTGAATTGCTAAACGATTTAGTATATTCTATAATAATAATAATAATAATAATAATAATAATAATAATGAGGTATGAATATAAAGAGATTTTCGCACACGCATACAATTCAAAAACATAAAAAGGTAATTATGATCAACATCGATAGCAATCACCAATAATTACAAATTACTAAAGGGCTGCTTTCTGGGCATAATCTCGTAGCTGGCTTCAATTTCCCTCCATCGCCACGAAGCTCTAATTTCTGAACAATAATGGCATGCACAGTGAATATTTTGGTGGTCAGGCACAATCAGAGACTTTATTTCGACCGATATGAACATATGATTATGATTGAATGCAACCTTTTTCTGCTCCAAACTGTAGACAGAAAAGGTGCAAGTGCCGATCCTTTGATATATAACGTTCATATTCTGCCCACCTGGGGAAATTCCCGTTTCTGGAGTTCATGAGATTTCCCGAGCAAGAATTGATGAAACATTTCATACGCGGTTCGAGCTTTCAAAGAGAGACATGGCCCATTAAAGAGTGCATGCACCTGGAAATCATGAAAAAAAAAATATATAATGAAAGCAATTCAAATGGCTAAAGATTTATAGGATGAAAAGGATGCACTTGATTTGGTTGTGACTTGACATGTTGACGTGTCTACTCAAGACATGAGGGTGACTTTGAGAGTGTATTTTCTCTAGCTAAAAATCCAAATACAAGTACCAGCATATTGCAATAAAACTTATGGATGATGATGACTATAGTAATAATCAAACTTTGGATAACAATGCCCCGGCGATGATGTTCTAGATTCTGGTATGCTCAGGGATAATAGTTATGAGAGTTTGGATAAAAAATAATCACATATTCATTTCTATATTTTCTTCTCTGTAACTCATAAAATTAATGATTGATGATAAAAGATCTAATACCTGTAAAACAGTTTCTTTTGATAGGATTTAGGAATCATTCAATGATAAAATCAATGATTTTTTATAAGGAATTGCAATAAATATATAAATGAGCTTTAAATTCAAGAACAAAAGTATTTGTTCATATTTGTGTATGGTAAATGTTATGAGAATAAGAATATGATAAAATCAATTACCTAACAACTCTTGTATATGATAGACCTATAGAGGACCTTTATATGTTACCTCAATTAACTTAAATATTGATGAGAATGTGGTAGGTCCTTAAAAGATTTTTTTATACCTAGGTGTGTATGACAATGAATATTTTTAACCTTAATATTTTATGTTAAAAGTTATAAGCAAACAAGACCCAATTTAGGGCTTAAGAAGATTCTTAACTCTATCTATTTAGACATGGAATGATTTCAAATCCAAGGATACTAGGTCTAGCATCTTGTCAGATTCGCATGCACTCGAGCTCAACATGTGGTTTAACCTAAGAGTATTAGGTCTAATATTTTTACAGATTCACATGCATTCAGACTCGACATGTGGCTGAATCTAAAGGTGTTGGGTCTATATTGTTGGCTGTTCAAACTTGCCCACATGTACGACTTGTGTTTACGTTAACGGATTCCCTGGAAATTATAACAAATCAGTTTTTTTTCTTAATTCTTCTGGATTTACTAACTGGTTTGTTAATGGCCAAGGGCCTAAGGCTAACTTTAGTGAGGGTTGCGTGTTTGGTATCTTGGTATTGATTATATTTTGAAGTATTTTTTTAAATACATCTAAATAATATATATTTTTTATTTTTTTAAATTTATTTTTAATATTAGCACATCAAAACAATATACAAATATAAAAAATTCAAAATTTTTAGGAGTAAGCGGCCAGCCGCATTTCCAAACACATACCCTAATCACAAAGGCTTATCAAAGTTCGATCTTTGCTATTCATGATTGGCAATTGACAATTCACAAAGGCTTATCATTGTTCGACCTTTACTATACCCGCTTTCACTGAAATTTTAAAAAATTTCAAAAGTTTCTAAAAAAATTCCTCATTTCAACAATACAAAAAATATGTTTTATCTGGTGTGCATATAACTAGATTCTAAAATTTTCATGCGTATTTTTATGAAAAAAATAAAAATTGTATTTTCATCATATTTTGAAAAATACAAAAAACATAAGTTAATGGGTATCACAAAATGTTTGCAATTATCCATTAGGATTTGACTAAAATTTCAAAAAAAAACCCTCTTTTATTTATTAGTTTTTAGGATAGTAAAGTTTTAACATGATAAGATAAAAATCTCCTTACTATGGATGAACTTTCTTAAACCTTAGATAGACTTGTCTAGGCTTTAAAATGATTAGGTTTTAACTTGATGAGATAAGGATCTTTTTTTATTGAGAAGAACTTTTCTCGAACATTAGATAGACTAACGAATAGAAACACGATTTAGAACAAACAACAAAGCAGCTTACCATAGATAGGGTGCATCAGGAGTGATGCGTTTTCTCCTTACATACTAGTCTCCTTACCTAAACTCTCGTAGACCATTAGGTTTCCTAGTAACTATAATATTAGGTGGCGACTCCCTTTTTCTTTTTTTACTAATAAAGGACAAGAATTTCTTATTCTTTCCACCATCCATATCTATCATGATAACTCTGATCCGGAAGGATGATCACTACGTCACCGCCAAAGTGCAACACATTACTTTGGTTTGATTCAATATTACATCATTAAAGTCGCAACGTATCTTGATTTAAAAATATGAAAAGAATGAGCAACGTAGTTTTGTGTTGTACAATAATTCCCAGAATAAGTTTGTATTTTACAAGCTTTGTAAACTATTATTTATATATTAATAAAAAGTTATTCTATCACACTTTCTAGATATCTAATGACATACTTGGTATTTGATATCAGGTTTATGTTTAAATAATTTTTTCGAGGAAAAACTACAATGAGAGTTTGTTTCTCATGATTGACAAATATCCCCTAAATTGGCTAAAATTCTTATGAGCTTAGTGTCTTCAATGAGATTTTTTTTTTTAAAGTTCAACCTAGTTTTTCCTCATAGTCCCAACATAATAAAAAACTTTAACAATAACAAGCATACACACTCAATCTAGCTTTTGCATTAATTTTTACATTATATTTATTTTTGTATATATGCATAACAAATAAGTGCAAAAAAAAAAAAATTATAGGTTGTTCAACTTCCTCCTAGAGTCCGCAACAATATATATATATATATATATATATATATATATATATATATATATATATATATATATTACTAAAATTTTAGCAGAGTCTTCTTTGTATTTTTTTTGATACCAAGTTATCGACTCAATATTTCTCAACCTGTAAACATCAATCACAATTTTCATCCCATCATTTGGAATTTTAAAACTCAACCATAATATCAAATTTCTCATTTATATTTTCTATAGAATAATTATTTAAAGCTAATTAATTCATAACTTACATTGATTTCTCTCCAAGGTAATTATGCTCAAAATATGTATATAACCAACTGTAATTCAACTTAATAATAACAACATCATAAATTATATCACACAAATAATTAAGTTAAACATTACAATTATTAAATATAATAGTGTATTATTAAAAAATACTAGTTCTTCCAATTACATCAATTTCTTAATAAAATTATATATCCATGCATCTACTTTCTGGTTCGAGGGTGTGATGTACCTAAAAACATGATCATATTAATCATGATTAAAATTGCACATTTCGATAAATAATTGATTAAGGACTCATTATTCATGTACATTAAAGTAATTCTCACGTCATTAAATGGATTATCTTATCTTTAATAATTTAATAATTTCATAAATTTTTAATACGATTTCCAGATAAAAATAAATAATCTATCTATTAACTAATTTTATATGATTTCCAAATTAAAATTATAAAAATACCAAGAGTGTTTCTAACAACCGACATATTTAACTTCAATTTAAGTCAAGTAAATTTTATAATCTATCTATTACGCCAAATATTTATCCCATTAACCTAGAAATTAAGAAATAATTTTCTAACCTCGCCCATTCAATAGGACATTATTTCCATAAACCGAGAAATAATTTTTTGAACTCACTCATTTAACAGGGCATTATTTTCATTAACCAGAAAATAATTTTCTAGAACTCGCCAATTCAACAAGGTATTTTACTATCTCTCTTTGTTAGATTACAAACTATAAAAATCCTTCTACAAATCATTTAAAAATAAGCTATTTAGTTACTTCAAGGTATTAAACACCTACCCAGTGTCTGTGCGTACAAAAAGGTCCCTTGTTGCTGGTTAGATTCTGCAGCCTTCTTTGTATCAACACAAGTTACTACATCATTGTCCATTTATTTGAACCAGTACAATTCTAATACCAATTACATATTTCTTGATTAAACCCAACACTCTTAATTAAGTTTGATTAAACTTTTAATTTGAGGATAAAATCCCTTTTTAATTATTTTTACAAAAATCATTATTCAATTAACCTATCAACATCAATTATTTGCAATTTGGCAAGATTTCTCAATAATTTATCAAAACTCATTTTTCCTCAATTTTTTCTTCTTTTTTCCGAAATTCACCTAAAGGAGAAAGTTAGGAATTTTCTTTTCTCTTGAAAATTCTTACTCATTTCATATAATAACACTTATAAACCCTATATTTTCCCCACATTCTCCAAACAATTGCATTAATACCTTAAATCTCTTAATTTCTTTTCTCTTTGGCCGACAATTCTATTAAAAAAGGGGAAAGAAATTTTATTTTTTTATTCAAAATTAAACACTTACCCAATCATAATTCATGCTTTCTAACATGGTTCAATCATAATTTGCATTATTCCCATAATTTATATCATAAAACCCATATTTTTATATTCTTATAATTTTACATAATCCTTCACCAAAAATAAAAAAGGAATTAATCACTTGGAGCATGTTATTTACCTCACTTTAATAATGATTCAAGGAAAGAATGCAAGAAAAAAAATCAAGTTTTCTTCTCCTCCTTTTTCAAACCATAGCTTGAATTTTTTCTTCCAAAGCACTCACTACATTAAATCACCCTTCTTGATGTTTAATTAAGCTAATCATTCTAATTTCACTTTTATTGGTGGAATCAACAAGAATTTAAGTAGAAAAGAACCACACAAATCCTCCCCCTCTCTTTGTTTCAAACCATCAGCCAAGAGAGGAGAAATGAAGCATTTATAGTCTATTTTGTTATATTTACACAATGACCTTCGTTACTTTTTATTTCTATTTTTGTCCATCAATTCTTCTTTTTACTTAATTTACACCATAACACCTTCTCTTTTATTCTATTGTATCCCTCTACAATTCTAGAAATCCTTTTATCTACTCTTTCAGTATTTTATTTATTTTATTTGAATTATAATTTATCAGGTTTTTACATATACCATCAAGGTAGGGGACCTCTAATAGGGATCTAACTAAGATAAAAATATCAATTCACCTTATATGTTCATTTAATGTAACAAATACAATAAAGACCATCATTTTTCTCTATCAAACCATGGAACACCAAGTGCTTCTTTTAAGTCCCAATACATAATGCATTCCTCATTTATAGGTTTTCTATAAGCACCACAAGCCCAAGTTGCTCCAACTTTTGTTCTCATTGGTAAAGAAAATTTGAGGGTTAAGATTGTAGAAGAGTTTGATTCTGAAAATTTATATGTAATAGAAAAATAATTTTTAGCAATATAAGGAATAAACCTTTATAACCTAGTAAAAATAGTTGAAATGTGTCTTGTGCCTCACATCAAATTACCTAAAAAGTTTAAGGTGTTTAAGTTTATCAAATGCACTGGCACATAATAATCCATGACTTATAGGTATATTTCAATGAAATGGCTTTTAGTAGTCCATGATGAAAAGCTTCTAATCCACTTTTTTCCATAGAATTTTAAGTGATTCAATGCTAATTTAGTACATGAGTATGAATAGTAAGATCTGAAGGTGGATGGATTTGATAGATGCTTTTATAAAACAATATAAGTTCAATATGAATGTGGCTCTAGATCGATCAAGTTTGCAAAAAATAGAAAAAGAATCCAAAGAATCTATTATGGAGTATGCTTAAATGTATCGTGAAGTGGATGACATGTCTATCCTTTTCTAATAAAAAAATGATCATGCTCTTCTTAAATATATTCAAAGCTCCATACTGTGAATATTTGGTTAGCAGTTTAGAATAATGTTTTATGGATATTGTTGTTGTAGGTAAAAGAATTGAGCAGACAGTAAAAGCAAGAAGAATCTTAAACAATATTAAAGCTAATCAAAAGAAAGGATGGATTGCGGGAAAACGAAATGACAATAAAGTGCACTAGGTGGAAACCAATCAATTTTTACGCAAAGGTTATTGGAAAAATCATTAGATGTCCAATCAGCAAGTCAATACCATTAGTGACAATCTTCAACCATTCATTTTGACACCACCCACAACCACATTCATTGTCAATCTAATTTCATAAGTCCTTACTTACCAACAAAATAATTTTCTATAAAATCAACCATTCTTTAACCAATCAGCATCAAACACTCAAGTTAGCCTGAGCAACCAGCCTTATATATATATATATATAAAGAAACATTGCGAATTCTTCGACTACAATTGAGAGCAATGTTTAAAATGCTCATTAGCATTGGAAAAATTACTCCTAAGCCACAAAGACCCCTTCATCCACCCTACCTTCATTGGCATAAACCTAACCTTAAATGTGAATACCATTCTAGTTGTTGGACATTACATTGATAATTATAATGTATTCAAATACAAGATCATCCATCTTATTAGGAGGGATTGGATAACATTTGATAGGAGCTGCAATACCCCAAATATGAACACAAACCCCTTACCAAACCACGTTGCTATATGGGAATGAGGTGTAAGTATGATATGGGAATGAGGTGTAAGTATGATATTGTATGATGCTGAGTATGATAGAAAAAAAGCCATCTTGAAGATGACAATGAAAATTTTGTTTGACATGTTATCCCAAGAAAATTACATAAGGGCACGTTTCAAAACATAGGCTATTGAGAATCTTGACGAGTACTATAAGTTTCATCATGAGTCACGACACGATATCGATAACTATAATGAATTCCATTATGAAGCTACGACCATGATTATCATAGGTATGTTACGATTTAAGAATAGTATGGTTAATGATAAGGTGGGGATGTTATCCTTCCAGTGAGTAAATATTAAAAAAATAAAGGTAGGTAGGTAGGTACCAACCAATATAAAATGGTCTTTAAAGAATGATTTTATTTAGCCCAACTTATATGATCATTAGTAACTATCAATATTTTTTTTATAATTATGAATGCACATCTGATAATAAGGAGTCACACGCAATTATACAGATCATATAGACTAAAGTTGAGGGTTTGACAAGAATGGACGATGTTTTACTTTAAAAAAGTCAAAAAGGCAAAAAAAGGTTAAAAAAAGGGTAGTGAAAGTGCTTGCCCAAGATGACAAAGTCTATAAGCTAATAAATAATAAGGAAGCAACTAAGTTTCTCAAATTGATGAAACATAATGGCTATAACATGGTTGACTGACTAAAAAAAACCTAGTATGGATATCCATACTCTTTCTCATCTTGAGTTCGAAATCATATCAATAAGCTCTCTAAGAGGTTTTTAATAAAGCATATGTTCCTCAAGATATCATATATAATTTCATAAAGTATTTAATGGAAAGAATCCAAGCCACCAATTACCTATATTTTATAAAGATGAATCAGGTCTGAAATACATTTGATACAATAAGTTATTGCATGCCACAATCAAGTATAAAGATTATGTCATATCCAAAGTATTGATAGATAATGTCCAGCTCTAATACACTTCCAAGAAACATCTTGAATTGTTTAGTAGTTGATGTATCCCATATAACATGATGGTGAGGTTTTGTAATGGTTCATTAAGGCAAATGATCGGTGACATTGATATAGACATGGTCATTGAGCCATAATAATTTTAGGTCACTCTAGAAGTAATTTATATTCAACCTTTCTATAATATGTTATTAGGATGACTTTAGATATATGTTGGGGGAGTGGTGGAATCATCTTTGCATCAAATGCTAAAATATATAGTCAATGGAAGGTTGATAATTGTAAAAATAGAAGAGATGTTGTTTATGATGAAAAATATGCGAGTACTTTACATAGAAGTTAAGAGGAAAAAAAGATGGAGATATTCATGCTTTCAAGGTTGTGAATACGGATTTGGTGCTTAAGAGCACATTGTTTAGAAAGCCTGAGATTTTAAAAGCTACAAAAATAACTACTAAATACCTGATAAAGTATAAGTTACTATTGAGCTAAGTTATTTTATGAAATTTTTAACTATGTTATTGTATGTATGTTTATTGTTTGTATTTAGTTAAAATATCCTTACATTGGTATAAATACAGGGTTACTAGAGTGAATCAACTATATAACATGGTAAACGATTATTTGTTTTGGTTTTAAGTCAAGTAGAAAGAATATGATCCTAATAATGAAAAACAAATCAAAGTTCTTTTTTATAAGGGAATGAGGTGTAAGTATGATTTATTTTTTTATTTCTATATATGTAATAAAATGGTATCGCTTAATAACTTTTTATTACAAAGAGATGTTATGCAGTAATTTTAATATACAATAAATATATATTAAAAGTTATTGTAAAGGATAAAACATCAAATTTGATCCCAAAGCTTGGCATAAGATGTGCTTGACAGGATTGTAATCAAAATTTATCATAACTTACCTAATTCAAAGTGAGTGTAGGATTGAAAAAGAAAAAAAAGTGAAAAAACCTTAAAAATGTTATCTAATAATATTTTTTATAAAATAATTTTGTTTATTAATTTTGTCTTTTCAATTTCAAAAATTCACTATAAAGTGTATGATTATTGATTCCATTCAAATTGTATTTTTTTTCCCTTAAAAAATGACATTATTTTGTAAGAATCCTAGCAAAAGGCTAGATTAAGAAATCAAAATTGTTACAAAAATATATTAACTAAGCTTGGGAGTAAATTAAGAATTAGTTTCATCATTAAAAAAAAAAATTAAATAGTCTCTCTAATTTAAAGACTAATTAATTAGTCTCTATGTTGCTAAATCTATTTGTAACTTAATTATTTTTTTATCTATTTCAAGGCAGCAACCCCACCAATTTATGCAATATTTTTTTTAATAAATAGAAGAAAAAAAATATAAAATATAGAAAAATTGTTGAGAAATGAAAATAAAATTGGGATTAATTATTTCTGAAATTAGAAGAAAATTTTAATTTAATTTCAAATAATTATGGGGTTAAATTATAGTTTACTCATAGTTTGGGGGTATTGTTTAGGTTTGTCAAAAACA
>Ga0325404_1007116_pt1 | contig 11687 bp, 8 predicted proteins | sample PopdelMetagenome_18_FD_205664 | JGI IMG/M metagenome (GOLD analysis project Ga0325404, IMG submission 205664) | Populus deltoides microbial communities from Bellville, Georgia, United States - Xylem-Control-R1 | ecosystem: Host-associated > Plants > Phyllosphere > Stem > Wood/Secondary xylem... | reverse complement strand
CTCTCTTTTCCTCACTTATCCCTCTACAATGGAAGACGACGACGAGTTTGGAGATCTCTACACTGACGTCTTACGTCCATTCTCTGCGTCTCTATCCTCTGCTCCCCAACCTCTCTCCGCTACCTCTTCTCTCCACCGTCCGATCGATCTCAACGACGCAATCAAGGACGATGACGACGAGATCCTCCACGTTGTTTCCCACCGTAACCCCTCTGCTCCCTCCAACCAAAATCCAATCGAAATCACCGCCTTTTCAGCTCCTCAAGTTAGGGTTTTGGGAGATGCAGAATCTCCGATTAAAGGTTCGATTGCCGAGGACAGAGATTTAAATTTTGATATCGAGGATGTTAATACTGGGATTCTTGAAGATTCACGACCGATTATACCTGGATTGATGGAGGATGATTCTACAAAGATTGAAGCTTCTGCTGTGGTCAGTGGCGGCGGCGGAGGGGATTGGGAGGAGGACGAGGAGAGTGACAGCGAGGATGATTTGCAGATAGTGTTGAATGATAATAGTCATCCTGGTGGGCCCATGGGGATTGACAGAGAGATTGGTGATGACGACGATGATGATGAGGATGGGGACCCGCTTGTGATTGTTACGGATGGGGATGGACCGAATCAAGCCATCGAGGAGGGTGGCGGCGAGGATGGGGTTGCTGCTGCAGGAGGTGGGGCGGAAGGGGAGAGGAAGGAAGGAGGAGAGGCGACAGGGAAAGGGAATGCAGTGGTGGGACCGAAGATTGGGTATAACAATCATGGGTATCATCATCATCCGTTTCATTCTCAGTTCAAGGTCAGTGTTGTAGTTGTTGATGTTATATGTTGAGCTTTAAAAGAAAGAAAGAAGAAAAGCTAGATAGGACTTTTGTAACTCTTGTACATATGATATGAGTGGCTTTTATACTTTTTTTCTTACAAATGTATGATTACTTGAAAAAGTTGAATGAGAATTCTTGAATTTACTTGATTATGCTTATGAATTTTATGTGGTTTTTTCATCGCAATACTTCTTTCTGCTGACTAGATGTGCTATCTGGCTTCAAGGTTAGGGATTTCCTAAATATTGCGAGCAGTTGAGTATTTAATTGGCTTCTTCACTCAATCCAATTGTTGATATTTCTCACCTAAGTTTTGGTGCCAGGGCAGCCTACACTTGTGAAGAATTGTGTAGTCAACTGATTGTCCTGGGTGAAACATCTCTGGGATTTTGTATAAATAATCACTCGCTAAATTCTTAGTTTAAATGCAAATGATAAGAAATTCGACAAGTGTTTTCTAATTTTAAGTACTCCTCGGATGCTCCTGCAATAGCATTAATGCCTGGGAACAGATGCAATGCATAATAATGCTAGCACAAAGATTACATCCCGCGGACAATTTTGGGATGCCAACAAACTTTGGTATCGATTCTTCCAAGATTTCATGATTTTCTTTTTACCTCCCCTATACATGTGTGAAGCGTTTGATTACGATGGGATCTTTTGCTGCATCTTGTCAGAATGCCCTGAAGTCGGATTTGTTTTTTGTTCCCTGTGGATCACAATAACAATCTGTGATTATCAGTTGGAAGAGGTGGATTCTTACAAGGATGAAAGTGATCGAGATATCTTTATTGTTGATGCATGGAGAGCTCTTATAGCTAAGCATGTTTCTCAATGCTTGAACGTGTCAATTAAGCTCATAGTTGTAACTTTTATCTGGGTTGATCTATTGCATGTGTATAATAGGGGTACTGCTGTTACATGAACAGTCGAGAAGGTAAGTAATTGCTGGGGATATTTGGATAATTTTGCACCATTTGGTTATAGCCAATAAGATGTGCGTATAATTTTGCAAACAAATGGCATGCAGCCTATTGTTGATGTCGTGTGAGTCCCCCCGAAAAAATAAGTGATGCATCTAGCAATGACATAGAAATGCTTTTATTTCTCGTATTAGTTGGTCATGTAGTCATGAGCCATATTGAGCAAAACTCAGTTATTCCTCTTTGGTCATTGAATCGTCTAACTTAAATTCAACAATTCCACTGACTTCTGTTACGTTTTGAAATTGGAATCCATAAGTTTCAGGAGCCATTCTGTTGAACCTGCTTAGTGATTGATTTGAAAACTTGTAATAGCCCCAGCAGTCAAATCAATGTGTGGTTTCTTGCTTGGTCTTTTTGAAACTATCCTAGCCATCTTTGCTCTTACTGTTCACTTCCTCCTTGATTCCAAGCTGTAAAGGTGCCTCCCTTACCTTCAGTTTCCCATCTTGCCTGTCTCTTTGTGCAAATTTTTTCATTTTCTTGCAAGGGAAGAGGGTAGAATATAACTTCTTTGCTGTTATGGATTCTATCTTGGGCTTGAATTTCACAACTAACTCTACGAGATGGCATGCTTAGCCTCAGTTTTTTTTGTTTCTTGTAAGCAGGATGTGTTCTTTAACGCCATACAAATTCTAACAAGATGAATTGGTTGACCTTTTCAAATGTTTTGATTTGGGTTAATTCTGTTGTTTGTTGCTAGCGTGATGGAAAGTTAGACTTTAATTTTGATATGGTTTATAATCATGAATTGAAAGGTTGATTTTTGTGAGCCATGCTTAACTTTTGCCAGCTTGTAGTTTATCCATGAAAATAACATTCACTGTTGAGAAGTTAATTGTGTATGAAAATTTTTCTTCACCCGCAATTGTTTGATGCCTATGGTTACTTTTGTTTTTAACTTGGTGGGCTTGCCACTTATTTCATTTCATTTCCTTGTTAACACTATGGTTTATTTTCTTTTTTCATGCAGTATGTGAGACCCGGGGCAGCTCCGATGCCTGCAGCTCCTATTGTTGGTCCTGGAGGAACTCCAGGTCAGGTTCGTCCTCCCATGAACATGAGTACTATAGCTGGTCGTGGTAGAGGTGACTGGCGACCAGTAGGAATAAAAGGTGGTCCTCAAAAGAACTTCCATCCAGGATTTGGAGGCCCTGCTTGGGGTGCAGGGCGGGGTTTTGGCAGTGGACTGGAATTCATGCTTCCTTCCCACAAGTAATTTTCACATAAATTCTGCTGCTGGTTTCTTTTTACCACTAAGTTTCGTTACATTGTTTTGTTTTTATGAATATCTTGCATTAATTTGTTTGCTAAATATTTGTTTCATTTACTGGATTTTTGTAATGTCAGTACTGGTTGTATTAGTCAATGCTCTGTATGATCTCTGCAGTACCATCCTGGGCTTTCATTGCTTTCCTTACAATCTCTATTGTCAGCTTCTTTTTTCTGTCTTACCTGCATATTTGGATAACATAGGCAGTGCTATGGACCTGTGGTCAAAAGAAAAGCACTGAGCCAAGAATATTTTTTTATTGGGTATCAGTTGTTTCATCTTCTCATCTCTCTTTCTCTGTGTTTAACCCTCTTTCCTCTCTAATTTTTATTGTAAGAGAAGCGTCTCTATGAGCTGCTCATTGTCTGTTACTATGTTTCATTGGTGTTCTGGCTTACTATTTGCTAGAGAGGTTCAAAATTTCATGTTATAATAGTAACAAATGACAACATCGTCGGCAATAGATCAAAACCTTCCATCCTTACATGGTTCTGTGTCGGTAACATGTAGTGTCCATCATTTGATCTTTTGGGCCCTGCATTGGTCCCATTGATGGAAGGTAGGATGCATTGGGTACAGCCGAATACGCTAATACAAATGAACGATTTGAAGACCTATTGGTTCTAACAGCTGATTGCAGAGTTGATCATTCGTTGAATAATTCTCGTGCTATAGATTCTACCTTGGGTTTGGTTTAGATATATGTGTTATTAAAGCCTTCACAAAAGAAAGACTAATTTAGATGAATGATTTTTAAAGTATTTTTCATTTCCCTAAGTTCCATAAAATCAGGTGAGCTGGAGCAAGTTCTAAGGCATTCTTGCATTAAGTACTAGACAGATTTATGGTTGTCATATGAGACCTGTCATGGGTTTGTAGATGACATCAACCATAAAATTGGATTTTTGGAGGGTTTCCCTATTCCAAAACAACCTGTTGTTTTTCCCACATGCTCTCTATTAGATCAAGTATGATCTTGATGATGTTTCTCGAATATAGTGGAAATTGAACTTAACATTCATCTTTGTAGAACATAATATTTTCAAACTGATTGATGTAACGCCTCGTAAAACCTTTATGAAACATTGCTGAGGAACTCTGTACCCTATAATAATATGCAGGAAATTGGATTTCAAATCAGCTCCTTTTGCATGAGACACAGAACATTTTGAGATGGTACAAAATGCAGGTGCTGTTTACATAGCCTGAAAGGCTGTTGACTTTGCCCTTCCTCAAAATGAAAATTTTATAAATAAAAGAAATTTTATTTTTAGTATGGCTCCAGCCTAAAAGGCTGTTGATGTTGTCCTTCCTCAAGATAAAAATTTTATGAATAAAATAATTTATTTTTAATATCTGTTAAGGCTGCTAAGATGAGCTGTTTTCCCACATTTATGTGTGTGGAATACCATTAACTGCAAAAGATATTAATTTTAAATTTGTACTTTGGTTAATCCAGATTCACTAATTAGATAGATTAATAAATCAGATGCTGCCTGGAAATTTGGAGATGTTTGAGATTTGACACCTTCTAATTGCCATCTGTGCATGTACTGTACTGCATGAGTTTTTACCTCAGCAGGCTGTTTGTTTGGTCTATAATTGCATAAATTTCTTTGTGGAATGGCCGCTACAGAATGATCCTGACCTAATATGCTTTTAAAATCCTTGGCCTTGTCATGCTGATGTCTTTTTTAGTGAGTTCAAATCCACTATACTTGTGACTGATTCCCAAGATATGCTGTGTTTGCATGTCGTGGCAAACCTGTTGTTTGCTCTTTAATTTGTGAATTGTCCATTCAGTATGGGACTACCATGCATTGTCCAATTGAGGTATGGTGTTTGTCCTGACTCCTGTTGAATGATTATAAAATTTAAATATTATTTTCAGGATGATATTTGATGTTGACATTGATGGCTTTGAAGAAAAGCCATGGAAATATTCGGGTGTGGACGTATCAGACTATTTCAACTTTGGTTTGAATGAAGAGAGCTGGAAAGATTATTGCAAACAGCTGGTATGTAACATATTTTAACTATATTATGTATTAGATAAATGAATATGTAAGACAATTTGATTTCAATTGTGCAGGAACAATACCGACTGGAGACTACAATGCAAAGCAAAATTCGTGTTTATGAAAGTGGGCGGGCAGAGCTGGTAATTTTATGCTTAGGCATCATGTGCTTATTATATGCATGCTGTGGCCTATTGATATCCATGCATGTGAAATGAATGGTATTTCAGTTTTAACTTGATGAAGAGGAAAGTTTCTGATTTTCTATTGCATTCACTTTAGGAGTTTGATCCTGATTTGCCACCGGAATTAGCAGCAGCAACAGGTTTCCGTGATGCTCCAGCTGACAATTCAAATGCTGGAAAGTCAGACAACGCACAGAGTGATTGGACTAAAGGATCTGCTCGTTTCCGGGCCCAAATAGTAAGCTTTGACTTCTATTCTCCTTTTCCATGTATTTAGCATAAAGATTTGACTATTTATTTTTCATAACCAGAGATGAAATTCTGTGTCTTTTTGAGAAGGCTCTCTTTTATCATTCATCTATTGCCTGCAACTTAAATGGATCTGTTCTTGTTGTGTGGCCAGGGATTTATTTAAATTTTGTTCCTTTAAATGATTTGGTTCTTCCTTACTGTCCAAATGATCAAACTTAGTTTTCTATTGTTCCCAGTGGGGCATGTTGTTAAGACCTGGGATTTTCATTTGGAGATCTCAGATCAAATATTGGGAGGGGTGTCTTCGAGTGGGGACTTAGGAATTGGGGTAGGGCTATATTTATTCTGTAGTCCCAGGCCCATTGGCCTCCCAATGAACCAAAAAAACATTGCTTTCTGTAAATGTTTTAAAGATATCAGATCCTCAGATCTGTTGTCAGTTCCATATTGCTTTGAGGATTCACTGGCTGACTTTATTTGCTTTAGCCAACTGGCAGAGCAATACAAGTTGAAACTGGTCATGGTGAACGCGTCCCTTCCATTGAAGGCCGAGCTCCTCGACTTCGTGATTCTGATGCAATTATTGAGGTAAACAAACATTTCTGTCTCTAATTGCTCTGATATAACTGTATTCCTATGACTGATATCTGCGCACTACATATGCAGTGTAGAGTAACTGAAAGTTTCTTTGAACAGATTATCTGCCAGGACTCTCTAGATGATTCCTCCACAGGAGATGGTGTCCAGGATGCAGCAAATGATGAACCTCAAAGAGATGACTTTAGAGGAAGCGATGTAGCCGAAGATGACATGGCGGAGACAGAAAATGAATATGCTGGTGATTTTCCACAGGCTTACAATGATCGAAAGGGTGGGAGAACACCTCACATGAATTCTGCCCGCAACATGCCTGAGGGAGATGGGGTTTCACCCTTCCATCCCGAAGCATCAGCTCCATACCCCCATGCTGGTTCTAGGGGTCACCCTCCTTCGTACCCTGGTAGGGACTTTGGCACTCCTCGTGAGGAAAGGTATGAATAAGGCTATATCATATTCAATAATTCCATTGTGGCAGTGTAGAATATGTTCAAGGAATGTGTGTTTGTTTGTTTTGTGAAGGGCTGGGTTGGGGTTTGTTAAATTGGGAAATTTAGGGTTTCAGATTGATATGGAATGTATAATTGTTTAGGGTTATGCAAATGGTTGGAGAAAAATGGAGCTTGGTGGCAAAATGGAAAAAATAAGCTGCAGGTGTTTCGGTATGGTGGTTAAATGTTAATAGATTTAGGGTTTCTTTTGAGTGGTTTAATGGGTACAGAGTTGAGAAAGAGTTGCAGCAAAGGTGAAAATTAGGGTTGCACTGGTGTAATGATTGGTAGGGTGGCAACGAGAGGAAAGTTGGGGTCTGTACAATAATTATGGTAGTGGCAGAATTCAGAGAAGAATAAGTGTTCAAAACCAAAGGAGAGAAATCTCATAGGAATGCCTTCCACTAAACCAGATACTCTTGATCTATCTTGTGCTGTATGTATTCAGCATCTGCTCATTTTCTCTATTTGTTTTAGTCTTTATATTTCAGATAACAAGAGATTGGCATTTGGACATTTGAAAGCATCTTAAAGAGATTATAATCTTGCTTTTAGAGAATGCACTTAGGATACCATAAATAGTGAGTAGTGGTGCTAGCAGGAGCAGCTTGGCCAACTTTACATGCTTTAGTGAAACATGGTTGGAGGATTCAAAAAGATCACAAAAAATATTGAATTGTGAATTACATGCAGACTGAGTCATGAATAGATGTAAACTGAGTTAATGATTTCTTATTAGAAAAACCAGGAATATGCACATTTCTATGGTCATAATGACACTGCTGTGTGATGCTGCTAGTTATAGTCATTTATTTGGACATTTCCATGATCACAATGACACAGCGTGATGCTGCTAGTAGTTGTCCATTACTTGTCAATATGAAAACTCATATTTGTCTGCCCCATAATTTGGATTGCTTAATGGACCATGGATATTTTTTTCTTTAACCTATTCAGTTATAAATTGTTTTTTCTGATGGTTTTTTTTGTTGTTGGAGAATTTCTTTTAAGTTGTAAATGTCTAACAGACCACAGACTGGCCGTTGTGAATGTTTTATGGGTCAAGAAATTATAAGTTGAAGTTTTCTATTTTGATGTTGGTTTAGCTTTCACTTGTTAAAACTGCACCTGCACTGCTGAAAAAATTCTAATTCTTTCGTCTTCTTCACAGGCAAATGCAGGGAAGATCCCGTGACAGATCACCTCATTTAACTCCTGCTCAAAGCTCACGTGACAAGAAATTTATTGATAATGCGGAGGAAGAATCAACTGAAAGTATGGTTGGTAAACACAGTCTGCGGGTATCATCTCCCATCACAGTTCAGGATGCAAGAGAGTTGAGTTCTGAGAAAAAAGGTGATGCTGAGCCTTTGCAAGCTGAAGGAAGCTCTAGATTGGGAAGGGATGAAATGAGTGAGAATGAAGAAACCACTAATGATACTCCCAAGGATGGAAATATGCACCATTCTACTAGGAAACAAAAAGTAAGTTCTCATGTAGAACAGCCTGCATTGCAACAGCTTGATGATGAGGAAGACTCAAAGGCTGCAAGAAGCAGTGAAAATAGCAAAGCAAGATCAGGCAGTAGCAAAGATTATCAAAAATGGAAGGATGGTGTTGAGGAGGAGGTTGTTCAAGGTGGACGTTCTACACGCTCAGGTAGCATCAGAAGGCACCTTGATGAAAATGAACAGAATTTTCGGAGAAAGGATCGTGATGTGAGACACGAGATGGAAAGAAGTCGTGTCATAATAAGAGGGAGGGAGGATTCTTATCCTCGCAGAGACTTGGATCCTAGCTTGCCCCATCATTTGCATATGAAACATGAGGGCTATGATAGGAGAAAGGAGCGAGAAAATTCTGACATCTCTTGGCAACAAAGAGATGAAGATCCACATAGTAGCAAGCATAGAACTGAAGACAGGAAGAGGGAACTTGGAGATGAAATGGGATCTAGGCACCGGAGTAAGATTCGGGAGACTGAGAGGAGCGACAAAGATGAACATCTTCATCCAAGAAAACAGTTAGAGAATGGCAGCTACAGGATTCATCATGACAAGGATGGTAGTTCACAACACAGGGAAAGAGATGACAGTTTGAAGAGTAGATTTGAAATGGTAGATGACTACCACAGCAAACGAAGGAAAGATGAGGAATATATGAAAAGAGAATATGCTGACAAGGAGGAGATCCTGCATGGCCACAGAGAAAATACCAGTCGCCGCAGGCGTGAAAGAGACGATCAGCAATGGATTAGAGACAATCTTGATGACTATCACTCTGTTAGGCATAAAGATGAGGTCTGGTTCCAAAGAGAGAGGGGTGAGAGGCCGAAGGAAAGGGAGGATTTGTATAGGCTAAAACAATCCAATGAAGAAAACTTACCAAGACGGGAGAGAGAAGAAGGACGAGCTTCTGCGAGGAGTGGGCGTGGTGTGGATGACAAAGCATGGGCTGGCCATCCTAGGGGGAAAGATGAATATAAAGTTTCTAATAAAGACTACCAACTTAAAGATGCTGTTCGAAGCAGTGAACACCAGAAAAGAAGGGACCGGATGGAGGATGAAAGTCTTTCAAATCATAGGGTGCGGGATGATGTTTATGCACGAGGAAATCAGTTTAGTAGTGATGAGAGAAGATCCAGGCAGGAAAGGTCAAGCACTCGCATCGATCCCACTCTGGACACTTCTGATAACCAGAGGGTGCATGAGAAGAAGCATAAAGAAAACACAAGGAAGAACAAAGAATCTGATGGTGGAGATCATGGCACTTTGGGCCCTTCCAGAAGAAACCAAGAAGACCAGAGTGGTCAGAGTGATGAACTGGTATTTTTCATGCTTAGCTCTAGAAAAAATAATGAAATGGAGGAGTAGCAGATAGGGAAATCCTCCTTAAGATGTCAGGTCATTGATAAATGAAGTAATATAGAAAAACGTCTTAGAAGAAAATTGTATTAGTGAAGGTAAAAACATTAATACGAGGACATGCTGTCCTTCTAATGACAAAACTGAGCTAAGAGGAACCAACTAGGAACTATCCAAACAGGAGCTTCTCCCTCCCAAGAGCCCTTAAATAAAATGCACAACAGCTGCTTAGTAGATACCAATTCTCTAGACTGCTGTATCTCCAACTGCCAAACAATCCCACAGATACCACATGTCCACAATGTTTTCTCATCCTTTCATGCCCTAAACCCTTCAGGTGGATCAGAATGACCCCCACCCTCCACAAAATAACCTATTTCTCTCTAATCAAGTAGAGCCTGTTCCACATATCCCATGCCGTAACCATGCAAAAAAAAAAAAAAAATAGTCTGCCTGTTACTGAAGCACATACTAAGGAGAGAAAAGCCTTGTGAGGCCATATCACTTGAAGCAACTCTGATGATATATGAACTGATATCCAGCATGTGCAAAAATACTCTTAAGATATATGTATGTGTTATCGGGTTATAGTCTTACACATGCTTCAGTATCTCATCTTTACCAATGCAGGTATAGGGGAGATCAAGGTACATGGGCAGGTAGTGCTGCAAATTCTTAGGGTTATGCTTAGGCATGTCGAGCTGTTTTGACTGTTAAGATTTCTTGAAATTAGTTCACAATGGTGTGCTAGATTCAGATCTGATTTTCTTTATGGAAACTTATTTATTTTTAGATTCTTGAAATTAGTTCACAATGAGAGCTTAGACAGGGGTTTCATTTTCTTTAGGGAAACTATTTTTTTTTACTCTCAGATTTCCTTTAGTATATGTACTCTGTCCCATAGCAACTCATTCAGTTGTCGACTAGTTGGCCTCTTGCTGATTGATTTAGAAAGTGCCTTGAGCTGAGCTGGTGCTGTTCATCTTTTACTTTTGCTAGATTTTAAAACGCTCTCGTGCGCCAGGAAATGGAGACGCTGGGATCTTGATCCAACGGAACTCTTCCAAAAGGCACAAGGAAGATGCTTCCTCAGATGATGAACAACAAGATTTAAGGAGAGGACGCTCAAAATTGGAACGTTGGACAAGCCATAAAGAGAGGGATTACAACATCAGCAAGTCATCAGCTTCCTTAAAGTTTAAAGAGATTCATAGGAGTAGCAATGGCGGATCCTTAGAAGGTAGTAAACTTCCCAATGAACTTCCCAAGAAAGTTGAGATTGTTGAGAAGCATACCAAAGTCGAGACTGTTGAGAAGCATCCTGTGAGCGAAGAGAAAGATGTTGCTGAAGTGGTAAATAAGGATACTGATATGAAGCCATCAGAGGACCGGCACCTGGACACGGTTGAGAAGTTGAAGAAGCGGAGCGAGAGGTTCAAGCTTCCGATGCCAGGTGAGAAAGATGCCCTTACAATAAAAAAGATGGAGAATGAGGCACTACCTTCTGTCAAACCCGAGACCCCTGCAGATTCAGAGATTAAACCAGAGCGGCCTCCTCGAAAACGAAGGTGGATCAGCAATTGAAAGCGAAGTTTGAGAATACATGTTCAAGTGCATTGCTTTATTAATTTTGAGGGCCTTGTTTAATCAATCACCTTGAAGATCCTGTCATCTGCCAGTGATTTAAGATGGCTTCCAGGGATGGCCATGTGCCTTTGCGACTGTGCTAAAATCTCTGTAACCATGTTTTGGTTCCATACTTATTTGACATTTATGTGTACATACTGATAGATGTAACCTTAAACTGGTCACTCACTGATACTGGCCCACGAATTACTTTATAGTATCAATTTGAACTGCATTACTCAGATTTAACCTGCAGCGGGGTGAGGATCAAATACCAGATCCACAAATGCTGTTAACACGATGGCCCTTGCGGAAGCCATTGCCCTTGAGACGAGGCAGTAGTTCAATGTTGGGAATCTTCTGGATATGGCTATGGGTTTGAAAGAAATTTGTATGGAGCACTGGGGCAGCACTTTTGCATGCTGGTAGGGATTTTCACGAACTGGTGATATTACTATTATCTGCATCTTGTATGTTGATTCATCATTCCCAGCCTTTTTATTTGGGGGCAGGATCTGGGAATGCGATCAGAGATCCGTTTTTGTATTATAGGAATTGAGTTATAGGAGAT
>Ga0325404_1007112_pt1 | contig 11689 bp, 12 predicted proteins | sample PopdelMetagenome_18_FD_205664 | JGI IMG/M metagenome (GOLD analysis project Ga0325404, IMG submission 205664) | Populus deltoides microbial communities from Bellville, Georgia, United States - Xylem-Control-R1 | ecosystem: Host-associated > Plants > Phyllosphere > Stem > Wood/Secondary xylem... | reverse complement strand
CAGCTCATTTGTAGTCCAAGTGGACATCATAAATTCAATTTTGATTACCGTTTATTCTTTTTGAAGATCAAGACACACTTTGTGAAGGGCAAGAAAACAAATTCTACCCTTAATATGGCTAAATTTTTCCGTTTTATCAACTTGGCCGAATCTACCAACAGGGGTGGTAGCTAGACCTCTCCTCAGTTTTTTATTTGTATCTGGAGTTCTAGGAATCCAAATTAGACGGGGTCAGATTCGTTGGAAAGCTAACACTTCCGGCTACAACTTCTATGGGGGACCCTCCCTGAATTCTGTAGTTTTCAGGTCCAAAATCCCCCTAGGAAACAGGGCAGCGAACCTGCCCTGTTTTGCTAATAGAGAAAGTATCTCCATTTCATCTTAAATCCCTGCTTCTTCATCAGTCACAGCCATGCCTTCCCTTTATACATGGCATTCCTGTTTCATTTTATGTCCTCTTAAGGTCACTTGAACCAAATTAATTAATTAAGCACATCATACGTTCTCATTCCCCCTCTGCAGTATCCAGCAGAGAACGTGCCCAAGGGAACCAAGAGTTCCCTTCCTCTCTTTTATGCACTCATTTCTTCTTCTTCTTGAAGGCACTTAGATTATTCTAATCCATTAAACCTCACTCATTTCTGCATTTTCCCCACATTTTATGTTAAAGAACCCTAATTCCCAATTCAAGAAAAGCATAAACTTCTAATCAAATTGAAGTTGATTTCATAGAGATTGGAATTAGAACTCCTTACTTGGATGGAAATCTAAACTTTACTTCACAAATTTTTAGAAGAATCTTAGCCTTCTTCTCCTTGTATATAGTCAGCCACTCTTCCCCCTCTTTTCTTCACCAACTCTTCACTTTTCTTCTTGTTAATTCTTCCACCCGATTGTGTTCCTCCACTTAATAATTCCAAGGCTTACTTGGGTTTACTAATTTTAAGTGTTTACTCCTAGTTTTGATGAAGGAAAAATCTGAAATTCTCCTCCCCTCCTTATTCTTATTATCAGCCGGCCATGGATGAGAGAAGGGATGGGTATTTATAGTCCCATCTCTTGTTAATTCCATTTTGGCCCCATCTTTCACCCTTTTTTTTTGCTTTATTTTATATTATAACAACATTTTGAATTATTATAAACCCCCCATTCTTTGTACATTTTATTCTCGGGCTTCACACATTGTCCAAAGTCTCAAAGTTTAGATGATATTCATGCATCTTTACCTGATTTGAAATATAGGCCCCCATTTCTTCTTAGTCTTATTGTTGCTTGATTGATGAGGACTTGCTACCTCTAATTTGGGTCATCTTTGTCGTTTGGCTTCTAGCCCACTCGAGTTGGCCCATGTAAGTTTATTCCTAGATTTGTTTACATAACTTAGCCTTTGTGGTGCCCATCGTGACCCACTTGCTTGCAAAAGATTTTCTATCTCGTCAAGTAAGTTGAGAGGATCACTTGTTACTCCTCGTTTCACTGCTAAAAACATTCAATGTTACTTGTTGAAAGGATCAAGCTGTCTTTTGTAAACCAAAATGTTCCCTTGTCTTGTTGAAGGAAATTACCACCTCTTTTCTAGAATTTTTCTTTCTAAACACAATGTTGCCCCCTTGTATTGGTCATTGCCCCTAAGTGTACTGTCAGCGACTTAGTAAACTAATGGTTTTAAGAGACCAATCTCTCATTTCTTTTCTTTTCATTTTGGTGAAGGAATATGAGTCGAGAATAAAGCTTGAAATCTTGATCTTGCATTTTGAAAACAAAAATTGTTTCGATGTGAGCCTAAAACAATTTGCTTTTGAAATCTTGCAACTCCTTGGTTATTTTTTTTTTTGGAAAAGAGATTATTTGCTCTTGTGTTTGGCAATGAGGTCTTCGGTGAAAAAACATCATGAGGTGACCTTTTGTTTTTATAGGTTTTCAAAGTGAAGGGCTTCAGAAAAAGCTCGAGGTTTTGTTTGAAAAAAACTTGTCTATTTTTTTTAACACTTATTTTTATCAGCATGAATAATAATGAGTAGTTTGTTCTTGATGTTATGAATCTTGTGAAAAAGTATTCTTTGCATTTTGAAAGCATTGTTTATTATTTCAGGTTGCTTGGTTCCTTGATTAGAAAGGACTTCTACAGGCACGTAATGTAGGCTGTGTTTTTTGGCTATGAAAGAAAAGGATTCATAAGGCTCAAAGAATGTTTCAAGGTTTCAAAGACTGAGGATCACTATTAGTAGTTCGACTCTTCATGTCGTTCATCTTTTCTTTTGCCACTCTTCTTTGGTTTTGCCTTTTTTTTTCTTTTTCTTTTTCATTGCTTTGCTAGAGCATACTCACTTTATCTTGGTTGTCACTTTTTCTTGTAATTTGGGCATGCCCCCTAGCATTTGAGTTTCTTGGGCTCTTGTGCCTTTTGGCTTTCTCACGGCTTTATCATCTTTCTTGATCATTGAAATTTCACTTGCCTCCAGTGTGGGGTGTGATCCTAGTCGGGATTTTTTATAAAAGAAAATTTATTCAGGCTCAAAAAGGGATCGCAAGGGATGTATTTATTTCAGAACGTGAAAGGAATAACAAAGATGGCTTTTCCTCATTTCAAGCGCAAGTAGCTATGATCAATAAACTTTGACCTCGTCAAGTGTGATGGTTTGGTCTTTGCAAAGAGACGCATTTCACGAATCATGAGCAACGAGTTCACTACATATCATTATTCATACATTTAAGAACATATGTTTCAAGAGTCACAGGTAAGGGTGTTTATTCATTTCTTCTTTTTTTATATATATCCATATTCTTTGGTTTATAATTTAGCCACCTCGATGATGGAGTTGCTTGATTCACTTGTCATTCTACAAGTAGTATAGTTTTTGAATAAACATCAAATTATTTACAAAATCAAAATGCAAGATCAATTTTTCAAAACTCCAATAGGGAAACTGATTTTGGTAAAGAGATGAATTGCGTCTATGAGATTGCGTAAGGCTTCAAAGATGTATTTGTGAGTCTTCATAAGAAAACTCTCTTAGAAAAATGAATAATGCTTGGTCGTAAACACGATTGAATGACAAACTCATTATTTCATTGAAACTTTAGAAAAGAAGTTCAACAACAAAGAACTTATGACAATATCTTGGGCTATGAATACTGGTATGATAACACATAAAGGGGCTAAACATTTAGCGATCACTGATTGGAATTTCTGGAATCATTCATTCTCCTTGACAAAGGCATCTTTTCAACAGTTAGTTGAAGTTATATGTAGACCATTCTCTACCTACTATCACCATAGCTTTATCTTCAAGATAGTTGATTTCTAGGAGTTAGTGTGAAGAAATCAGCTACAGGAACGATAAGTGCCTTGGCAACCACTTTCAATGTCCTTTCCTTTTTCAGTGAAACCGTTCTTCTCAGTCGGGTCAGCAATCTTACCTAACCCAATGGCTTGTTCAATCTTCTCAGCTATAACAACCAGGTCAGTGAAATGTTGTGCAGAGCTTCTAACCAAGTATTCAAAGTACGGAGCTTTAAAAGTGTTGGAAAATAAATTGATCATCTCTTTTTCCAACATGGGAGGATTAACTTGTGCAGCTACCTTACTCCATCTTCAGGCGTATTCCCTTATGGACTCCTTGTTGTCCTTCTCCATAGCTTGCAAGCTTAACCATCAGAGCCCATGTCTATATTGAACTTATATTGCCTCATGAAGGCATCTACTAAACCTTTCCATTTTTTAACCTTGGTATTGTCCAACCGCATATACCAAGTGAGGGCAGCGTCACTCAAACTGTCTTGAAAGAAATGAACCAGCAGTTTCTCATCATCAACCACCTCAGTTATCTTGTTACAGTATGCTTTGAGATGAGTTATAGGGCATTGAATTCCTGTATATTTGACAAATTCTAGCACTCTAAACTTTTTGGGAATGACAACATTGGGTACCAAACACATCTTAACAGCCTTTATAGGATCATATAGGTGAATTCCCTCAAATGCGCCCTCAACCTTTGATCTAGGGCAACTAATTTGTTCAGACCATCTTCTTTTACCATCTTGCCCTTTTGAGATTCCTTCTCTGTAGAATCAATGGTAAATGGCATTCTCGTGGGGTATGCTTGTAACATCCCCCGTTTCTGGGATAAAACAACAATCTCATGTCAATAGAAAAACATAGTAGTTAATTTTTTTTAATATATATATATTCATGGTCTTCGTATTAACATCTACTGGAATTTCGACGGAGTCCCACTATACCGGAAGGTCCCAAGTTACCGACATGTAACCTATTTACACTTCTAACGGTTCGTATCTCATAACTTAATTCCCGACCCAATCATCCTGGGTTTCAATTCCACAATTATACTCACACCTATCAACCATCATATTTATGATATGCATTATATAACAAAATATCATTATGGATGGATAATTAAATAAATATAAATACATAGACATGAAATATGATTATATGAACTACAACGTTAAATTCATCCAATCAAGTTTAAACATTTATTATACAAATTAAGTTATACAAACATTTTCATGTTTACAAAATACAAGGGTATACTCCCTAAAACCTAGATTTCAAGAAGGGAAAATAAGCTAGGATCTACTCCTGTCGTGCATGCGATGATCCTGAAACAAAATACATATTATTGTAAGGTGAATATCACATAAATATAACAATATGAAAATCTAATAATTTCAACAGGGTAACATGCATTCATATTTCATTTACTTCTCCCTTCTAGTTTTTTTAGAACTCCGATTCAAGCGAAATGTATGGCGTTGGAAAGGTAAGACATGAGGCTACAAGTTCTATGTTTTGAGAAGAACCCAGTTCTGCCTCTAAGATAGTCAAAATCGCTCATCAATGAACCAGACCTGCTACCCTATAGGGTCTGTCATGACCCAATCTCGGTTGGTGACCCAATCTCGGTTGGTGACTCATAACTGGAGTTCTATGACTCCAAATTGAGCAAGACCAATTTCATTAGTTAGTAAACATCCAAAACTACAATTTCTATGGGGAACTTGATCCTAATTCCTTCATTCTCCTACCCAAAATCTCCTTGAAGGTCAACAAACGAAACTGTCCAGATTCATCAACCTTTCCATTTACACACAACACATGAAGTTCTTTACTTTAACAACTCATACTTTTTCCTCAATTCAAGTCTAAGAACTCAATATATAAATTAACATCCAGGCATCAATTCATAATCGACTTGAAATGACTCATAAGACCAGGTTTAGAATATCTTACCTGGTGCAAATCAAGGCTTCGATCCCTCCTTTTCTTTCTAATGACAGCCGACCCTCCCCTCTTCTCTTCTTGTTCAATTTTTCTTGTTAATCCATTTCCCACCAGGGTTTATTTTACCTATAACCCTCAATCTGGGATGGGTTCTTGAAATTTTGGTGTTTCTCTCTTGATTTGTAAAAATAGATATATAAAAAACCCTCTTTTCTTTCTTTACGTAGCTGCAGATATGTTTTTGGTGAGAATAGGAGTATTTATACTCTATAATTATTCTTATTTGCATTTAGGCCCCATTTTCCTTAAGTGTATTCGTTTTTTGGCCCCACTTCTTTTTAGTTTAGTTTATTTTCTTTAATTTAATCCAGCCTTGGTTTTTTCTCGAGATTTATAATGCTGGTTGAAAATGCATGACTTGTTGAAAATCAGATGACAACCCTTTTACTCCCAGATTCTGTGTATTGAAAGGATTTATAAGCATAGGTTCAGGTTGAGCTATGTGTGTTGCTTTTCCGGAGTTGTCAATCAAGGCCTATTCGAGTTGACTAATAAGCCTTGCGACTTCTTCTCTAAGATTGTCCATCTCTTTTTGGTGTTGGGCTTCCAACTGGGCTCTTTCTTCGTTTTCCATTTATCTTTTTCTCGAATGATTGATATAGGTGGGTTTCAATGGGGAACCTATATTTCAACCTGCTAAATGTAAATCATGTAATTATGCAAAAATGTTAAAAAAATGCATATGGAATGCGGACTCACCCTTCACGGAATGACAACCTAATAGGAAGATCCTAATTGTTGAGTGCATCAAGGGGTTGGTCATTATCTAGTTTCAAAGGGTCTCTCGCATGCTCAGTGATCGTCCTTGAAAAGTCGATATGAGGCGTACAAGTAGTGTGAAGATAGAGGCCCTAAGTAATATCAGTTTGGCATATCAACCACTTCCAAGTAAACAATCAAACGAGAGTTGGATGGTTTCATGAGTCTTACCCAGGCTAAAGCCATTGGGGTACCGTTACTTCCCCACCTATCTTAGATTTTAAGGTGTGTGCTTTTAACGTGATGCATGACAATATAAACAAGGATGCATGCTAAAGCAGTAAATGCAAGAAAAATAAACAAATAAACACAACATAACAAAAATTATAGCAATTGACAAACAAAAGGCAAAGCTTAGTCCACATTTCCCCAATGGAGTCGCTATTCTGTCACACCCGACATCGCGGCAGCCTTAAAAATATATCTTTGGAAAGAACAGATTTCTGGCATCTTATTCTTTGATGGGGAATGGTCTTGTTTAAGGAGTCGCCACTTAGTATTATGGTCACTTGGAACCCTGACTGGTTAGCAGAGATTCTATGGTACGAGACTGGTTACGCAAAGAGAAGATATTATCACCCCTTAAACATCCTGCCTGAGGCAGGCTGCATTGCTAGTTTTGTCATAAATTGCTAACATTTTGTCGGTTTATGCTATGATGGTTTGCGTGTAATATTCTTGACTCTGGCGCCAGTGAATATTCAATTACGGATACTTCCAACTCTGGCGTTAGTAAATATTACGTAGCTATAAAAATAAAATAAATTTAAATCAGTATTTTTTATTCCTGACTCTGGCGTTAGTGAATAAACAAATAAAATAATTTTATTTGTACGCATGCATAATTTTTTTATTTTTATGTAGCTAAATAAAATTCAATGAAATAAATTTGAATCAATATTTTTATTCCCGACTCTAGCGTCAATGAATAACAAAAATAAATTCATATTTATATTTTATTTATTTATACATGCACAAATTTTTATTTTTTATTTTTTTTATTTTTTTTGGGGGCTAGGCCCAGCTCAGCCCATAGGGACTGGGCTAGATCTAGCCAGCCCGACCAGGTCACTAGCCCAAGCAAGTGACCCGGCTGGGTCCAAACCAACAAGAGGCACGCGTGGAGTATCTTCACGCGAGCATGCACAGTCTGTAGGTAATTAATTTACCTTCGCACAGTGCGATGCTCCTCTCAAAATAAAGCAAAGAAAAACAAAAGGAAAAACTGGCTTACCTGGTTTGCCGGAGACGATGAAGACTACAGTAATGCTCCTCCTGAGTGATTGGGCGACATTTAGCAAAGGACCCGTTTCAACTTCCCTTATATTCTTCTGGCTTTGCTTCTTTGGCTGCTATTGACTTGGTGTGGTGAAGCTGGAAACGAGCGGCTGAACTGATCAATGCCGACATCTCCTCTGTTTTTTTATTTGCTTGCACTCTAAGGATGGAGATAAAGTAGAGCACCCTAGTTCTTGCTCTCCTCGACCTTCTCTCTCCCTTTCTCTCCTTCTCTCTATGTATTTTTTTTTTGCTCTGGATTTATGAGTCTCCTATCTGTTCGTCTATATTTTTCTCTTTGTCTCTTGTTTTTTTTCTATTTCTGTTCGTGCTCTACCCCCTGCTTCTCCCGCTTGTCCCCTGTTTTTTTTTTTTGCATTCTCCCACTGTGTTATGTCCTCCAGTTCATTCTCTGTTTTTTTGTTCTTCGTGGCTTTTTTTTCCTCCCCCTCTTGCTGAGGCCTTTCTCTGGCTTTTATAAAACCAGAGAAGGTCTTGTGTCCCGGCCTCTAGAAATGGCGGCATCGTGGAGGTGAGAATCGTGGCTTCAGGAATGGCATCGTGGGCATAGTGGCTGTGATCTGCTGAATCTTCCCCTGGCCATGATCTGCTGAATTTCCCTGTTAAACCGGCTTCCTCCACGCGAAACGAAGGAGACAATGAACAATGCTTTGGGCATTTGGTTTTCGCTTTGGTCCCTAAACAGTTTAAACTTAACAATTGGGATCCTAATCAATAATAATTGATTTCTAATTGTGCTCTTAGGTTAATTTTAATTAAATCCCTGAATTTATTTAATTAATTAAATCAAAGTTTAATTAAGTCTGCAAACTTATTAATTCTTCTGATTTCATTAATTAAACTAATCCAAATTTTAATTAAATTTCCAAACTTATTAATTCTTCAATTTCTGACCAATTTACTCTCAAATATGATAATTTCATCCATGAACTTTAAATTTGTGTTGTTTTAACCTCATTCTCAAATATATTTTTATCCATTCATTTTTATTATTTATTCAAAAATTAGGTTATGACAGAGTAAATGTTGACAAATAATTGATTAGCTTCGACTAGTGGCATCTGAATGGATGGCCGGGACAAATACTTGATTATCTTCGGCTAATGGCATCCGAATGGATGGCCATGATGAATGGTTGATTAGCTTCGGTTAACGACATCTGAAGTGGATGGTCGGGTTGAGTGAATGGTAAAGTTCGGTTGATGATGCCTTATGAGGATAATTGAATCTAAGACTTTGGGTGATTTCAAGAAATGATGTGTTACGCTTCAATCATGAGATAATGTTAATACTTCATGAAATTACCCGACTGCTTGTTGTTATTAAGTAATTGCATTCTTATAAATGTTTTGTACTACAGCAGGGACATCTCACTAATGAGGTGCTTAGGAAACCTAATACATGAGAACCTACTTTTGCAAGGAATTATGTAGTTGCATTCTAAATCACGATGTATTTTGTATGAATCAATGTACTGAATGTATAACTATTATTAGATCTTTTGTTTAAATTCGTGATGACTATTAGTAGTATAAGAAATGCAAACTCATGTCTATGTATGTATATTTTTAATGTGAACTTATGATCATGCAAACCTAATATTATGCGTATATGTGAGATTCACTTTTAAATGAAATGTTGGTTGATGCTGATGTATGGATTGTATCTTGACAATGAGAGGGGATAGGTTCGTCGATGACCGACACGATGTGTGTCAAGGGTTTACATATATATTTATATATAAAAAAAATTACCGTTGTTTTGGGCTTGAAAAGCTGGGTTGTTATAGTTGCTATTAGAGCACTTGGTTTGGATCCTAAGGATCATTAATGATTGTGTTGTTGTTGTAAATTTAAGGATGGTGCGCACCTGACAAGGCACACGCATTGAGCCGCCCTCCATAGAGAGGAGGGGCGGGGGCCGAGGTGCCCAAGGTTGGCAAGATGAAGACCCTTTGGATGATATAGCATCTCATGCTCCGATAATATCCCCCAAAACCTTACAGGGAGGAGGCGCGGTAACGGGGGAAGGCCGGGGGCCTAATCAATCTTGGGAAGTACCTTTAGTTGCAGCTAAGCAGCAAGAAATATCAGAAGCGCAACCGTTGACTATTCCAACCAGTGCACCCCCGCAATATGTAGACGTGGGACTCCTTGTACAAATAGTGAAAGCAGTGATGGAGGGCATGGCTGGCTCAGTGACATAAACAACCCCCGCTGATTAGTACTTAAAGTGCATTTTTATCAAGGTTTCATATCATCATATTGCACTTGAAGTATCATTAAAATCCCTAACTTAAGCATGTTTTATAATAACAAGTATGATAACATAAGTTATCTTTAATTTATGGTAAATGCTCATTTTGAATGCAGACATATCTCATAATTTAAAGGATTGATTGATGTGTTAAACTATTGAAAGTGAAAAGACAAAGCTAAGCTTATAGAAGAGACGTTGGTTCAATTTAAAGTGGAGCATTATTCAGTTATTGGATCATAATTAGAGTTGTAGAGCATGGATTTAGGTCTGGTTTATATGGATGGAAAGCTAAGACATCGGCCTAAAACATGCATGAAGAGTCCAAGATTCAAAACAATCGTTTTCAAGTTCAAATTGTAGCAACAAAAGAAAAGTCAGAATCTATCCTACAGCCCAGATACTATTCTGTGTTCAACCCATATCTCGAGTTATAGATGTCCAAATGAGCTTGTTCTTATTTTGCTGGAAAGCTGAGACAAATGCCCAGAACTTTCATGAAGACTATTTGTTCAAATTCTGACATTAGCAATGACGCTGTGTTCAGACAAGAAAATAATGGTTGTCACCAAGTCAAAAAGTGGCCACCCACTCAATAATTAGTTATCAAATCAATAGTTCCGAATTTTAGCCTATAAAAGGAAGCATTTGCTATACATTTAAACATCTTGGTTTTCATATCAAGATCATATTCTTGCTATCTTTCTTTGTATTTCTGTAATGTTTAAGTTTTGCTTTCATTAATCTCTTGTTTATGCTTTTCATCATAACTATGTTCTTATCTAGTTTATTTATATTTCTCTTCTTCACAATGTTTAGCTAAGTTTATTATGTCAAGGTGAAAAGGTTTCACTAATGGTTTTAGAATAGGTATAATATAAACTTAACATGGACTTCAATGTTTATATCCAAGAACGTTTGTTATTAACATGTCTTATCTTTTTATCTTACTAATTCTTAATACCTTGCTTGTTAAATGATTAATCTAGATTTATGTTGTACAACCCTTGGTACAACAAATACTTGGCACTTTCATAGCCTACTGTATTGGTATAACCGACACCTGTGCTAGGAAAGGAACTTGATTTGTTGTTAACATAAGTTAACATCATGAATTCCTGACAATATTTAAAAGTATGGTGTTACTAACATAAGATAATTAATATGATCATGTTAAAAATTTGTAATGAACTATTAAGGATAAATGATTAGTACTTAAAAGTGCATTCTCATTAAGGCTTTATATCATCGTATTGCACTAAAGTATCGTTAAATTCCCTAACTAAAGCATGTTTTATAATAACAAGTATGATAATATAATATATTTTTAATTTATGGTAAATGCTTGTTTTGAATGTAGGTATATCTCACAATTCAAAGGATTGATTAATGTGATTAACTATTGAAAGTGAAGAGACAAAAAGAGAACTAGGCTAAGAGAAGAGATGTTGGTTCAATTCCAAACTGGAACACCATTCGGTTATTTGATCATAACTGGAGTTGTAGAACTCGAATTTAGGTCCACTTTATATGGATGGAAAGATACGACATAGACCTAAAACTTTCATGAAGGGTCTAAGACTCAATTCTACCGTTTTCAAGTTCAAATCTTAGAAACAACAGAGAAGTCGGAACCTGTCCTGCAGCTCAAACACTGTTCGGTTTTCAGCTCATATCTTGAGTTCTAGAAGTCCAAATGAGCTCTGGTTTTTTTTGTTGGAAAGCTGAGACAATTTCCTACAGCATTCATGGAACAAAGGGCTCAAATTTTGATGTTAGCAATGACGTTTGGGCCAGCCAACAATATCAAAAATCTGCAAACAATTTCAAGAACCAGCAGCCAACAATGTCAAAAACCAGCCACCAAATCAATGGTTGGCCACCAACTATTTCCTTAGTGAACTATTTCCTTAGTCCACCAAGCAATAGTTCTACATCTTAGTCTATAAAAGGAGACATTTGCCATGTATTTAGTCATCTTGGTTTTCAGATCAAGATCATGTTCTTGCTTTCTTTCTTTATATCTTTGTAATGTTCAAGTTTTCTTTCATGTTATATTAATCTCTTGTT
>Ga0325404_1007109_pt1 | contig 11692 bp, 9 predicted proteins | sample PopdelMetagenome_18_FD_205664 | JGI IMG/M metagenome (GOLD analysis project Ga0325404, IMG submission 205664) | Populus deltoides microbial communities from Bellville, Georgia, United States - Xylem-Control-R1 | ecosystem: Host-associated > Plants > Phyllosphere > Stem > Wood/Secondary xylem... | reverse complement strand
TAGACGATCGCAGAATCGAACACCAACCCAATATCGAGTTTTTTTAAGACTGCGATAACCTCATAAAAAGCAAAATGAAACCAATTATGAAATTGAATTCTCAATTAACCCAATATTTAAAAATAAAATAAAAAAAAGTTAAACTCGTCAAACCTGTGAACAAGTCCATGAAATTTATAAAGTTTAATAACATAGATTTCTCTAAATTTTTTTATTATTATGTGAGAAAAAAATAGATGATAAAAAAATCAAGTTCAATTTTAAAAAAAAATCATATTGAGCCTGTAAACCACGATAACCTAGGTTTACCCAAACAAATCCAAAAGTCACGCTAACCCTATAGAAAGGCAAGGAAAAAGAAAAAAAAATCACAAAACTAAATTTTCAATCATCCTAATATTAAAAGATAAAATCAATGAAAAAAAATTTGAAAAAAAAAGAAAAGGAAAAAAAAAGCAAAACATTATGAATTACCAAGTTCAATCATAAAAAGAAAAAAAACACTCCACTAAACTTGTAAACCGGAGCAATCTGGATTATCCCACCAAACTTGCAAATCATGTTAACCCTAAAAAAAATAAAAAGAAAAAAAATTATCAATTCAAATTCTCAACCACCATAATATTAAAAGATGAAATCAATAAAAATAAATTTTAAAAAAATTATAATAGAAAAAAGCAAAAGAAAAAAACACAAAACACTATAGATTTCTATTATAATCCACGATGCACTAGGTATGAGTGAGCAGTAATTCACACACCCTTTAATTTAGTGGCTTGTAGGCCATACTAACAAATAATTCAGGAGACGATTATGTGTTTAGAGAAGTGAGAGAAATCTGATAACCATGTTAAATCTTGATTAATTTGATAATACAATGAAAAATGAGGCAATAATGAAAAAAAAGATATTTAAAAAATATATTGATCTCGGCAAAGCTATGGAAAAGAAAATAAGGCAAAAAAGATATCAATCTTTGTTAACTTTTTAAACCCATAACCCAAGTTATCATATTGAAAGCATTATACACGAAAAAATTGAGAAGCCTAACCCCTGAGAAATGAAACATCGAAGAATTAAATCGGAAAAAAAAAACTAATTAAAAGAACGAGGGTTAAAATAAAAATAAAAAAATAAATTGAAAAGCAACAATAAATTTTCAATTTAAAAGACAAATTAAAAATAATAAAAACATTGTCAAGAGGAAAAAAGGTAAAAAAAATGACATCCAAGATGAAAAAAAAGCATTATCAACTCAGGTTGAAGATTAAAATTAAAAACAATAAAACTTTTATAAAAAGATTAAGGACATATAGATTTTTTTAATATATTTTTTTAAATAAAAAATCATAAATGCAAATTGAAAAACATATTCACACATATAATTAAATAAATAAAGAATCAATGTGTAAAGAAATTAAAAAAAGAAGTCATAAACAATAAATAAAAACAAAAATGAAAAAGTAGATAAATAAATATAGAACAAGATATTTAATATTACAAAACGAGTAATTTACATACTTGCAGGATGTTTATTGGGTCCGAAAATTAGTCGTGGTGTGCATAAACTGGTCCGAACACCTCAGGTTATATATATATATATATAAAAGGTGGAAGGATTCTTGCTTTCTGTTTCACAAATCTGGATAAAGCCACGACATGACATGCATTTTGAGTAAAATTATTAATTCTAAGACTCTTGGTTTAAGTGGAGGGAGAGCGCCGTAGCTTTCGCCTTCGCGAGATCAGGAGTCCATATCCTCCACTTCCCTTTTCCCAGACGACTACTTTTTTCAATAGTCATGGATTTTAAACTGAAATGTAACTTTTCTTTAATTAAAGAAAGCTATTTTATATACAAAAAAAATCATTATATTTTCTATGAAGTAATTATTGAAATTAAGGGATTATTAAGATTACGTGGAACCATATTTTGATGATCTGAAAAACAGCCATGGAGGATGCTGGCTGGTTGGCAGTATTAATTCGATACCATTTAGCATTATGATATTTTTTAATTTTTTATAGCTTCAAATTAATATTTTTTATTGTTTTGATGTATATATAGATCAAAAATAAATTAAAAAAAATATTATTTTGATGTATTTTCAAACAAAAATTCTTTAAAAAATATCTTTTATTATACTCTCAAACGCTACTAGACGCAATGGAATTAAATTGATGTTTCTTCAACTTGTACAGATAAATGCTTTATGGTGACATATAACCAGGAAATGGGAAGGCTTTCATGGTGATGACATTGACTAGCAGATGATTTTAAAGCCAAGTTAAACAACAAGAGCTAGAAAATGCAAGTGCTGCGGATTTGGCTCAGGATATGCATAGAAAGGTTAAATCATAACTATTAAATTATAAAAAGGGCATGGCTCTATCAATAATATATTAATAAGATAAAGCCTCCCGTTGTTTAAATATGCTAACAATTTCTACCAAGGAAGGGATGTTCCCTATTGATTTTATCGATCAAATTCTTGATTTGCACAACCTTTTTCTTGCAGCAGCTGGGGAAGGTTGGAAGTGGGCGGGTGGGTCAAAAGTTGCTATACATTAACAAAAGAATTTTTGGAAATTCGAGATGATTGGTGTTTTTAAAAAATTAATTTTTTTTATTAAAAATTATATTTTTTTTATGTTTTGGTTGATTTTGATGCTCTGATCTCAAAAATAATTTTTAAAAAATAAAAAAAATATCATTTTAATGTATTTCGGAATGAAAAATACTTTGAAAAGTTACCGCAACCACACTCTCAAACAGACACCCACTATTAATTTTTTTATTTTAATATTAATTAGAATGTTTAAAATTATTTTACCATGCAAAATAAAAGTTTTTTTTTAAAATAGAATGGTAAGTTAAAAAAATTAGTATAATAGCACAATTTTTTTTTGTATAAAATACTGAAATAACACAATTTTAGCTTGTCACATTTTCTAGTCGCGATATTCATAGATGTCATGGTTCTAAAGCTCAATAATTTAATATGTTGTGAAATTAAATCTTCTCTACTAGTGTTTTGGTAGTCGTCGGGATTTCAAAATGTGACATTAATTTAAAATCAGGTTTCTCAACCAAAACTTATTTATATATCGCTCAAAGTTGACGGGTAATTAATTTATCTTTTAAAATAAGTATAGCTCACTCGGGTCATTATTGACGATCTTCTTTAATGTTGTTGAATTTGTTTCATCGTGATTTTTTTAATGATATTAATAATATTTACAATCAGAATTTTGATAAGTCTCCAGATTTTTTTCTCTTTCTTCTATCTTCTATCTTGCTTTTTTAATTTTATTTTTTTATATTATTATTACTGTTAACGATAAGTTATACATATCATATTTCTCAGTGGGGACATATATAAATCATACTACTTCGTCTATTTATTTATTTATATATATATATATATATATGTTATTTCACCAATATTTTTTAAATAAATATGCTAATGACCAAAAATAGCAAAAATCTTTTGACAACATTAAAAAGTTTCACGTGTGACCAAGTGACAAAATTTTGAAACAATATAACACGGCCAATAGAATAATAAGGGCTGATTATGTGGGGTTTCGTGTGCAATCTAGTAGAGTTGATTTATTATATATAATTCTGGTGGCCCCACTTTTTACGAATTCTTCATTCGCTAGTAAAAAATAATTAAAAAAATAAAATAGAGACATAATTATCAGAAAAGCAGGCGCCCAGATCGAATACCAGATAGCTGTGCAGTGGTTAACTTTACTGTTCAGCCACGGTGCTGTAAATTTGTTATTGCGGTCGTGCTTTTAAAAAAATTAATTTTTATATTTTATATTATTTTAATATATTAATATTAAAAATAAATTTTAAAAATATTATTTTAATATATTTTCAAATAAAAAATATTTTAAAAAATTAATTACCACGTCAAAATTGTTAATAACCATGCTGCAATGATGATGATTGCTGCTTCACTACGCTTGTTCTCTTTATTTTTTTCCTTTATTCATAACTTTTTACATGCTATAATGACACGGTGTATAATATAGGTAATCGTTAATTGCCTGTCATCTGCCACTCGTCGGATTATTTTTTAAAAAATATAAATAAAACCATGAAGAATATGATGATTTTTTTTATAGTATTATTAAACTCGATCAAATTAAATTAATTTTAAAATCTTTAGATTTAATTATTTTTTTAATTTAAATTTTAAATTAAATCATGTGAAAGTTAGACCGAATTAAATTAATTATTTTTACAGATTTAAATATAATCATGATGACCAGTAAAAATATAATTTAGCTTTTAAAAAAGCTTCAAAGTGACAATTGTTTTAAAAAACAATATTGAGACAATAACAGATTATATTGATCTTGGTCCCCGCACGACCCAGGTCATGGATTCTATTAAGTTTAATAACTTTTTTTTATTTAATTATATAATAAAAAAATATGCTTATAAAATTCAGTGTCAATCTAAAATCAAACACTTATTCAAAACAATAATAACTTTATAGAAAGTAAATAAAAATAAATCAGGCAGTTTATTTCTTAATCAATCCAATATTGAAAGTTAAAATCAAGAAAAAAAAATAAAAACAATTAAAGGACAAAAAATAACATATTCATTCAGTGGCTAAGCTCATAAAACCCGTGAACCAGATAACTCAAGCTAGCATGTCAAACTTGTGCATCGGATTATGGATTATAGTGGGATTATAATTTGTTTTTTTTAAAAAAATATTTTTTATTTAATTATATGATAACAAAAATAGACGATCACAGAATCGAACACCAACCCAATATCGAGGTTTTTTGAAACCGCGATAACCTCATAAAAGTAAAATGAAACCAATTATGAAATTAAATTCTCAATTAACCTAATATTTAAGGATAAAATTGAAAAAAAAATTATAAAAAAAAAGTTAAACTCGTCAAACTTGTAAACATGTCCATAAAATTTATATTTTTTTAAAAGTTAAGATTCAATAATTTGGTGAAAAAAAATAACACATCAATGCTTTATATAGAGATTAAAACCGACTTAAAAAAATCAAAATCTAAGAAGGAAATTAAAGTAATTAAAATCCAAATTCAACTAAAAATATTTCAAATAGTAAAAATAAGATATTCTGACCGTAATATGAGATTATTTTGAATTTCGACTGATTATAGCATATCAGCTTCTATATAAAACCATGTCTTTAAAATGATTTGGTGAAACTCTGGTCTTATCAAACGATCAAATCTAAAATTATGATTGTTTTTGTGGGACTGGGCATCAAAAGTTTTGGATTTCCTCATGGTTTCTCTAAAACTTTGCCTTTTTTACTTGATTCATAAATATACTCGCAACACATTTCAAGTTGTATTTTTTGGGTCCGTTTAAGAGTATAATTGTAGTTGATTTTTAAATAATTTTTTATATCGAAATGGATATCAATGATGTTTTTTTATTTTTTAAAAATTATTCTTGACATCAGCACATCAAAACGATTCAAAACATACAAAACATATTAAATTTTAATAAAAAAAATTAAATTTTTTAAAAACATGGTTTGCACCGCGTTTCCAAACAAGCTCGAAGTCATTTACTCTATCTTTGTTATTATGGTTGAGTTTGCATGCTAATTGTAAATAATAATAAGGTTTCAATAAAAATAAGTTGGGCATCGGCTTACTTTTTAAAACTCGATGGTGTATTCAAGTTCATGGTTTTGAAAATTGAATCCATAGTAAATACTATATAGATCCTTAATTTTTGTTTTATCGAAGCTTCAACATACGAGTGAACACTAGATAAGTCCACTAAATATACAACGAATAATGTTGATTTTATCAAGAATATTTTCTTAGTATTTAATACCATTTATCATTGTGATATAATCGTGTTTTTAAATTTTTTGCACCTTTAAATTAATATTTGTTGTTGTTTTTTTATCTTCTTGATATACAAATATTAAAAATAAATTAAAAAAAATATTATTTTAATATATTTTTAAATAAAAATTTTTAAAAAACATCTTCTATCGTACTCTCGGAACATGCTACTATACACGCAATCGGAATTAAATTGATGTTTCTTCAACTTGTACAGATAAATGCTTTATGGTGACATATAACCAGGAAATGGGAAGGCTTTCATGGTGATGACATTGACTAGCAGATGATTTTAAAGCCAAGTTAAACAACAAGAGCTAGAAAATGCAAGTGCTGCGGATTTGGCCTTAAGATATGCATAGAAAGGTTAAATCATAACTATTAAATTATAAAAAGGGCATGGCTCTATCAATAATATATTAATAAGATAAAGCCTCCCGTTGTTTAAATATGCTTACAATTTCTACCAAGGAAGGGATGTTCCCTCTTGATTTTATCGATCAAATTCTTGATTTGCACAACCTTTTTCTTGCAGTAGCTGGGGAAGGTTAGAAGTGGGCGGGTGGGTCAAAAGTTGCTATACATTAATAAAAGAATTTTTGGAAACGTGGGATAACTCGTGTTTTTAAAAAATTTAATTTTTTTTATTAAAACTATTTTTTTTATATGTTTTGGTTGGTTTTGATGCTTTGATTTCAAAAATAATTTTTAAAAAATAAAAAAAATTATTTTGATGTATTTCAGAATGAAAAACACTTTAAAAAGTAACCGCAATTACACTCCCAAATAGACACCCACTATTAATGTAGAGCAAGATGGTTTTGCAAAATAATTTTTAATTAAAAATAAATTAATATAATATTTTTTATATTAGTTGATCAAAATTATAAATAAAACACTTGAAAAATCACCAATTTAATAATTTTTAAATGAAAAACAGATCTAACCAATAACGTACAACTCACATTAATGGTAGGTAAGGTTAGGTCATCAAGGGAAGATTGTATTGGTGGGAGAATTCGGTGGGTGGAAGACTCGTGTTTTTGTCAAACGTGCATGCAAAGTTTCAATCATGGGCACATCGAATTCGTGGGATCTTCAATTTTATGAGCATCATCGAGGGATGCGACTCAGGGAAACCACGCACATACTCAGCTGAGTTAAATATATTGTTTATATTCAAAATAAAAATAAATGTTTCTTATTTTTTGACTGTAAATGATTGGATTAAATTGTAAGATTTATGCCTTTTGGATCGAATTAGACACTTCAAGAAACAATAAGAACTAATCAAGACAAAGCCAAGCTAAATTTTGTAAATTAAATAAAGTGTGAAATTATTAACATATATATATATATATTAATCAATCAATTAATTAATTAGTTGAGAATCTGCGGATATAAAATTCAGCTAGAAAAAATCTGTTTGTGCTAAATTAATAACATGATGTAAAAAAAATTAAAAATTTTTATTTGCTAATTATTAGATTCGACTTGAATTAAATTTCATCAGATGATTTTATAAATTTATTTATATGAAAGCTTATTGTTTGTGACCAATTTAGCTAGGGAAGACTTTTAATTTAGACCTCAAAAAATATTATTTGAACTAATTTTATTATTTTCCCTTTTATTTTCTGGTTTCCAGCTCTATTTCAGATTTTATATTTCGTTATCCACTCTGTAAATATCAGTTTCTAGCTTGGCTTATTTAAAGAATTGCAAATCTCTTAAAAAAAACACAAGATCAAAGATAATTATTGAAAAATAAACTAAAAAACAGGATTCTTTTTGTCATGCAGTAATTAATTAGATCATGACTTTAATTCCGTCGAATAGCTGGACGTCATGAGCATAGCCAATAGGTGATGAAAATCTTCCATGCATCAACTTCGTCAAGGTATCCAGGTTGTCCCATTAGGATGATTATTTTCGTATTTCATTTTTATTTTTAAAAAATAACCAAATTAAAATTTATTTTTTTAAAAAAACTGAAACCGGTTCAAAACGACTGTTTTCAGTTCTATTTTTAGAACAAAACCGGTTCAAACGGGTTTGCCTCGGTTTGACTCGGGTTTGGCTTGATTTTTCCCGGTTTAACTTGGTTTTTTTTCGATTTGGGTTCAGTTCGGTTTTTTAGTTTCACGCTTATAAAACCGAAACCAAACCAATCGATTTTTTTTAAAATTTTAATCAGATTTTTTTTACAATTTGATTTTTTTAATTATTATTATTTTTTTTTAATTTTCTCTTACTTGACTCTAGTTCCCATGCCTGGTCGTGATACGAAGGCCAAAGATTTCAAGATGGCAGCTTGGATTTGTCAGCATGTGAGCTTAGGATTTTAGGAATATATAACAGCTAGCTTGATGTCACTCAAGTTGGCCATCTGTCTATCTCACAGTCTGTTCTTGATTTTCATCATCCTTGATGGCTGATGCTTCATTTTCATCTAGTTGGATACAATCATTTATTCCTTGCATTGCACGCTCTTCATTTATTTCTTGTTGTTTCATTTAATTAATAATAAAATTATCTTGCATATTAATTAAAATTAAAACTTTTCTTCAAAAAAATCTCAAATTAAGATTTAATTTTCGTTAGTTTTATCATGTATATAATATAAACTTGACTTAAGAAAATCAACAGAGAGAACACGTCTTTTCAACCATGAAATCAATCTCTGAAAAGTTTACATGTTTATAATTATTACTATTTAAAATGTTATAATATTATTTTTTTAAAAATATTTTTAACTTCAGTATACTAAAAAAATAAAAAAATAATTTTAGAAATAAAAATTTAAATTTTTAAAAAATAAGATTTCAGCTGCGTTTCAAGTGCAATGAAGGTGGGATGAGTCCTGAAAATATTGGCATAATTACCTTTCAACATCACAATTTTGTAAAGCTAAGATACCGGGAAGAGCACGCCACCACAAGTATCAATGTCGAGCAAGTGTTTTTCATTGGACAAGAAAGACTTCTATCAGGGGAAGAAGACAAAGAGCAACTAGCTTGAAAAGTTAAGTGGCTGCGGTATGGTGGTGGGTGGTGGTTATATTTTTGTATGAGAGACAACGGATAAGGTAAATAATCTACAGGCTCGTGAGTCGTGTCTGCTGGGCTAAACTATCTCATGAAGAAATGCATGCTTCCTTCAGAATCCTCCATCTTCATTATATATATATATATATATATATATATATATATATATATTTTGCGTGCGAGACGAGGGAAATGGAAAGCAGCAAATTTCTGCTTTCTGCGCGTCCAAATTAAGGTTACTGTTCGGTAAACAATTGAGCATGTCTCCACTATTTACTAAACAGTTTTTTTTGAAATAGTGGAGGCATGCCTCCACTGTTTGCTGAGTAGTTTTTTTTTTTTTTTAAATCAGTATAGTTAATTGATTTCACTCGCACTGTTCACGGAAACGTGAATAATAATTTTTTTTTTGTTTTTTTAAATTAGTTTAAGGTGAATTAAATTTACTCGTACTGTAATCTTAATTTTATTCTTGATAATATTTTATCTAATTTTATAGTTCTTATCGGATGAATTTTATACGTAATGGAATTGTAGATAGTTTTTTGTTAAAGTAATTTTTTTTTATATAAAGTGTGATTTATTTCATGATGTAATAGCAATATTAAATTCACAATATTTAAATTAAAAACCATCAATATTAATATATATTTTTTAAAAATATTTTATAACCTCAATTTCAAAAGCATTCTTAATCAGACACATTAAAACTACTTTTTCTTCAACCTCAATTTCAACCACAGTTTTAACCAAACACTTATTTTTTCAAACCAATCTCAATTAAAAGTACTTTTTATAAAACAATTTTTTTCAAATCACAATCACAACAACCACCGCAATACCAAACACACTCTAAATGTAAAGAAACTTAAGGTAAGTTCGCATCCACATTTACAGACATTCCCTTTTGTGAAGCCATGATGTTTGCTAAATTGTTGGGAAAATGCCAATTGCTTACAACTTTTAGGGTTGGGAAATGATGAATTATTTGTCAAGTTAGTGTGGTAGCAGTTTTTTTTTAAAATGCTATTGCTCAAAAATATATTAAAATAATATTTTTTTATTTTTAAAAAATATTTTTCACATCAACACTTTAAATGATCTTATAATACTAAAAAAACTTAGATTTTTTTTTAAAATTTTTTGAAATACAAAAATAAACAGGTTACAGGAATCTTCTCCCTTTCCTTTCTAGGGCAAGAACACAAATGGCCACCCTCGACTGGTTAAGCCCAACTAAAAATGGAATAGCTTTAGGGCTACTCATTCCAATGAGGCCTAAAGATTCTCTAGGATCCGTTTCACATTCGTCGGTTTTCTTTAGATTTTAATCAAAGCTTAAGGAGCAGCCCAGGTTCACTTTTGATATACTGGACTTTCGAGTGGGCCTACCAAGGTAGTCCAGTTTCACATGGATCGTGGCCCTACATTTGGTGATTTGTAGGCCCAAATAGAACTCTCAATCCAAACACCTAGCCCATTGACAAGGGAGGAGGCCAACCTACAAAAACTAATGGGCCGAGCTTCCATGGCAAAATCCATTTCTAGCATGCTGTGGTTTTCGCATTCCACCGGCACCTTTTCATTTCTTTTTTATTGTTATGCTATATAGTAGCAGAAGATATGAGGCCGTGTTATGTTGTGAGCACATTTTTATAGAAATGAGAAACATTTGAGATCCGGGTTTTTTTTATACAGAAACCAAACCAAATTAAATATTTTAAAATAATTATTTTATTGTTAAATTTATTTATTTAATTTAATTTAAAGATAATATTTTTAAAAAATTTAAATTTAATAAAAAACAGCAAATAAAAATACCTATGAACCCGGGTTATCTTTAAAATTAGTAAAAAAACCTATAGAAAGAAAAAATAATAATAAAGCCCTATCTCCAATTAAATAGATTTTAAAGGATAAAATTGAAACAAAACATGAGCTTTAAAAAAAACAAAAAAAAAAGAAACAAATTCAGGCAAATCTTTTAAACTCGTAACTTGCATTCAGATTCAATCAAAAAACTTAGTTCTCAACCAATTTAATGTTGAAAGATAAAACCGGAAAAAAAAAGTCAATTAAAAAAAATAATCAAAGTAAAGAAAAATTAGAGGATGAGGATTATAAAAAAAAATTTAGTTTAAAAAATTATCTCAATAAAATAAATAGCAATAAAAAAATAAGAATTAAATCACATATAAAAAAAATTAAAGGTGGAAGAAATTAAAAAAAAATCTAATTTTATAAATTATTTTAAATAAAATAAATAGTAATTAAATGAACATGCTCCCAATCCAAAAAAACACTAAATTGAAAAGTTGCTTTGAAAATTTAAAAAAACATGTGTGGAAATCGAGAAAAAGAAAAAAAAGAAAAGAAAAAGTCAGAAGTGTTAAATAGAATGTCCTTTGACCACATATTTTGTCTCAAAATAAAGAGGTTGCTAAGACGATTTCAATGTTGGCCTGGAAGTTAGTGTGTGGCTACCAAGCACTACCGTATGCATAGTCTGAAGAGCACAGGAACAACACAAACACTAACACATGTAAATTATTTTTTTAATAATATTTATGTTTATTAAAATATTAAATTGTCCATTGTTTTAACTTGATTGTAATAAAAAAATTCATCATTAAAATGCGAAAAAGCTCCTAGATGCAAGTTTCATAAATTTTATTTGTAAAAATAATCTAGTAATTTTATTATTTTTGAAAAATTAAAAATACAAAACCGCCCGAGTTAATTAAATCTTGCATGTAAGGATAATT
>Ga0325404_1007103_pt1 | contig 11696 bp, 4 predicted proteins | sample PopdelMetagenome_18_FD_205664 | JGI IMG/M metagenome (GOLD analysis project Ga0325404, IMG submission 205664) | Populus deltoides microbial communities from Bellville, Georgia, United States - Xylem-Control-R1 | ecosystem: Host-associated > Plants > Phyllosphere > Stem > Wood/Secondary xylem... | reverse complement strand
AGTTTGGTCGTAGTTCTCTTTGAAGATGATTGCTACAAAAACATAATTTCAGGTCAACCGGTCTAGAAGTTTTGAGGAGATTAGTTTTGAAGAACAATTCATTTGTCTTTACAAAATTTATGGAGAAAAGACTTGTTTTGAATACGGTAGGTCACCCATGAAAATAAACCAGTTTTTGAATTTCTGAAAGGGAAGGTCACCTATGAAAATAGACTACTTTCTGAATAGGAAGGTCGCTCATAAAAATATACCAGTTTTAAAATTTCAGAAAGGGGTAGGTCACCCGTGAAAATAGATCAACTTTTGAAAGGGAAGGTCGCCCATGAAAATAGATCAGTTTTTGAATTTTAGAAAGGAGCAAGTCGCTCGTGAAACTAGACTAGTTTTTGAATGAACAGGTCGCTCGTGAAAATAGACTAATGTTTAAATTTTAAAATGGGTAGGTTGTTCTTGAAAATAAACTAGCATGAGTGTGTGTGGGTAGGTCGCACATGAAAATAGACCAGTTTTTTAACTTCAAAAGAGGCAGGTCACCCATAATAATGAGATAATTTTTTTTAAAAAAATAAAGTCTTTGGATGAGTGGATCACCTAGCAAGCCGTCCAGAAACATTTTTCAAGCTCACTATACAAAACATTGAAGAGGTTTTGCTTTGTAAGCAATGTAAAGATGGGGCATCTGTTGCTACCTAAATTTTAATACATTTTCAAAAAAAAATATAACATAAAAAACAACAAAAAACCCAAAAATATATATTTTGATGTATTTGCGTCGATTGCAACATCTTTTCCAAAGAATTTTAAAAAAATACATTTAATTTTTTTTAGTGATATAATTGTAATTGTGGAAGGGAGATGATCAATTTGAAAATTGAAAACCCTCTCACCAAAGCAACCCATCTTTTTTAATCAAATGGTCTATAATCAATTCCCTTAATTCAATGGTCCATTTTTCTTTGTTTTGTCTTCAAGTTAGCAAATGAATGGTTGATTTATTTTTGAAATTTTGATTTTGGTTTGTTTTATCTTCCAGCCAAAGAAAAAATTTACCTATTTACATGTAAATAGGGGGATTTGAAGGGGAGGGAGGAGGAGAGAGAATTTTGGGAGGAGCATTAACCTAAAAAGAGGAATTAATTAGAGAGGTAAAAAAAACCAAAGAAAAACATCAAACCCGTGAGCGTGAAGAGAGAAAAATAATTCACTCTCATTTCCCAGCACTCTTCCTCCAACCACAAGCCATGACAGCAAGGGCATCACAAGAGCATTTCCATCCAGCTCGTTCAGCCCCCCCGTTTTCTTTGCACCAATCGAAGCTGCAGCCCTCTCCGCCGTAAACAGCAGCGACGACCAAACCAAAATCCAGTGGTGTAGGTTTTCTTCCTCTAGCGGTGCAACTTCTTCTTGCACAAGAACCGTGAGACTCCAGCATTCCAGCCCCAGTAGCTCTTCCACACTGTGAGCAGCAACATAGCTCCACAACACCGTGAACATCCAGCAGTCCTCCATTGAAACAAACTGCCCATGATCTTCCAACATTAGCGACCTTTTCTTCTCGGTCCACAACGATAAGCAGCAAGTATTCAACTCGGCGCCATGAAAATCCAGCAGCCCTCCATTGAATGAAATGCACCATGACCTCTATTAAAGCACCAGCAGCACCTTCTTTGTTCCAGTTACAAGTCCTCAGTTTAGCACCATGCTCCACCAGCAACTCTTCCTCCTGCACTAGCAATATCCAGCAAGCGGTCCAATAGCATTTTCTCTAGTTCCAACACTTTGTCCTATTCTAACTGAACACAGCAACGACAGCAGCTCCCCAGTGCAACTTCATCTCCAGCAGCTTCAACCGTGGACTACCACCAGCCCCAGCCCCTCTTGGCTGAACCGCCACCCTTAGCAACGATTTCCCGAGACCAGTAAGTGCAACCGTGACATCCTAGCGTAGGTAACCTTCATCTTTGTCATGTTTCTTTGCATGTTGTTTTGATGTAATTAATGTAAGTAATGGTGGGAGAATGGGAATGTTGGGAATGCCGACGCCTTTAGTATTTCCATATGAAAATTTAAAATACATATTTGGATGCATTTTGAGATTTATTAACTAATTTACTAAATTCATAAGAATTTGATTAATATTTTAATAATTAAAATTTTAATTCATGAAAATTAATAGTTAATATTCTAGTATAGAATGATGGACCTCTAAATGAGACTAGTATTTAAAATATCACAAGTTGATCAGAAAATTCTCGGAGTTATTCTAAATATTCACCGATTTTAATTAAGAGTATTTTTAACCATAATACACAAATTACAAAAAAAATATTTTCATAAGAATTTATTTGGTTACTCGAGCCCATAATAAATTCTTAACACCAAATTTATTCATACGAATAAATCTCAATCTTAAACCACAGATAGGCCACCGATTAGAAAACCATCAAAACCTCTAAATCACATCAAACTACACAAAGCAACTTACCTCAGGTAGGGTGCGATGGGAGTGCTAATACTTTTTCTAGCCACAATTAATCCCTTACCTTTGAATCTCTAATAAAACCAGTATACTCGAGTTTTCTAGTGGCCTTGAACCAAACAACTAGGTAGCGACTCCAACGATCCCCTCGACGCCGTATATCCATGTGCGACAGTACTACCAAAGTTGACAACTCCCTCTTAGAATTTGGCAACCAAATGCCACACTAATTTAATTCTTCCAGCAGTATTGTGCCACTATTTCAGCCCCTTTTGGTTATCATTGTTCATACTAGAAGGTCCTTTTTGAATCTCAAACCTCTCTTAAGAATTTATCTTGCTTTATTGTTAATTTTTTATGTGTTTTAATATTGAGGTTTTGAATGTGTTTTAATATTGAGGTTTTGAACGGCCAATGTTCATTGTATGAATACTTATGTTGGAATGATTTTAATCTTGGATTTTGATTTTATTGTTGATTCTAATGTGTTGTGATGAGAATTTGAGTTTGAATAATAATTATGGGATTAATATTTGTGTTTGAATGTATTTGGTTTAATCTTTTAAATTTTATATATTGTTTCTTTTCATGTTTTTAGTCATTGTATCATTATTTTTAGCATTGTAATTTGTCTTTCTTTATATATGAACATGGACCTATTCAACAATATTTATCGACCTGGTCTTTTGCTTCAAATAATATAAAATCAATGCTCATTCATGCATGCATTTATAAAACTCATTAAAAATTCAATCTAAATTAAAAGGCCCATTCACCACATTCCAAACTTATAAAATCAATATTTATATTCTCACAAATCATGTAAAAACTATCTAGGCATATAAGACATCGTCTTAGATATTAAGAGGAGTAGCACATCCTCGAGATTTTTTTCTGCAACATTAAGCCTATAAAGGCTCTCTCGAAATCTTTCTATGATATTGAGCTTATAAGGAGTGTCTGTCTATATATATATATATATATATATAAAAGGTAAGTCATCTTCTCCTCTTATTATTCATACAATCCATATATTATCACAAGATTAAATACATGTAATAATTCATTACATAACATAAACTAGTTGTACAAAAGAGTTTCTAAAATAAAATAGCTAATGAACAACTAGAACACAATATCTACATATATAAAATGGATGGAATGCACTTATAAAAACACATAGAAAAAAAATATACATATTTAGTAAATAATTGTCCATTTCAACTAATTTGCTTACCCAAACTCTAAGATAACACAACAATGAGCATCCTTCACTAAAATTTTTGGTCAATACCATAATTCTCATATATTTTATTCACTTCATCGAATGAATAGCGTCCCCTTCTTTAATTATACTTGTCATGCCATTTTTTTCATCTACGCCATATTTTATTTTCCAATGATTTTATTCCACTCCCTATTTAACTCAACAACATGTTTAATCCATACCATGTTCCATTTCTCATTGTATTTATTCCATGCCACATTTCATCTTCCCATATAATTAATTCATACGATATTCCATTTCACATTGAATTTATTTTATACCATACTTCTTTTTCAATACGTGTTTAATCTCTACATGGTCTTGTTTTACAACACATTATGCCATTTAGGCTTCCCTTCCATTTATTTCATTTTGGCCGCAACATCCTTATCATCCTATCACCCTTTATGCCATTTTGGCTTTCCAAGCATGTATTTGTTTTTTATTTTCAATATATGCTATGCCATTGGATTCCTAATTAATTTTTTCCATTCTAGTCAAACACTCATTTCATCTTAACACATTATATGCACATCAATTCTATGTTAACTTTCTAATTTAATACATTCTCATATAAAATCTTCATAAATACTCATCATTCATAGTCCAAATCAATTTCGGGTTATTACCCCTTACCATACCCATATATTGTATATTAGTTTAAATATGGATTTGTAAATATCAAATTTCAATCTCAACATCTATTATACCAATTATAGTTCATCCATATATATTTTTTTCTAATCTCAAATGTTTTTTTATGCCCATTTATGGCTTTTTTATATATATTTTTCATCTTAAATATTTCTTATGCCTATTTATTGCACATTCATAAATTTTTGCATCTCGACCCACCATTATGACCGATTCAAATATAACATATTAAATTCTGCAATTGTGATCATTTCAAATATCATATATTAAATTCTGCCATTATGGATTGTAAACACCAAAAAAAAAAAAGAGAAGTAAAGTCGGAATGACTCCACCATCGCTGCTGATTTCTGAATCGGTAGTGGCACAGTTTTTAGCTGTCGATTTCTGAATCGATAGCTATGCAGTTTTCGCTACCAATTTCTGAATCGGCAGCAGCATAGTTTGGCTGCCGATTTCTGAATCAACAGAGATGCAGTTTTCGCTGCCGATTTCTGAATCGGTAGTGACGCAGTCATACAGTTTTTGCTGTCAATTTTTGAATAGGCAGCGACGTAGTTTTCGCTGCCGATTTCTGATTTGGTAGTGACATAGTTTTCGCTGCTGATTTCTAAATCGACAGCAACTGAGTCTAATTAAAAGTTTAGGAAACAAACCAGACTGTCTTAAGGAGCTAAGAGGGAGGGGTAAAACTAGTTTTGGAAAGACCAAAACAGGGACAAGAACACATCTAAACCAACCCTAAACACCCCACCTCATTTAATGGGGAGTATAAATGCAAGGAGAGAGAGAGAAGGTGACCGTTCCTCTTCCCAAAGTTGTCTACAGTAGCTGCATGTCTAGCTGCATGTTGCTCTTCTCTTCCTCCTTCCCAATAAAAACCTAACCAAACCAGCAGAGAGTGCCTTGTGAACGTGTGAGGGATAGTTGAGATCTTAAGAGAAGATTGGACAGCTGCCTAAAGGGAAGGGAAGAGGGGCTAGAAAACATGAGAGGAAGAAGAAGGAGGAGAACCAGCAGGAGAAGAGAAAGAATATTATCAAACCTTCCCCAAACTTACTTAGATTCGAAAGGTATAGGTCATGAAACTCCCTTCCTCTTGTTCTTAAGACCCATAACCAAAAATAAAGAAGAAGACCCTAAGAAAATTGACCTAAGACCTAAGCTAGTTGTGAAGGAAATTGAAATTAACTAAAAGGACAAGGAAACAGAAATGAAATGAAGCCATTTTCAAGAACATCTAACAAAGAAAAATGCATAAAAGGGAAAGAACAAATCATGGTAGAGGGTCGGCCTTAGCTATAGGGTTGGACAACATGCATATGTGTGTTCTGCTAGGATTTGATGAAAGATTATATGCTAGAATCAATGGTTTCAATGTGTGTATTCTGCTGGAATTTGATAAAAGATTATGTACTAGAATTGATTATTGCATGTGTGTATTCTACTGAATTTAGTGACAATTTATGTGCTGGGATTGATTATTGCATGCGTATGTGTGTGTTCATGCTGAAATCATGTGACCTTGCCGGAACCTAATGACAAATTATGTGTTCTGCAGCGAATTTGAGATTCGCAGCCGAAGTGGTATTGTCTGCAGTGAATTTGTGATTCATTGTTGAAACTGAGTTATCTGCAGCAAATTATCATTCGCTGCCGAATTGTGTGTTCAACAATGAAATTGTGATTTGCTACCGAAGTGGTATTGTCTGCAGCGAATTTGTGATTCACTGCCGAAACTGAGTTGTCTACAGCGAATTAGCATTCACTGTTGAATTGTGTGTGCTGTAGCGATTTTGTGATTCGCTGCCGCAGATGAGTTGTCTGCAGCGAATGTGTGATTTGCTGCCGAAACTGAGTTCTCTGTAGCGAATTAGCATTCGCTACCGAATTGTGCGTTCTACAGCGAATTTGTGATTCGCTGCCGAAGTTGTATTGGTTGCAGCGAATTTGTGATTCGCTATCGAAACTGAGTTGTTTGCAGCGAATTAGCATTCGTTGCTGAATTATGTGTGCTGTAGCGAATTTGTGATTCCTTGCCGAAGTTGAGTTGTCTGCAGTGATTTTGTGATTCGTTGCTGAAGTTGAATTGTCTCCATCAAATTTGTGATTTGCTGCCGAAACTGCGTTCTCTGCAATGAATTACATACGTTGCCGAATTGTGTGTTCTATAGCGAATTTGTGATTCATTGCCGAAGTTGTATTGTCAGCAGCGAAATTATGATTCACTGTTGAATTGTATGTTCTGCAACGAATTTGTGATTCGCCGCCGAAACTGAGATGTCTGCAGCGAATTAGCATTCACTGTTGAATTATGTGTGCTGCAGCGATTTTGTGATTCGCTGCCGTAGATGAGTTGTTTGCAGTGAATTTGAGGTTGACCGACGAAACTGAGTTCTCTGCAGCGAATTAGCATTCGCTGTCAAATTATGTGTTCTGCAGCGAATTTGTGATTCGCTGCTGAATTTGTATTGTTTGCAGCAAATTTGTGATTCGCTGCCGAAACTGATTTGTGTGCATTGAATTAGCTTTCGCTGTTGAATTGTGTGTGTTGCAGTAAATTTATGATTCGCAGTCGAGGTTGTGTTGTTTGCAGCGAAATTATGATTCACTGCCGAAACTAAATTGTCTGCAGCGAATTGTGATTCGATGTCCAAGTTGTGTTGTCTATAGCGAAATTGTGATTCGCTGCCGAAACTGAATTGTCTGCATTGATTCACTGCCGAAGTTGTGTTGTCTGCAGCGGATTTGTGATTCGCTGCCTAAGTTAAGTTGTCTGCAGCGAATTTGTGATTTGCTATCGAAATTGAGTTCTCTGTACCAAATGAGCATTCGCTACCGAATTGTGTGTATTCTACAGCGAATTTGTGATTCGCTGTCTAAGTTGTATTGGTTGCAGCGAATTTGTGATTCGCTATTGAAACTGAGTTATTTGCAGCGAATTAGCATTCGTGGCTAAATTGTGTGTGCTACAACAAATTTGTGATTCCTTGCCGAAGTTGATTTGTCTGCAGTGAATCAGTGATTCGCTGCCGAAATTGATTTGTCTACAGCGAATTTGTGATTCACTACCGAAGTTGAGTTGTCTCCATCAAATTTGTGATTTACTGCCGAAACTGAGTTCTCTACAGCGAATTAGCATACGTTGCCGAATTGTGTGTTCTGTAGCGAATTTATGATTCAGTGCCGAAGTTGTATTGTCTGTAGTGAAATTGTGATTCACTATCGAATTGTATGTTCTGCAACGAATTTGTGATTCGCTGCCAAAACTTAGTTGTCTGCAGCGAATAGCATTCACCGTTGAATTATGTGTGTTGCAGCGATTTTGTATTCGCTGTCGTAGATGAGTTGCCTGCAGTGAATTTTTGATTGACTGACGAAACTGAGTTCTCTGCAGCGAATTAGCATTCGCTGCCGAATTGTGTGTTCTGCAGCGAATTTGTGATTCCCTGCCGAATTTGTATTGTTTGCAGCGAATTTGTGATTTGCTGGCGAAACTGAGTTGTCTGCATTGAATTAACTTTCGATGCCGAATTGTGTGTGTTGCAGCGAATTTGTGATTCACTATCAAAGTTGTGTTGTCTGCAGTGAAATTGTGATTCGCTGCCGAAACTGAATTGTCTGCAGCGAATTGTGATTCGGTGCTGAAGTTGTGTTGTTTGCAGCGAATTTGTGATTCGCTGCCGAATTGTGTATGTTGTAGCGAATTTGTGATTCGCTGCTGAAGTTGTGTTGCCTACAGCGAATTTGTGATTCGCTGCCGAAACTGAGTTGGCTGCAGCGAATTTATGATTCATTGCCAACACTGAGTTCTCTCCAGCAAATTAGTGTTCTCTGCCAAATTGTGAGTTCTGCAACGAATTTGTGATTCGCTACCGAAGTTGTATTGGTGGCAGCGAATTAGCCTTCGCTGCCGATATTGTGTTAACTGCAGCGAATTAGCATTCGTTGCTGAATTTGAGTTGTTCTGGAGCGAATCAGCGTTCACTGTCGAAAGTGTATTGACTGCAGCGAAATTGCGATTCACTGCCGAAATTGAGTTCCATGCAGCGAATTAGCATTCGTTGCTGAAAGTGTGTTGGCTGCAGCAAGGTAGCATTCACTGCCGAAATTGAAGTGCCTGCAGCGAATCAGTTTTCGTTCCCGAAGTGTGCAGCCTACAGCGAATCAGTTTTCATTACCGAGTTGTGCGGCCTGCAGCGAATTAAATGTTTGTAACAATTTCATTGTATGATGGTGTAAAATGTGGAACACTTGAATGGGGACATATGGATTCTTGAAATAAGTATGATGATGAATGTGATTTGAGGATGCAAATATACTGATTTGGCATTGATGTCTTAGGTAGTGTGGCCGGGATCGGACCATCATCAGGACAAGAACAAACCGCAAGTTGAACAGGTAGGTGGTTTCCACCTTTTTCTCTTATGATGTTTATGTTTTGAAATGATTTACTTATGATGATATTTTATTAAATCCTTGTTGAATGAAGATATGATGATGAAGTGTTTGATTGAATTCTTGATAATTATCGAAACGACTATGAAATGTCGATCAGGTTCTTGTTGAATGTTGAAACAATGATGAAAATATTAATGTTCTGAAATGACCTGTTTGAGGTGGACATATTATTGTGTTGCGATAATATTAAACTGACTATGAGATGTTGATTGGGCTATTATGAATTTAGGCTGCTGATGAATGGTAGTATGAGTATTACGAAGGGTCTACTGTTGTATTTTATTGGATGTAATTGTGACAAATAGTTGTATGAGTATTACGAAGGATCTACTGTTGTATTTTATTGAATGTAATTGTGACAAATAGTTGTATGAGTATTACGAAAGATCAACTGTTTTATTTTATTGGATGTAATTGTGACGAATGGTTGTATGGGTATTATGCAGAATCTATTATTGTATTTTATTGAACATTAATTGTCATGAATGGTTGGATAAGTAGTATGAAGGGTGCACTATTGTGATACTGAATGCTAAATTGTTATGAAATGATTGTTTGTGTATTACAAAGGATCTATTATTGTGTTTAGTGAATGTTAAACTATTATGGAACGCCTGTACGAGTATCACCAAGGGTCTACTATTATATTGTAGTGAATGTCTAGTTGTTATGAATTGTTTGAATGAGCAATTCAAGGGATATTACCATGTTATGGTGATTTCATATACCGCCTTTGGAACATTTGATTAGTTGATGATTAGCTTCAGCTAATGGCATCCGAAGGGATGACCGAGACAAATTATTAATTAGCTTCAGCTAATGGCATCCGAATTGATGACTAGGACAAATGAATGATTAGTTTCGGCTAATGTCATTCGAATGGATGACCTGGACAAATCGTTGATTAGCTTTGGCTCATGGCATCCGAAGGGATGAACGAGACAAATAATTGATTAGCTTCAGCTAATGGCATCCGAATGGATGGCCGAGACAAAGAAATGACTAGCTACGACTAATAGCACCCTAAGTGGATGACCGGGATGAATAAATGATTAGCTTCAGCTAATGGCATCCGAATGGATGACCGGGACAAATGAATGATTAACTTTGGCTAATGGCATCCGAAGGGATGACCAAGAAAAATCATTGATTAGCTTTGGCTAATGGCATCCGAATGGATGATCGGGACAAATAAATGACTAACTACGACTAATGGCATCCTAAGTGGATGATCGGGATGAACAAATGATTAGCTACGGCTAATGACATCCAAAGTGGATGTCCCAGATGAATAAATGATTATTTTCATCTAATGGCACCATAAGTGGATGACCAGGATGAGCTAATGGCACCCTAAGTGGATGGCCATGATGAATAAATGATTAGCTTCGACTAAATAAATGACTAGCTTCGGCTAATAGCATTCGAAGTGGATGACCGGGATGAATTAACGATTGATTTCGGCTAATGGCATCCTAAGAAGATAGCCGGATTGGAGAGTTATGAATTAGTCTTCAAGTATAACATCCCCATATCCGGGATAAAACAACGATCTCATGTTAACTGATAAACATAGTGATTGATTTTTTTTTTCTATATCTATTCATGGTGTTTGTATTCAAGTCTACCAAAATTTCAACAAAGTCTCTCCTATACCGGGAGGTCCCAAGTTATCGACATACGACCTGCTTACACTTCTAATATACCGCATCTCCTAATTCAATTCAACCCAATCATCCTAGGTCTCAATCCCACAAACATCATCATTCATATCAACCACAATGTTTATGATATGCATTGTACAACAATTATCATTATGGATGGATAAAGATATAAACATACATACATGGAACATGGTTATACAAACTACAGAATTAAATTCATATATTCAAGTTTAAACATCAATTGTACAAATTGAGTTATATAAAAGTTGTAATATTACCAATTACAAGGGTATACTCCCTAGAACCTAAATTACAAAAAGTGAACCTAAGCTAGAATCTACTCATGTCGTGCATGCAATGGTCCTAAAAACAAAATACATATTATTGAAATATGAATATCATAATAATATAGCAATACAAATATCCAGCAATTTAAAAAAGCAAACATGCATTCATATTTTATTCACTTCTCCCTTTCGATTTTCATTGGAAACTCTTTCTCCTTCAACTACTAAAAACCATTTCCTCTTCCATTATCAACCTCCATTTAAGATCTCATAAGACCACTCATGATTATTTCCGTTTAACACATTACTAATACCAATTTCACTGTTATCATCATCACCCTGTAGGAGTCGATGCAAGGTGATTCCCTTACCCAGGATCCTAACATACACTAAATGTATGCTAGCCAATACATAGGGATCCCCTTACCCGGGATCCTAACATACACTAAATGTATGCTAGTCCAAACATGGTGATCCCCTTACCCGGGATCCTAACATTCACTAAATGTATGCTAGTTCACGCCCTAAATCAAACTTCTCATATTTTCTTTGTCAATGATAATTTCATCACTTGACAATTCACACAACAATCATTCACCTTGAATACACATACATTCAGAATACTATCCAAAATATTGGCATTATTACGCAAACTTTCCTCCTTTCTCCTAATATCCAACTTTTGGTAATTCACTTCTCACATTAATAACATATTAAATCATAGAATTTAACTAGAACGTATAGGTGCGGATCACGTACCTACAGTAGAAGCTCTACTCGTGCTCCCCTACTGTTGCTGCTACACAACACCTGTGGTCCCTCCTGGTAATCATAGGCCTAATCTCATAAGTGATCCTTATTCAAGAATATATTTCATACTAACC
>Ga0325404_1007096_pt1 | contig 11703 bp, 9 predicted proteins | sample PopdelMetagenome_18_FD_205664 | JGI IMG/M metagenome (GOLD analysis project Ga0325404, IMG submission 205664) | Populus deltoides microbial communities from Bellville, Georgia, United States - Xylem-Control-R1 | ecosystem: Host-associated > Plants > Phyllosphere > Stem > Wood/Secondary xylem... | reverse complement strand
GTTTTTATTCATTTGGCATCTCTACGTGGTGCTAGATTCATCTCAACAAGTTATTTTATACTATGTACTTTTTTCTTGAAATCATCACCTCTCTGAATTTGAACCTTGAGCGGCAGTAACTTCTTCCCTTCAAATTTAAGCTAACCATGCAAGGATTCTCAATCAAATCCTGAATTATCTTTTTGTGCCAATCAAGTTCATAAATAATCAAAAAGTTGTTAATTGAGTCCTTTCCATGACAACGGATTTGGGTGTTTGGTATCATTCCATTCAAGATTATCTGAAAAAAGCAATTCAAAGAATCTCTAATGTAAGCTACGAATGTAATTCTCTTTTAAAATTAAAATGGCGGCCATTTGAGATGCCAAGGCATTCATTTTTTATATATATAAATAACCCAATCTTTTATATTAAATTCTCTTAATACAAAAAAAAAAAAAAAAAAACTAAGAGCCCTCAGTGACTTCTAAGTGAAATTATTGTGGATTGTAGCAGTCTTTCTTAGAGGATGCTTTGCTTCTCGGTGATTTCTTCATGCAAGATGAGCGTTGTTCCACTCTTACATCTCGGCTGTAAGGCTTGCTGATATTTTTTTAAAAGGCTTTGACTACTTCAAGTTTGTCTTTAGGTGTGCAGATGGCTATGTTCAGGAGGATTATCGTTTGAAGGTCGTGGAGCTAGTGGGTTTGATTGGATTTTAGCTCGGCTAGGGTGGTTTGGTTGTTGTTGGTCGATGGGTGTGTTATGGGCCTTCTCCTTCCATAGTTAGTGGGGTGTGTCCGGATTTTACATTAAATGCACATCCTATTGCAATGTACCTGGTTGTTTGATCTTAATTGGAAGAGTAGATGCTGGTACTCTTGAATTTGATGTTTGACTGCTTAAGAGCGACATTCTTAGGTATTAACCAAATGGCCAGTACTCTTGGATTTGATGTTTGACTGTTTAAGAGCGACATTCTTGGGTATTAACCAAATGGCCAGAAATCCAAAGAGATTGGTCACGTATTGTCGAATGTTTCTTTTTTTTCTTCCTTAGATATTTTAATATGCTCTCTTATTTGATAAGCTAATAATTGAAGAAATTCATTATGTAACCTTTCTTATAAGATGTTTGCACAGTTGAATTCCTGAAAACACTCATTTTATGTTGTCATTTTTTGGTATGGCTCACTTCTGATTTTAAGTGTCGCTCGGTTGAAGATGTTGATTTAATTATTTGTGATGAGATACATGACATGGACAAAGATCCAATATGTTATGATGTTGTTTCACGGTTTATGATCTATGGCCCATGTGGTTTACAAACCCAAATGGTAAATGCATGAAGAAAGGAAAGTGTTCAAAGTGTTTCCCAAAGAAAATCAAAAGTCAAACAATCTTTGATGATAATGGTTTGTTTATTATAGAAGAAAAGAACAACGTGGAAAATCTATTATTAAAGATGGGATTGAATTAAACAACAGTCATGTTGTTCTATACAACATAGAGTTATTATTATGATACAATGCTCATATAAACATTAAGATCTATTGTCAATCAATATTCATTAAATATCTTTTGAAGTATGTTAGCAAAAGATCTTATAGATGTAGGATGTCTATTGAAAAAGATAACAATGATGAGATTAAAACATATCTTAATTGTAGATTCATATATCCATACAAAGCTGTTTAGAGTTGTCTCCAATTCCTATTCATTCAAAATCTCCTTCTGTCGAGCGACTTCAAGTTCATTTACCGCAACATTAGAATATTGTCTTTTCAAGGAGTCAACCACTACCCTCAGTTTTAAAAAGGCCAGGTGTTGATAAAACAATACTTACACAATAGTTTGCACGAGAATGAATTAATGTCGACGGGCATAATATTTATTACTCTAAATTTCCAAATAGTATGTTTGACATTTTGGTAAAAAAAATAGGTACCTAGATTAAAAGGGTTTTTGCCTTGTCCATGTCACATATGTCTACCTTGCTGTTAGAGAGTTATATTTTGTTAGGTTACTTTTAAACCATGTCAAAGGAGCTTTAAGCTTTAAAGACTTGAGAAAGGTTTCTGGAGTTATTTATCTAACATTTCAGCTTGCTTACAAGACCTTGAGCATTTTGGGTGATGATAAGAATGGGCTGAGGCTTTTTATGAATCTATTACAAGTGCCACATCTCCATAACTTAGACAACTTTTTGTTAACATCATTTTTCTTTTGTGAAGTTGTCGATCCAATAGCTTTATTCCTTGAATGTTTGCATTTAATGCATGATGATATCATATACCATCTTAGATTAACCTTCAACATGCCAAATCTATGATTATCATAAGCTGAGTTGCGAAACTATGTTTTGTATGAGCTCGAGTTGCTTTTTAATGTTGTTGCCACCTATCTTGAGAAACATGATCTTCTAATTTCAGATGGGAGTTTGTTGTCTGAAGTAAAAAACAAACTTAACTAAATTATAATATCGCTGATTTGACATGTCAGCATTCATCTACTCTTTCGATACTTAACCGGTGCTAGAAAAATATCTATGAATATGTTGTTAAATATATTCTCGATAAATCCCATACATTGATATTTGTCCATAGCCATAATGCCAGAAATTTTTTTTGTGGCATACAATAATTAATAAAATAAGGTCTGAAGGTTTAACAGTGTTTGTTGTTGCCTCATCCGGGATTGCTTCACTTTTGCTATTGAGTGGGAAAACTGCTCATTCAAGGTTTAATATCCATCTTCTAGTTACTGATGACTCATTAAATGGATAAAGAAAAACACTTATCTTTCATACTTGTTTGAAATGATAGCTTTTGTCGTTTGGGATGAGACTTCGATGAATAATAGATGTTGCTTCGAGACATGGGACCATTCGTTACGAGTTGTTTTAGAAAATGGTCGTGACTCTAAGCAAGAAAAACCATTTATAGGGAAATCAATCTTATTAAGAGGGATTTCATGCAAATTTCACCTGTTGTTCCTACAGGAACAAGGGAAAAGATTGTCTATGCATCTCTTAGTAGCTTGGCTTTATGGCCTAAGTTCAAAACCCTCTTAAAAAGAACATGTGCCTTTCATTCGATGGCCTTGATGACAATAAAAAAAAAACTTTGTGAATTTGCTAAGTGGATTCTTTCAATTAGGAATGGAGAATATCTGACCTCACATTCTTAAATGATTGCAATGCATCTCTGGTTAAAATCCCATCAGATCTATTGTTAAATGTTGGGTTGGATCTAATTACAACCATTGTCTAAACAATTTATCCTTGCATTGGTGAAACCAATATTGATACAAATTATTTTAAGAAAAAAGGTAATCATCACTCCGAAGAATGTTACAGTTACTTAGATAAACAATTTTTTCCTTCATAGTTCATTAGGGGTCAAATGTCTTTACCTAAGCACTGATATTGTCTGCAAGTCTTTTGGCAATATCAATAATGTTAATTTATCATACCCTGTTAAGTTTATCAGTTAACTCGAGTTTAATGATGTGCCTTCATATGCCTTTTCTTTGAAAATAGGGACACCAATCATGTTATTACGTAACATAAATCTATCAGCTAGTCTATGTAATGGAATAAAACTCAATGTTACACAACTTGCTGAGAGAGTGTACAAATTATAATAGCATCTAATATTGGAAGTCATGTTTTCATCCCAAGAATTGTCTTTCATATAAATGAAGGAAGTTGCCCATTCACAATTAGACAGATAATTTTCTATTAGACCATGCTATGGTATGATAATAAACAAAATCCAGGGGCAATCATTGAAAGTCATCGGCTTTTTTCTCAAAGAACAAGCTTTCAATCATGGCCAATTAGATGTCGTTTTCTCACAAGTTACGTTAAATAATAGGCTCAAAATAATCACATATGACAACAAGGAAAAACCTTTTAATTATACGAAGAATATTGTCTATAAAGATGTCATAGGATCTATATCTAGAGAATTATTGTTTTAAATTGTAGAGGTCAAATGCAGTCATTGAACAATACCTTCTAAGGAATTGCTTTCTCTTTTCAATGACCCTTCTAAAGTTTCAAGAGCCTTTTTTCCTTTATTTGTTAACTTTTACCTATTCTCTTTTAGTTTTCTTTCCACCTTCGCTATTTTCTTATTTGTTCAATTACATTATGTGTTACTAAATCAGATTCTTCTTATATGTGTTGTGCCTCTCATTTATATGAAAAAGCGCATAGCATCTAACCAACTATATTATATTTTTGTAGAGCCATGGCTATTCCAATTCAAAACATCAAGAAGTTCCTCTTTTATCCATTAATGTGTGCTCGAGTCTGTCGTCTGTGGGTAGCAAAATTTGATGGCCAGCATGATAGCTTTAATTGTGTTTTATTGATAATCAGGTTAGGTTTTCCTTGTTATCACCAATCTATTAACAATTTATTCTTAAAAAAAAAAACTAAATTCTATATGATATTATTTCTTATAGCATTCATGTCTTCATCATTACATATTAGTTTAGTCATTGTTTTATTCTTTTGATGATTTTTATACTTCTTTGCTTATACCTTTTTTTCTGCTTATAAAAAAAACATGGCAACTTACCTTACAAATTGTCATTTCATTAATACACTATTTTTAATTTTATTTTACAGTTGCATATTTTTTCCTTTTAAATGACATTTCTTTTTGTTTTTTAATATAGGGCAAAGCAATTCAAGAATCGACAAAAGCAAGGGATATTCCATTTTTCAATTTCATTGCTGAGGATGAACATTATGAAATAAAAGGCTTTTACACCTACGAGAATAGATCAAGAAACCTGGTGCTTCCAAACAATGTTGTCATTGACTTGAAATCTAACATAATAATTTATGTCATTTCTCCTTTTGTACCATTAGTGTTGAGGTTTAGTACGGTTGACTTTGTGCATATTCTATCTAAAATAAAGAGATCAAGGATTCTCATAGTTTCTTACAAACACTTTTAGTTATTTTCCTCTTATAGTTGACTCAGTGTTTCATATAAAAAACCATCTTAACACTTATGCCTTTTATTATTTTTAAGATGTGCTTAGGAGGCTTAAAGCAGTACAACCACTACAGCAAATCTTGGTTCATGGTTAAAATCTTGAAAATAAAAAAAGGTCACCCTATAAAATACACGGTTAGTTTTTACTGCCCATCAACTTTATGGAATACGTATTTCATTGCATAATAAATCTTTTCTAATATATTCCAAGGGTGATGACATATGTATTACTCTTTAGAGCAACTATGTTTGGAGCTTTGATATTATTGCTTTACAGGAGCTCTCGTCTTCTGCCATTGTTGTTTTTGCAAGGTTTCGTGTCTCTAAACTTCTAGGTCAACCCTTTCACCTCCAAGGCGTCAACTTACATTATCAATTTTTCTATTTGATTAATAACCTTTCTTCTTCTTCTTTTTCCTTTTTTTTTTAGCTCAACCATTTTGTTTTTTTCCTTTTTCATACTCTAAATAGGTCAACCAAACTTGAATAACATTGTTGTTTCACTTTGGTACTTTAAACCTATATGCTTAAATTGTTAGTATACACGTATTAGTGTGTCTTCCTTTCCTTATTCAGTCTTTTTTTAGCACATATATTTCTTTTTTATGTTAACTTTTTTTTTTTCTCATGTTATGCCCCAGTTTTAAACAGCTCCCTGTTAAGATTTATCAGTTGCCATCATCTTCAAATGTTGTATTGTCGATTAAAGACCAAATTAATGAAAATAGGAATACAATTAGAGAGATTCTAGACATGAATCCTTATGAACAAAAGGTTTACTTTTGTTATTTTCATTCAAATACTTTATATTATCTTTTTGCTTATTCTTATAAGCATTCTAAGAGATTCTATTCGAAACCTCAGCCTTTGCACTTTGACTATAGTGTTTCTCCCTTAATCATCATGCAATATTTAACTTTTTATTTTTTCCAGGACACAAGATTCAGATGTGGGCATCCATTGCTGATTTTGATTTTTCTAAGGGTGGTGGTATCCAACTTGTCCAAAATGCAACAAAAAACTTAGTAAAACTAGAAAAATTACAAATACATCGACCACGACTTCATACCTCTTTGTCGATTCCATAGTGTAGTGCATTACACATTAATAGATGATTTAAAAAAATTAACTTTGTCATCAATGCTTTTTTGTTGTTACTTTAATTTCCCAAATGTTCACATAAATTTCGACTAGAATGTGTCATGGCTAGTAGAGAAGATGTTACTAGCTTCTTTTTTGTTGTGAAAGCTACTAAGAACTTCTTTGGTTCGTCTACACATCATTATATGTATGAAAAAAAAGTTTAGCAATCCTTTTATCATCGTGCCTTTAATGATTGTCAAGCTCAGTAAGAGCTTTATTTTTCAGCTTAGATTCAGTGCCTTTAGACCTGGTAGCAATCGATGTGACATGGTCATATATAAAATCTTTGATGATGTCCTTTAAAATGAGCTTAATGAGTAATCCTAGCAGTCGAGAACATCTGCAACATCTGATGTGGTTGTTGCTCCATCCTCAACACCACCATCTTTACACAACCCTTTCATTTTAGCAAACATTGTGCCTTAACACCCAATAACCATTGCATCTGCTGACACACCCACAATAACAATACCAACAAACTTCCCTGCTGAAACAAAAAGAAAATTAGAGTTTGACAATGAGAACACCATTAAAGCAAGCCTATATTTCCCTCTTTTTTTTAATGTTTTGTTCCTAATAACCCATGAAACCATGTGATCTCTGTGTAAGCAGAAGACATAATGTGATATTCAGACTTAGTGGAGGACTTGGAAACTATGTTTTGCTTCTTACTCTTCCAAGAAATGAATGCATTGCCTAAAAACATGCACAAGCCAGTAACAGAGTGACAAGTATCCACACATCTGGCCTAGTTAGCATCACTATACCCCACCAATTGTAAGGAAGATTCCTTAGAAAAAATAACCCGCATGTAGACGTGCCTTTTAGATATCGGATAATGCAACGAATAGCGGCCAAGTGAAGGTGTTGAGGGGCCTAAAAAATTGACTAACCTACTGGACAATAAAATAAATGTTAGAACGAGTAATCGTCAAGTAGTTCAAACTCCCAATAAGTTGTCGATACAAGGATGGATCTGATAGAAGGTCATCTTCCTCCTAACGAAGTTTAAGATTTACCTTCATTGAAGTAAGAACATAATTACTCAATTGAAGGCCAACTAATGAAATCACTTCATCTATGTATTTGTGCTGGTGTAACAATGTACCAGTTAGAGTAAGTTACACCTCAAGACCAACTGCAAGGGACCTAAAATCTTTCATTTGAAAAAAAGCCTTGAGATGTTGTTGTAATTGCTTAATTAATGCAGTATCAAAGCTAGTAATCACAATGCCATCAATATATACTAAAAGCAATACAATTCCTGCAGAAGTCTTAACAAGAAACATAGAGGAATCAAACTGACTCCGAGTAAAGTGAAAAGCAAGTAGAGTATAGTGAAATTTATCAAACCATGCATGCGAAGCTTGTTTCAGCCCATACAAAGATCTAGGAGTGTGCAAAAAAACTGGAAAACTGAAAAAAAAATTGACCAAAAAAACCGAACCGAGAAAAAAAATCGATTAAACTGATTAAAATAGTTAGAAAAAATCTCGGTTTGGTTTGGTTTTTAGTTTTGTAATGCAAGAACTGGTTAACCCGAACCGGTTCAAAAAAAGGTACTATAAATAGAGAAAAGACCCCCCAATAACCCTAGCCACCAAGCCCCCTCTCGACTCTCCCTCTTTCTCTCCCTCTCCCTCCCCCTAAACTTAGAAGCAGCCCCCTCTCGCCTCTTGATCCTAGGATGAATCCGAGTGTAGAGGATCTTGCTAAGCTTGAGTGCAAGAGGATGTTGATCTTTGTAGTTGAGAAAGATTATTTGACTGTTACAGGCTTGCAACTAAGAATTATTATGAGAATTTGAAAAGGAGTGGATGGAAGGGAACTGTTGAACTTGTCAAGAATGAAAAGGAAGATCACTGCTTCTATTTGTTTGATCTCGATGGTGACAAGGCTCAGAAAATGAGGCATAAGTTTGTTTCGTTTCTCAAACAAGACCAGTTTAATCTCAAACAAGATCTTGCTAAGTTTGTTTTGTTTGATGGTGACAAGGCTCAGGAAATGAGGCATAGGTTTTCTCGGTTTTTTGAAATCAAGAACCGAACCGAAACCGGTCGGTTTGACTCGGTTTTGGTTTTTTTAAAAAAACTGGTTTGGTTGTTTTTTATAGGTAAAAACCGAACCGAACCGAAAATGATCACCCCTACAAAGATCGGTGTAGCTGACAAACCTCTGAGGAAGGTGTGGTAAACATGTCGGGAAGTGGAGACATAAATATCTTCCTTCAAATCCTCATGTAGAAAAGCATCTTCACGACCATTTACCGGGGTTTAATTAAAAATATATGCTCACAGCTAATTTGGCATAAATTATATGTCTTTGGGTTATTTAAAATGTTACTTTTCATAGTTTAGTTCTAAAACAGAACATTATGCCTATGAAATCATTTTGACATCAATTTAAGTCACAATTTAGTTTTTGTTCCAAGTTGAGTCATGATTAACAAGTAGAAATCATGTGTCTTTAAGTCATATGTCAAAAGTTGCTTTTTGTAATTCATTTCTAGAAGAATTTATTATATTGATGAATTTGTTTGACAAAACTTTTGTGAACAACCTTCTTTTAGAGCCATAATTTAGATTTTCTTCAAATTTAGTCATGGTTAGTGAGTAGAAATCATTTTGACAACAACAATGTTGTAAACATATTCTTTGAGTCACAATTTAGTTTTTGTTCCAAATTGAGACATGATCAATGAGTAGAAATCATGTGTCTTTGAGTCATATGTCAAAAGTTGCTTTTCGTAATTCATTTCTAGGAGAATATATTATACTGATGAAATTTTTCTGACAAAACTGTTTTTACGCAAATGTAGTCAAAATATTTTTCAAGTTCAATGAGTAAAAATCTTGTTTATTCACTCTTCATCTTCCACTCAAATGATGTCAAATTGTACTATAGGTTTTTTGTTTTCTTACATAATAAGTATAGAATAAACTATCTATATTTGTCAAAAAGGACACGGTAAGTTACTTAAAAGAAGTTGCATCAAACAGGCTCCTAGATCGTGAGGGAAAAGGTTTCATACCATGAAAGAACAGGCATATAGAATGTTTTGTCTTTTAGCATGTGCTTTAAATCTTCAAACTATCTTTTTGGTTGAGATGAATCAGGTTTTTTGAGTTTGAATGTGCTGTATACACATGTTGCTTCTATAACCCATCATGTTTTCTCTTTAGCGTATTATGATGGCTTAATCAAGATGCTTTCTGATCATATTTAATCATTTACTTCCATGCACATATGAAGAGCAAATTGGACAAATAACTAAGAAATGATATTGAAAGTCAACTACTCAGACCTAAAGTTTCACATTTCAGAACTTGCCTGGTTCATTGCTCAGGAGTTAGGTGAATGCAATGCAGGTTATATTGCAGCATTATATATATATATATATATATATATATATATAGGGGGCTCGGGTTTTTTTATTGTAGCACTAGACATAGATTATTATTGGTTGCTATAGTAAAATCACCATTTTACCTCTCCACTAAAAAAATCAACATTTTACTTTGGGGGTAAAGTTTTCTTTTCATGGGGACTCATTGGTCATTGTTGATTTGGGAAAGGCAAAATGATCTTATCGTATAAAAATAAATAGTAAAATAATTATATTACCCTTTAAAAATTACAAGTATGGAAGGGTTTTTTTGTCATTTTCTTTTTCGAGAAATGGTGTAATTGCTTCAATGCCCTTCAAATTAAAAATTTTAAAGATATCATTTAGGGGTTATTTGGACTTTTTGTGGTTTTTTTTTTTGTTATATACAATGTGAATGAGGATTAGTTTAGTCTTTTTAGCAATATAAAAAATAATAAAAAGTGACTTGTGCATGTAGAGGGTCATTGTGTTCAAGTGGTGTTTGTGCATTCCTACGGCGGCCAAAATTGTCCGACCTTCATGTCAATAGAACCGCCGAATGGAGGTGCTTCCAATGAGGTGGTGTGTGTGTTGTGATTCACCACAGTTAAATTTTTTTCCCCCTTTTTCTCTCTCTCTCATGGCCTTTAGATTCACGCTTGTCAAACAAAAAATAAAAATACAGTAGCCAAAATTGCCTGACCTTCATGTCAATAAAACTGCCAAGTTGAGACGCTTCCAATGGGGTGGCGTGTGTGTTGTGATTCGCCACAATTAAATTTTTGCCCCCCTTTTTTTCTCTCTCACGGTCTCTAGTTCGCGCTAGTCAAACAAAAAATAAAAATTGTCCTTCTATTTTATTTTTATTTCAATTATAGTTCTTATTTTTTTAATTAATATTTGATTATTTTATATTTATTTAATTTATTTTTCTTTTCAGTTTTATCTATTGAATTTAATTTGATTTTTATATCAGATTTGCTCTTTATCCTTTTAATTGCTATTTTTTTTCAATTTAATCCTCTAAAATTTAATTTAATTTTATTTTATTTTTATATTAGATTTGATCCTAGTTTTTTAAATTACTATTTTTTATATCATTTTCTTAATTGACTTTTATTTTTTAATTTCATTCCTCATCATTTTATTTATTTTTATTTGGTCCTTATTCTTTTATTTTTTTTATTTTCATTCTTTTTTTATTTCATCCTTTAATATTTGATTGGTTTTGAGTTTGAATTGTGGAATTTTTTCATGCAGTGATCCAAGTCTCATAATCCAGATCATAAGTGTGAAGTGTTAACATGTATTGATATCGGTCTCTTTTTTTTATTTTATTTTCAATTTCATCCTTCAACATTAAATTTATTTAAAATTGAGCTATTTTTTTCTTTAATTTGTTTCCTATGAAGATAGTTCAACCTTATGACCCGAGTCACAAATTTATCTTGGTAACTTGAATTTACCGGGCTAGTGTGCCTGCGCCACCTTTTTTTTATCATATTTTATTTTTTCTTTCCTATTTTATCCTTCGAGTTTAGTTTTTTACTTTTTTTTTCTTTTTTAAATAAAATTAAGGCAAGTCTTTTGCATTTTTATATTAGAATATTATTTGATTTGGTGTATAGCCTATTTGTTATTTTTAAAAACTTTTTAAACTTGGTGTATTTTCAGCTCCTTGAGATTAAAAAAATTATTTTTATAGGTTTTTTTTTCTTTAGACAAGAAATTATTATCAAACTTTCAAAGCTTTTTTTTTTCATATATGTGTACCAGCCCTTTTTTTTGGTGTCTAGATGAAAAATAATTTTTAAGATAAAAAAAATTATTAGATCCAAGAAGAATCTCATCGCGGGTTTAATTGATCCAGTTAACTCAAGATTTGTTTTTTAGATTAATTTTTTTAAAACTCAATATGCATAATTATTAGCTTTTTTTGTTTTTTTGTTTTTTTATTTTTTTTGTTGTAAAAATAAAAGTGTTGTATAAGCTTGTATGCTCATTTCTTTTGCTGGAAAAAAAAATGTTTGCTATAAAAAAACCATGTTGGATAAGCCATTACATTTCTTTTCTAAAAAAAATTATTTCTCCGACCAATGGCAAAGCACGGGCAGTTGGCTAGTTTGATCTAAATGCAAATCAAAGTGGTGTTCATAATCATCTTCTCGATCAGGTAAAAGATGTCAAAATTAAAGCTACT
>Ga0325404_1007086_pt1 | contig 11713 bp, 8 predicted proteins | sample PopdelMetagenome_18_FD_205664 | JGI IMG/M metagenome (GOLD analysis project Ga0325404, IMG submission 205664) | Populus deltoides microbial communities from Bellville, Georgia, United States - Xylem-Control-R1 | ecosystem: Host-associated > Plants > Phyllosphere > Stem > Wood/Secondary xylem... | reverse complement strand
GGGTGAATCTCGATACATCCATGAACGATCATCCATGATTTATATCGAACCTCTATAAAATTATGATGACATAATGTATTAATTAACTAAGTTAGGTAAATAAACTTGCAAAAATATTACTTTACCTTGAGATTATCCAACAAACCAATCACAACTTCTCATAAATATTAAATATTCATTATCATTTATCAACGTCCATACAAATTAAAATATATAAATTTACAGAAATTAACACTCCGCAACACTATTGACAAAACTTTAAACGGACCCATTAAGTAAGTTATTAATTATTTCAAAACAGCACATGTACTTCGGTAGTTCCATAAAGTTTTAACAGTTTACAAACAAATACAATCTTACAAAATCTAAAACAAACCATAACAGTTATAGAATTATACATTCATATACTACAAGTTTGTTTGAGAAATAACAATAAAACATGTACATTTTCATTTACTAAGAAAATACATATACTAAAAAAATGATAAAATTAACATTTAATTAAATGTTAAAATTTAAAAAGAAAGAATTACTTACAAAAATTGATAAAATCCTTCGGTAAATCAGAACACGGATGTTGTGACCACAAAACTTCAAGAAATATAACTTGTTGTGCTGATATGAGGAAGATTTTTTTTTTTTTTGGGAGGGGGGCTGGTTGTTTGCAGATGGGGAGAGTTGGGATTAGGAAGAAGAAGGAGAAATAGGGGAGGAGAGAGTCGGCAGAGCTGATATATATTAACTTTTACCGACGGTTTCACCGACGGAATATCCGTCGATGATTCTGATGGAAACATAGACACGTCACTGTACGGATCTGCCATTTTAAATCCCTCGATGAGTCCATCGGCAATTTAAACGGCGAACCAGTCACGTCACTGTACGGGCTGTCGTTTTGAATCCGTCGGTGATTCTGTCGGAAAAAAATAACCCGCAAAAACCTCCATGTCAGCGACCCGCCTTTTTTTTTTAATTCGGAAACTTTTTTGTCCGTAATTCTGTCGGTAAGTACCGACAGAAATTTTTCGTCGGTAATTACCGACTGAATTACGAACGGAAAAGGGTCCGTCGATAGTTACCGACTGAATTACAGACGTAAAAGTTTCCGCCGGTAATTTCGACCTCAAATTACTGACAGAAATATTCCGTCGGTAAATTCGTTGGTATTTAGTGAATTTCTGATAGTGTATGTACTGTATACATATAAATAGAAAATGTTGGTTAATAGATAAGTCAAGTCATTCTATTATTCTCAACTTGGTATTAGAGCCCTAAATCACTTTAAACTCCTTTTCTCCTTTTCTCATGGACTATTATTCTTAGTCGTCTGCTACCTCTCCCTTTTTTACTGCACTGCCGATGCAGATCCCCTCCTCTGTCGCGCCACCAATGTAGTCAGTTGGTGTTTCTTCCTCTACCTCTATCTTGTCGTGGCCACTGCCACCAAATGCTGGCCAAAATCTTGCCAACCTGCCCACCGCTCCTCTACTACAGTCTGCCTCTACTGTTGCCATCCACCTTGCTTAAGAGGACAACATTGTTTCCCTCTCCGACACTCACCAAGTTATCTCCCTAAAATTGACAAGCATAAATTACCTATATTGGAGAATGAAAATGAAGCCATACCTTCAAGGCCAAGAAGTTTTTGGGTTTGTTGACGACTCAATTTCATGTCCTCCTCCATAAATGTTTGCTACCAATGATACCTCTCTTCAGGTAAATCACTCATTTCTTCGTTAGAAATAGCATGACCAACTCATTCTAAGTGCTCTATTTTCTTCCTTCTCCATGGATGTTCTTCATCTTGTTATTGATTGCTAAACTTTGCACTCTGTTTGGCGCCTGCTTAAGCAAGCTCTAGCTTCTCCATCAAATTCTCGTATTATGCAACTTCATGACTCCTTTCAAGATCTTCGACAAGGTGATGATTTGTTCACTCGGTTTATACAAAATGCCAAAGCCTTATTTGATGAGTTGGCTGCTGCTAGCTGGTCAGTTTCGCTAAAAGACTTTAATTTGTATGTATTTTATGGTCTTCAAGTTAAATTTAAAGACTTAGTAACAAGCCTCGTAACCAAGGCAGAATCTTTCTCGTATACGGATCTCCATAGTCATCTTCTCACATATGAATTTCTTCACAAGACCTCCCTTCAATCCATGAAGTCTGCTACCATCAATGCTCTTTTACTACCCACGACACCTTCAGCTCTTGTTGCTCAGCGTCAGCCTTTTGGAAATTTTAGCAGAAACATAGTAGATTTCATGGAGGGTGGCGTCCCAATTATGGCAGTAACAGAGGGAACAAGTTTATTGCTTCCAGGTCTGATTTTCACATAATGGACCTTTTAACAATGACAGAAAGCAGGGCAATTGGCACCGAAACAAGGGGCATCCTGCGCCCTCCCCTCACTATCCTCAACTTCAAACCCTTGGATATGGACAACAACCTAGTATGAATCTGGCATTGAGTAATGCTTCCTCAACAAGTACTACCAATTGGCTTACGAATACCGGTGCTAATCAATACGTCACATTTGTTCTTGCAAATCTAACAGGGTCCGAACCATATCTTGGTAATAATAATTTAATAGGGACTTCCCATATCTAATATCAATCATACTAAAATACATACACCATATCGCACTTTCATTTTATCCAACGTTCTTCATGTTCCATATATTACGAAACCTCTACTTTTTGTTCAAAAATTATATCTTGATAACAATGTTTATTTTGAATTTCACCCATTTGTTTTTTATGTCAAGGATCTCAACACCAAGGTAGTACTCCTTTCAAGTCAGAGTAAAGATGGTCTTTATGCTTTGACTAGGTCTTCTGTCTTGTCAGTTCCTCAAGTTTATTGGTCTCCTTGCATATCTACTTCTGCTGATCTATGACATCGTTGACTAGATCATCCTACTTCTTGTATTTCTAAATTTCTAGTTTCGTAAAATAAGATTGCTTGTAATAACAAGCGTCTTAATTTTCAATGTCAAACTTGTCCTCTAGGAAAGTCATCAAGTTTTTCTTTAGGACCTACGGGTCACAAAACTTCTGCTCCACTTGAATTAATTTTTAGTGATGTTTGGGGTCTTACTCCTTTATTTTCATCTGATGGTTTTCATTATTTTGTTATTTTTGTTGATGCATATACAAAATATATATGGTATTACCCTCTTGTTGCCAAGTTTAATGTGTATTATATTTTTCATCAATTTCAGATTCTCGTTGAGCGTCAATTTTTACTAAAAGTTAAATCTGTTTAAACTGATTGGGGCGGTTAATACAAAAAATTATCCACTTTCTTTCAGACCTTTGGTATTCATCATCTTCTGATTTGTCCTCACATTCATAAATAAAATGGCACAGTAGAACGTCGTCATAGGCATTGTTGAAATAAGACTACTCTTCTAGGATAGTGTAAAACACCATTAAGATTTTGAAATTATACTTAAAACTTCAGTTTATCTTATCAATCGCATGCCTACTCTTGTCCTCGAAAATAAATCTCTTTTTGATTGTCTGTTTCAACGATATCTGGATTATCATTTTTTGCGTACTTTTAGATGTCTCTGCTTTCTGTTTTTGCGCCCCTATTATACTTATAAATTAGAGTTTTGTTCTTCTCTATATGTGTTTCCAGGTATAGCTCATCTTACTTTGGTTACCGTTGTTTTGACATTGCATCCCAACATATTTATATCTCTTATCATGTCCGTTTTCATGAACATGTGTTTCTTTTGACAAGTCTGAACATATTGCACATTCCTCATCTCCAACCTCAAACCAACTTGCTACTACCCTACTACCAAATTTGTTATATTCCTTAATGTTTCACACCATTATTGATTACATAAACAACCCATGTGCGTCTGCCTTTCATCACCCACCTTCTGCTCACCACAGCAGCCCTACACATTACTATCTCATCACCATATGCATGTTTACCTAACCATCCTGCTGCAAGTACATATAGAAGTTTGACTCCCTCTAGTTTGTAGCATGATATTCTGTTACTACTAGGTCACCCCGCTGCCCCCCCTCTGGTTCACCTTTTTCTGCTAGTGATCCCTCTACTGCTGGCTCTACCTCTTTTGCAAGTCCTCTACCTGTAACAAACTTTTCCTCTTCTTCTCTGCAATAGTCAACATATATCCTATGGTCCTTCGTCCGCGACAGCCAAAGACAACAAATCTGAGAGTTTTCGTTGCTACTGTTACTCTTACATCTTAGGTAATGTCCTCTCCTACTTCTGAACCCATTGATTTATCTGATGCTGACAGGTATGAGGCTTGGCATGATGTTATGCGCGATGAAATTCAGGCCTTGGGCTCTAACCACACTTAGTTTTTAGTTCCCTTTCATCCTTCAATGAATGTTATTGGTAGTCGATAGGTGTGCAAGATTAAGCTTCGTGTTGATGGCAGTATTGAGCGCTATAAAGCGCTCTTGGTTGCTGAGGTTTTACTCAGCAAGAAGATATTGATTACTCTGAAATGTTCAACCCAATTATTAAGCAAGCCACTATCATATTAGTATTTTTTATTATGGTTTCTCGTAATTGGAAGATCCATCAACTTGATATTCATAATATTTTTCTTAATGGTGTTTTTACCAAAGAGGTTTACATGAAACAACATCCGAGTTTTGTTGACTATTCTCTTCCATCTCATGTGTGCCGATTGCACAAGTCCTTGTATGGTTTAAAACAGGCATCGAGGGCATGGTACCATCATCTGAGTGTCTTTTTGCTCACTATCGGCTTTCATGCCTCCAAGTTTGACACCTCCTTATTTATCCTGTCAATGGTACTAATATCTTTTATCTTCTAGTTTATGTTGATGATATCTTACTTACGGGTAACAACTCTAATATGCTACACCGCCTAATACAGTTAATGAGCTTAGAGTTCAAGCTTCGTGACTTAGGTGCAGTTCATTATTTTCTAGGTATTGAAGTTCAATCCACCGATATGGGTTTCATGCTATGACAACACAAGTATATTCTTGACATCCTTACTCGGGCTGGTATGACTTCCTGCAAACTTGTTGATACTCCAATCTCTACTTCGAAGGTTACCATACTACCAGAGCCCTATTTTCTTATCCTACATGGTTTTGCCAAATCATGGATACTATTCAATATCTCACCTTTTATAAGACCGAATATCTGTTTTGTTGTTAACAGAGTTTGTAAGTTTATGCATGTTCCCATTGATTCTCATTAGACCGTCGTTAAACGTATTATGCTCTATCTTAAAGGTACGACATCCTATGACTTCCATATCACTCGTAGTTTCTCTTTTGCTCTACATGATTTTAAATATATAGATTGGATAGGTAGTATTGATGACCGAAAATCTATGGGTGGTTACCTTGTTTTCTTTGGTCAGGCAAGCAACGCGCAGTTGCTCGCCCCTTTACTGAGGCTGAGTATAAAACTTTAACAGATGACACTGCTGAGGTTATCTGGCTTCAATATTTATTAATCAATTTGTAGATTCCATCTAGCTCCGCTCTTACCATTTGGTGTGATAATTTCGGTGCTACTTATCTATCTACAAATCCTATCTTTCATGCTCATACTAAACATGCCGAAGTTGATTATCATTTTGTAAAAGACCAGGTTGTGAAGAAAGAGATTCAGATTCGTTTTATCTCCTCTCAAGATCAACTTGCAGATGTTCTTACTAAGCCCCTTTTTCCGCTGCTTCATTTATTGTTTTTCGATTCAAGCTTCGGGCCGATCCTCCACCCTTGGCTTAAGGGGGCATATTATAGAATGTACATATAAATAGGAATTATTGTATGAATATTCCAGTGTTGTAGTTCCTACAGTTACTGCCATGTTCTATCTCATACATATAAATAAGAAAGGTTGGCTAAGAGATAAGTCAAGCTATTCTATTATTCTCAACTATTAAAAAATAAAAAATTTACTTTCGATGCATTTAGTTTTTAACACTCTTATTTCAAAATCATTAATTTATTTTTCTCATCATGTCGACATTGACGTATTTTTTAAAAAAAATATTTGGATAAGGAGATCAAAAGTATAAAAAGAAAATGAGAGACTAAAGTGATTTTGGATTGTTTGGTCACCAATATTTTAATTCTATTATTCTCAACTATTAAAAAATAAAAAATTTACTTTCGACGCATTTAGTTTTTAACACTCTTATTTCAAAATCATTAATTTATTTTTCTCATCATGTCGACATTGACGTATTTTTAAAAAAAAATATTTGGATAAGGAGATCAAAAGTATAAAAAGAAAATGAGAGACTAAAGTGATTTTGGATTGTTTGGTCACCAAGTTTGCTTGGGAACCAAGCAATTGAGAAGAAAAAATATAGAGAAATAGAGACTGCGGTCTCTGCATAGATAAGAAGAAGAATCGTTCCTCATCCCTTGGGCCCGCGCTGTTCCTTCCTCTCCACCGCCACAACAACTCCACTGGCCAACAACCGCCAGCAGCGCCACCGTCAACCTCTAACCATCTTCCTCCCCATACTGCAACACCCTTGAAGAAGAAGGAGCTGACACCTCTGCACAGATGGAAAAACAGCAGTAGACACTGCCCGTCACCGTAGAGAAGAACCACCATCGCTTCACCAACAACAGCAGCCACCATTAGAAATAGAAGAAGAAAGGAGAAGCAACAGACAGAAGCGGGGAGAAGAAGAAACACTGAAAAAACAGTAACAGGGGAGACAAAGTAGAAGAAAAAAACACAGAGAAGAAGAAGAAAGGTCGACCACCGTCCGAGCCGTTCTCCGGTCAGCCACCACCAACAGCACAACCTCGAAGCCACCGTAGATCCGCCCCTCTTCCTTCTTCTTCTTCTTCTTCCTCGTTGCACTGTCTCTACTGTTCTACGTGAACAGTGGAGAGTGCTCCACTGCTCACTGTCCGGCCCAGTCCAAATGAGTGGGCAGGGTCCAGCCCAGTCCAAAAACAATTTCAAGAAAAAAAAATTTGAAAATTTGTAACTCTTCCGTGTATTTTTCTACTAAATTTTGCTTAATATTGATTTGTATTTTTACATCGTAAAAATATACATCCGGTATTAAAATACTTGGTTTTTGTTAAAACATTAAAAAAAAATGTTTTTGTTTTCATGCATACGGTCAAGTCTCTAAAAATAAAAACCTCATTGTATTTTCATACAACAAAGAAAACTTCAAAAAAAAATGTTTTAGCATGCATTTTGGCTTTAATAACCAGTTTATTAAAGTCACAAGAACTTGGCCAATATTTCAAAAAAATTATTTTGTTTTCTTTTAATATCCGAAATTACAAATTTATACGTAAAACGTACTCCCGATATTAGAAAGGTAGTTTTTTTTGTTTTTTTAATGATAGAAAGGTTAGGTTTTACCCCATTAAAATAAGAACCTCCTTTTTTAGGAGGGCTTTTTTTTAATCTTAGACAGACAAGACCAACAATTAGAAAACGCGACCAAACCTTAGATTTTGATCAGACAAATAAAACAATACAGCTTACCTTAGTTAGGCGTATTTGGGGTGCTAATACCTTCCCTTTACGCAACCAGTCTCCGTACCCAATCTCTGAGACCAGTTAGGGTTCCCAGTGACCAGAATACTAGGTGGCGACTCCTATTCTATTTTTTTCCACTGATATAAAGATAAGAACTCCTTGTCTCCCCACATTTACCAGATAGATACACCACACACATTGAGTGTGGGTGGGCGATCGCCGCGACGCTGCACACGTGCGACAATAGTGTTGAAATATTTTCAAACATGGTCTTTTCAATATGCATGACATCAAGGTTATGACAGAGAATATTGGTCTTCCAATAAGAAAGCAGTCAAAAAAATACTTTGTTTTACCTAATTATGGATCAAACCAAAACCATGAAACTTATGCTTATCCGATTGAAAACGAAACACAATGTCATTGTACTCCGACACCACACCATACAATTCTTCACCCGACAATAGTGATAGTGCAACATCTCTTTCAACTTTGCCAACAAAGAAGTCATTTATGTTTTTTTTTGTACTTGTGATTCATTGGCAAGAACTATCTGTGGCAATCAAAAAAAGACATTTTACCGTCATTTGTTAACGTAGAGGCCTTATTATTTTTCGTACAATATGGATATGCTAGTTTTCAAAGAACTCATTTATGTTCTTTCTATGCTTGTGATCCATTGGTAAGAACTGCTTGTGGCAATAAAAAAAGATGTTTTACCATCATTTGTTAACGTAGAGGCCTTATTATTTTCCATATAATATGGATATACTAGTTTTCTATACATGCTTCAACTAGAAATCTTTCCATATGCAGGAAAATCATTGATAGTCCTAATCAAAGTTGTCTTCATCTAAAAATTTTATTCCTTGATACATCATATGTCAAAGCCCTAAATGACCACAACTGCTTCAACTCATAAATCAATAAACAAAGGCAAACATTTAAATTCCAACCAGGACTATTAGAACCAGGTGTGACCATAGATAAAACCATGAACTTTTGCCTCATACACATCCTCGGTGACAAGTTGTATCACTAGCCAAAAAAAATAAGAAGTAACAAATGACCCGAATAGATTGAATCTGTTTATAGATAACCCAAGACGTGCATTCCTTGATTCCACTAAACATTAAGGATGCACCCTATTAAAATGTTTCTAAGCATCATCACTCTATCTACCGTATCATGTGAATGATGTTATGTCATGTGCTTAATAGTCTTTGGTGACATGAATAACTTTACAATCTAAGTGTGATTAAAAAGTATTTAAGTTTTATACATGTGAGAAGTATGCTTCCCATGATCTGACTTGATGGTAAACACATATGCAACTGCTGATAATTTACTATGATTTGTGAACCCATCCTATAATAGTTCATTAGAGTCTTTCAAAAGATAAAAAACTTGGTCGTGTTTGCATTACGTTCTTCATCTACTATTGGACATTAACCAGTATAACCATAATTTATTCTCATCGTATTCATAACCATATTCCTATAAGAATTACTATTGTCATCAACAACTTCATGTATGTTGTTAGAACTAGAAGTTTACCTAATCATCTTTTGTACCATGTTCTCGTGAGGAACATATGATTTTCCATATACAAACCAACACATGTATCTCTCCATAAACTTTTTTTTTTATAGAAGATGCATCGTTACAATATCTAGATCAAGAAACTTTTTATTTTCACACCTTCTATATGGACATCTAATACTGCCTACACTAATATTTCTTGGATTATATAATGTATATTAATAAAAACCCTGAACTTGATTACAATAATCCATCCTATACAACCCTTTAGGTGAATCTCAATACATCAATGAATGATCATCCATTACTTATGTCAAATCTATATAGAATATTAATGACAACATGTACAAATCATACATTCATACAATAAATTTCTATGGAAAAAAAGCCATAAAACAAGTAAACACCCAAACAAAATACAATGCTACAAAAATATGTAATAAAAATTAACATTTTAAAATTGAGTTCAAATAAAAAAAAATGGATAGTTTTACTTACTTGAAGTAGGGAATGCTCAATAAAATTTGAATTAGAACAAAGATGCTGACAAACTGGGTGTCGGGGTGGTCGAATTTGTAATAAGAGGTTGATTTGTGATAAAATTAAGGGGGGTTATGTTGTTTGTTACATAGAAAAAATAAAGGAAGAAGAAGAAATGGGGGAGAGGAGGGTCGCTTGTCAAGTTAGAAATTAAATATTAGAAACGGATTTAAATTCATCGATAACTCTGTCAATGGAAATAACACGTTATCGTACTTCTTGGATTTTTTTTATTCCTTGTTTTCCCATTGTAATTCTCTTGGTAAATACCAAGAGAATATTTTCATTGGTATTTACTGATAGATATAGTAAGAGCATATTTAGTCGGAAAAATTTAGCACAATCTACCGTTGAAAATATTTTGTTGGTATGTCCCATTTGTATTTACTAATTTTCTGGTAGTGACTTTTTGTAATTCTCTTGGTAAATACCAAGAGAATATTTTCATTGGTATTTACTGATAGATATAGTAAGAGCATATTTAGTCGGAAAAATTTAGCACAATCTACCGTTGAAAATATTTTGTTGGTATGTCCCATTTGTATTTACTAATTTTCTGGTAGTGACTTTAGATAGGGTCACCTATCATAAATCATTCATATTTATATTTATATTTCCATAGGCATGCAAATTGTTTGTCAAAAATTAAAAGGATATTAGTTTTTTAAAAAATAAAAATTAAAACCCATCATTTTCCATCATGCTTGAGATGCGTGATGATCTCTTCAAACAAGAAACAAGTGTAAGAACCTACCTCAAGTGTCATATGGTGAGGATGCTTTGAAGAATCAATTTCATTCCATGGTTGACAATGAGGTAGTGGAATGAGGAAAAATGATATATAAGTTTATTTTTGTTTTCTAATATATAAATGCTTTTTGTTTAATCCATGAAGATCTTTATTAGAATATTAGAGGTTTATGGCGTGGCACTGAAAAACATGTGATTGGAAATGACATTACTAGTTATCATCTTGATGTTGTTGTATTACTAAAACTAAGCTTTTTAGGATCAATGACTCTTTTGTTTATAGATTATGGAATAATTTTAGTGTTAAACAACATGGTATTAAATTTGAATGTAGGTTTCAGGCATTGAGTTTTAAGTGTTAGTGGATTGCTTTTGTAATACCCCCATCTTACGAAGAAGGAATTTAAATAAACTCAAATGTATTATTGTTAAGGATTATTAAATGAATCTAACAAAGCTATATATATATATATAATTTTGGTAGAGTTTTCTCTGCACTTAAGCCATACCATATCATCATTTCTCTTTGGAATTATCATCACATTCAATATCATATGTCCAATCATTCTGAACTCCCATCACTTGACTAATTAATTCAGCACATTTCAACAATCATATATAGACTAATTACTAAAGAAATTAAAAATATGTCTGAATTGAACAGAGAATTTATCATATAAGAAAAACACGATATTTACTTGTTATTGCACACTACTTTCAGTTTCAACAAAAAGTGACATATGCGTAGCATAGTTCAAAAGCAGTTTCACTTATTCATTTACAAACCAAAAGTAGTAGATTACATACATGTACATAAGAGAACTATCTAACACAAATTAAACAGGTTGATGAAAAACAAGTTCCACCAAATACGTGAAGTAGCTGCAATGGTTAGCTAATAAGATTAAAATACAATTAATAGTTGGTATAAATAAATAGATTTCTTTTAAGGATTCATTCATAACCATACAATTAATTTCATTGTACATGTAAAAACGTATTGTCTACTTATTTGATGTGTAATAATACAGTTATTATATTCTCATGTTCAACTAATTTCTCTTCTATGATCCACATCATTCTGACAACCCTAACCAGATGATTATTTATTCCATTTTACTTATTTATCAATTATTCCATCAACGATTCTTCCCTCAGATGTTATCATTTCCGGTAAAAAAAAATATTACCATACAATCCGATAATTCTCTAGACTAATTACCAATAATTCCAACACTCCACTTGGCATATAAAAGCCATTATCTATCCTACATTTCATTCAGATGTCATTTATTTCGGCATTCCCAATCAAATGCCTAATGTCATTCAATTTTGGTTTTTCTTGTAAAAGCTAGTATCCATCCGATTTCTCCTTTGGATA
>Ga0325404_1007085_pt1 | contig 11713 bp, 9 predicted proteins | sample PopdelMetagenome_18_FD_205664 | JGI IMG/M metagenome (GOLD analysis project Ga0325404, IMG submission 205664) | Populus deltoides microbial communities from Bellville, Georgia, United States - Xylem-Control-R1 | ecosystem: Host-associated > Plants > Phyllosphere > Stem > Wood/Secondary xylem... | reverse complement strand
TTTAAAAAATAATTTCAGCCATGACTTGTAATTTTATTTGTTTTTGAATGCAGAGACTACTTTGGCAATGACCTAATGGGCTGTACCAAAAACTACGCATTGAATTATCGATCATGGTATAAATGTGTGGGCTCGGGGGCGGGGCGGGGCGAGAGAGAGAGAGCTGAAACCCTTGAGAAATGGAAAGGAAAAGGAACTCGGCCTCAAGGGGGGGTCAATGCCACACAGTCAACAGAGTTTACTGGCCACTAGTTAGATGGTGTATGATTTATCGGTCAATTTTTTATTTTTATAAAAAGTATTAAAAAAATATAAGATTTAGTGCCGAGTCTTATAAAAAATATTAAAAAAATATAAAAAGCATTAATATTGATAATAATTGTTTTCAAATTTATTAATAATATTAATTGTAATAAAAATAATAATTTTTATAACACAAATAATAATATTATTAATTATTATTATTATTATAAAATAAATAATAATATTTTAAATATTAATACTATTAATTATAATAAAAATAATAATATTTATAACACATAATATTATTTTTAATATTAATAGTACAAATAATAATCTTTTTTATATAAATACTTTTAATTATAATAAAAATAACAATATTTTTAATACAAATAATAATATTTAGAAACCTTGAGTCCTAATACAGGACCCATTACCCTTGGGTTCTGACGCGAAACTCAAGCGGGTCTACAAACCCTAGACGTGCTGATTTGTGCCCCAAGTTGAAGACACCCCGCTCACCTGGGTTTGCAACAAGGAGCGCGGGTCTTGCCTTAGTACACAAGTCATGACAGCCTTAGCCCCAGGTGTCTTTAGCTTGGGGAACAACCTCACCTCCCTACAACCTTTGAAACTCTCTGTGGCAGGGCATGCAACCCCAGTGTTTACAGCCTGGGGCACATCCCCACCCCCTGCAACCTTTGGAACTTTATGTGGCAGGGCATGACATTCATATTGCCGGGTGTCTGCAGCCCTACCAAATTTTGCACTAACCATTTTCTCTCAAACCGTTCCTTCAATACCAAATGCATCATAATAAAAAGACAATCCACCCTCCTACAGTCTTTGCAACTCTTTGTGGCAATGATAGCTTTGTCATTACATTGTTTCAATCCACAGTTTCATGAATCTGATGAACAAGACTTTTGCTAACACTGCTCCAATTCACAGTGCAATGAGTCTTGATGAACAAGACTTTCCCCGCATGATTTAACTTTATGTATAATAATGTAAGTTGCGCATTTTACGTAAGTGAGATAATTGTTTTTTTTAAATAAATATATTAGGTTTTTCATTGTATTTTTTGATATAAAAAATTCTTAATCACAAACTAAAATGCTTATATATAATTAAATAAATTGATATTTGATCAGAAAATAATTAAAATATTTAATCTAACTATACGAACTTTGCATTCAATTGTGTCTACTAGCTTTACTTCTTATAATAATTTTTTTTTCAATAAAACAATTATATATGCTAACAAAACAAGAAAAAAGTCATCAACAAAAAAAATTAAATAAAATTATAAAGTCCAACTATCAAACAACTCAATTTTAAATGACAAAATTAAAAAAAAACATTGGAAAAAAAGACACGGTTCAACTTGTGCTAACTTATTAACCCCGCGACCATAGACATGAGATTATGATAGATCTATAGAGAGAAAAATGAAAAAAAAAAACAAAGAGAGAAACATGAAGATTAATTCCCAAAAAAAAATGTTGAAGGATGAAATTGAAAAAAAAAGGACCAAAGTCAAACTCATGCTAACCTTCAAAACCAATGATCGTGATCATGAGATCGAGACTAATTTCATGGAAGGAAAATCCAAAAAACAACAAGCAAAACTCTCAATAAAAAATGCTTAGCGATGAAACTAGAAAAATAATTAAGAAAAAAGCAATAAAAAATCCAAGTCAATCTGGGATCAGGATAACCCCATATAAAAGAAAGTGAGAAAAAAGCACGAAGACCAGTTAAAAAAATAAATGTTGAATGATAAAATTAAAAACAAATTAATTTTTTAAAAGAATAAAAAAAACAAAATCAACTTATGTTAATCTTTGAAATCCATAATCCTGACCATGGGGTTGAGACTAATCCCATGGAAGAGAAAAAAAACAACGAAGAAAAATTATCAATAAAAAAACACTAAGAGATTAAACTAGAAAAAAACCTTATAAGATTCTCTAGCACATCTAATAGTATTTTAAAACCTTATTCGAGTCTAATTTTTCACTTAAAGATAAACGTCGCGAGAGATTCCAACTCTCACAAGGAAAACCAATGTACACACCAGTCACGTGACCAGGAGAGTGTTTGCCTGTTTGGTTCGGGATGGCTTTAGTGTTTTTTTTTTTATATATAAAATTCACATAAAAAACATGTGTTTTTAACTTTTAAAAGCGTGATTTATAATTTAAAAGGGTTATATTTTTTAGAAAACCTACCACATTTTCCATCCAAACATATTTGAAGAATCAGTTTGTGATCATTTTATAAAATAAGTAAATTAAAACTTTTTATTATTTTAATAATAAAATATTTTATTAATATACTTTTAAATAAAAAATATTTTAAAAATTAATTATTACCGCGTCATCTTACACGGACTGCAACTTCCAATTTGTTTGTTGAAGGTCTGGATTAATTGCGTCCTTGCATTAGTTGAAAGTGAACGCCATATATCAATGACATGTTTGAATTAATTCGACATTAATTCTTTCAGTTCAGACACATCAACTGAGTGGGAAAATGACGATCCACAATCACAACGAGCTCGACGAAGAGTACTTTAAAATAACGTGACGAGAGCACAATTTAATAAATGCATCAAGTCCATGTAAAACACGTGTCCTTAAAATCTACGACAAAGCTTAATTCTGATTATTAGAAAAAATAAAACACAACTGCATTGGAGTGTTATGCGTGTGGGAGCACTAATCACTTGAAAAAAAAAAAAAAAAACTCAAAGAAAGGAAAAATTAATCTGAATTAAATTTTTTTTAATTCTTTTTATAAAACATCTTCCGTCCGTAGAAACTAGAAAGACAAAGAGAAGGATAATAATAATAATAATAATAATGGAATTATTTAGTTTCATTTTTGTTTTGTTTAAGGTTACGGTCACGAAGTGGTTTAACCTCCCTCACCCCCTTCTTCCTCCTTTCAACTATTTTCCCTCCACGAAAAAGTTTCCTGCTGTTTTACAATAAACGATGAAGTTGCTGCATTCGTAGAGAGAGGGGAATACAACTCATTCAGGACAGGACAGGGCTGGATAGAAGATATTTAGGATCTTGTCGTGACAGCATTTTGTTGCAATTGAAGAATTGGTCTATGGTTTCACTGGCATTGTTTGCTGAGGGAGGGATCTAGGGTTTCCATTGCCTACGATCTAATTCTAATCATTTCCTTTCTCCTCTCTCAATAATGGTATTTCCTTTCTCGACAATATTGTTTAATTATTTCTTCTTGCTTCATGCTGAATTATTGAAGGGAATTTGTAAAGGTTTTAGAAATATCTGTTGCTTTTTATAGATAATTAAAAGTACTCAGAGTTTAGTTTTTTATTGTATAAAGTGTTGTGCAATGTCTAGAGAGTAGATAATGTGAGTGGAGTGTTATTCTAACCGTAATCCTGCCCAGAGAGGCCAACCAAACTCTTTGGACATTGTTAGAAACTCATGAAACTGACAATCAAATCAACATTCTGACTTACCAAAAGTAATTTTTGGAACTTATGAATTGGAACATGTGGTAAGTAATCTTTGAACTCGTGATGTGGAACATGTGGTAAGATATGTCAAGGGCTGTAGCCAGAATTCGTAACTGATTTAAATGTATGGAGTGTGTAGCTTGATGATGGTCAGTTGAGCTGAATAATATTTTTTTTATGAGATTCTGTTCGTAGTAGCAGTTATACTTGCTCCAGCCGCTTCCGTGTCTGGGTGGATGCTAATTTTTTTTTTAAATGCTGCTTCATGCTCATAAATGAGACTTTAGTGCTTTACTCACTCAGGTTGATGTTCCGATGAACTGGCAGGCCACACAGGCTGCTCAAGGCAGTTCAATAGTTGGATCTTTTGTTTGGGTGGAGGATCCTGAGGAAGCATGGATGGATGGGGAAGTTGTGGAAGTTAATGGTGAAGATATTACAGTAAACTGTGCATCAGGGAAGATGGTGAGTTCTTTCCAGGAACTTATATCAAGTTTTTATAATAGAATTGAGAATATTCTTGTTTATTAAAAAAGTTTGTTCTTCAAACCCCCTTCCCACCCACCCAATTTATGATTTTCGTTCCGATAGATCCAAATGGTTTCCTTTCTGCATTCAATGTCTAATCTAAAATATATATGGGTTTGGGAGGTGGTCTTTCTGCTTTGGCTTGTAGCAAAACAAGCTTCATGCTTATATATGTACTCTTATGATTTCAGAAACCTGGCGGCATCATTGCTCTTCTTGACGAAGCTTGGTATGTATGTTATAGAAAACAGTGGACAACAACCATTCATCCCGTTTAATTGATGCAGACATTAAAGAGTATTTTGGTTTGTTAAGAACTTTTCCTTTGATGTTGTAGTGACATATTAGCTTTTGTTTATTGTTTGTAGTATGTTTCCTAGATCAACACATGAAACATTTGCAGAAAAGCTTTATCAGACTTTTAAAGACCACAAACATTTTAGCAAGCCTAAGTTAGCACGCAGTGACTTCACCATTTGTCATTATGCTGGTGATGTACCTATGCTCGTGTTTTTGGTTCATATGAGAGGGTGCCACAATATTAGTTCTTCATGGAGCTACTAAAAAGTGAAGCACAACCAAATACTCATTCCAGGAGAATTTTGATTGTAGGTGACATAACAAACTGAACCTTTTCTGGATAAGAAAAAAGATTATGTTGTCGCGGAGCATCAAGCTCTCCTGAGCGAGTCCAAGTGCTCCTTTGTTTCAGGCCTGTTTCCGCCATTGCCTGAGGAATCTGCCAAAGCATCAAAATGCTCATCAATAGGTTCTAGTTATAAGGTCAGTCTATGTTCTAGTGTGCATAAGTTTAATGTGTGTTATAACATTTTTAACATATTTCTGTTTTAACTCTATCTCTCTACAGCAACAACTACAAGCATTGCTTGAAACACTGAGTGCCACAGAGCCACACTACATGTGTTGTGTAAAGCCAAATAATGTTCTAAAGCCTTCCATCTTTGAGAATAATAATGTTTTACAGCAACTACGTTGTGGGTAATATTCAATATCGTGGCCGTTTCATGTGTCATGGCATTTCTTCAGTGATAAAAACCATGTTTGTCATGTATTGTTTATCCGATTCCAGGGAGTGATGGAGGCAATTAGGATTAGCTGCGCTGGATATCCCACAAGAAAGACATTTGATGAATTCGCCTGTTGTTTTGCCATGCTGGCACCAGATGTGCTGCATGGCAGGTAGCTTTTAAAAACTTTCTCGTTTAAATTTGTTTCATATTTCTAGTTTTTTTTTATTCATTCTTGAATGTGAATTGCATTTTTTTGTCTATTCATTTTCTAGTATTTATTCCTTGATAGCTGTGATGAGGTTAGTGCTTGCAAGAGGCTTCTAGAGAAGGCGAACCTTGAAGGTTATCAGGTATATTTTTGTTAATTCCTTTTAAGTCAATGAATAATTGTAAGATACTGTTATAGCCTTCGCAATTCATTTATAATCCATTTACAACTATCTGAATGTTCATCCATTACATGCTCACATGAATATGTGCATGCGAGGAATGACCATCAGTCAGGCAATGAATGCGTGTTGAAATCTTGTTTAATATTATGAGCTCTCTTTGGAATTTATAGCTGTACAGTATTTCTTCTGTTATAAATTGTTGGGCTAAACCATTCAAACACCCTTGAACTATAGGCCATTTTGATTGACACCCCTGAATTATTTTTTTTCTTATGTCAGATCTTGAATTATATGGTGTTTTGATTGACACCCCTTCTGTTACGTTCTGCCCAATTAGTCATTAAATATCACATACAAGGTACATATGTTTTCCTTAAAAACTACAAAAAAGTCATAAAACTGCCAAGAGTTTTTCATATTGGTGAGGGTCGATTTTTCTAATTTTTTTGACCAATTTTTTTTTATGATATTTTGATATTTTATAAGAATACATGTGCAGCTCGCATGTTATTTAACAGAAAAATGGATGGACTGTAATGGAAGGGGTGTCAATCAAAACTCCTTCAGGGTGGTCAATCAAAATAACCTGTAGTTCAAGGGGTGTTTTTATGGATTATCCTAAACTGTTGTTATTGCATATTTTCTATGTATGGAATAAACTAGGATGCAGTGTTTATCGCATGCTAAATTCCCAAGATAATTAAAGAATGTCTTATTGAATCATTTCAATTGCAGATTGACAAAACAAAACTTTTTCTTAGAGCTGGTCAGATGGCGGAGCTAAATGCTTGTCGAAGTGAGGTGTTAGGAAGATCAGCATGCACCATCCAGAGGAAAGCTCGTTCATATCTCTGTTGCAAAAACTTTATCTTGTTGCAGCAGTCTGCCATTCATATCCAAACTTTGTGTAGAGGTATCAGTAGCTTCATATAAATGCATCCCTTAGTTAATTTGACTGTAGATGATACACAGGAATATTTTTATAGTGGTTCTATAGCCATAAAATTAATGAATTTAGAATGTATTGGTCAATGATTGAAATTGTACCAACTCATGCTTTATTTAATTTGGTTGCAGCTGAAGTAGCATGTAATAAGTTTGAATGCCTGAGAAGAGAAACTACTTGTTTGAAAATCCAGAAATATTCTCGCATGTATCTTGCGAGTAAAGCTTACAACAACTTGCGCTTCTCAGCTGTCTCCATTCAGTCAGGTATACGTGGAATGGCTGCTTGTTATGAGCTTTGGTTCAGGAAGCAGACGAGAGCTGTGATTGTCATTCAGGTTAATTCCAAATCTTTATACAAGAAATTGGTTATTGTTTTCTTTTGTTCCTTTTCTTTTTTTGTGCTCTTCATTTTACCTTCTTTCTTCAATCTGGAAAGTGATGGTGTGAAGTGAGTAGAGAGTGAAACTTATTTATTTTGCAAGAGCTGTCTAGCCATTCCATATAGTTGGGCAATAGATGGTTGTGAGTTTGTTAGAATATTTATGACAACAGCAGTGTATTTTATTTTCAATAAAAAACACTAGAACAATGGACACACCACGGTGTATGTCTATGCAAATGTGAGGTATTATTTTGCTTAGGGACATGGGATTAAATCTTGTCTTTCTGGAGTGACTTAAGGGGTGGGATAGAGCTACCCAAAGTTGAGCCAACCAGCCTTTGAACAAATCACCTGACATAATTTGCCATGGTCTTTGCTGGCAATTCAGTCAGTTGCTGCTCATCTGTTGATTGGATTTTTTATTTATTTTATACTATATAGGTTTTCTTACTCTTATTGGAGCTCATGCTTTGTCAGAGTCAATGCTGAAAACACCTGGCTCTATTTCATTATTTGAGGTTAAAGCGAGCAGCAATCGCCACTTAATGTGCCTGGAGAGGGCAGGTTGCACGTAAAGAATTGCGGAAGCTTAAAATGGTGACCTCTTTTTTCTTTAATTTCTACTTTCTTCTCCAATAAATTATATCTAAGATTGCAAATCCTGTTTTGCAAATTTATTCTCCATTTTTTTTCCCATGCACTGTTCTGTAACTAATCTAAATAGTGGATGACTTTTAGTTTTATTTTTCTTTCTCAAAATAAACTCGGGTCTCATAGCTGGTTGGGATTACCGCTGCAGAAAATTGGTTATTTTATTTATGAAGGGAGCCTTGTGTTTCAGCTAAAGTAATTAATTAATTCTCTCTCAAGTTTGCTAACATCCCTCCTTGATCTTTGGGCTTCCGCATATTTTCTTTTACTTGAAATGCCCCCTGTAAAGTTTCTCATTAATCGAATTTCATACTTGAAGAACTGATAAACTTGTGACACTATTTATCTTGCCTATTTGCATGCATGTTTGGGTAACGTAACATCTAAAATTTGAATCATTTAGTCTTTTCTCCAGCCAAATTCCATCCTCAAATTCTCAATTTGTTCAAATTTTAGGGCCCTATCCCTTTGTTTTCTAAAGAAGTTATATTTGCTACCATGTCATTGTCTCGTCCAATATGTCTGCAGGCTGCTAAGGAGACTGGTGCTCTCCAAGCTGCAAAAAGCAAACTGGAAAAGGAAGTTGAAGAACTAACCTGGCGTCTGCAGCTGGAAAAACGAATGAGGGTAGGGATGTTTGTTTGCTTGGCTTTCTCTTTTCTTCTAAATAAATGAACCACATCGTATGAACTCAACTTCCCTCTTATTTGTATGATATCTTAATAACTATGTGTGGAAAAAATATTCAAACCTCTGTTGAGCTCCAGAGAGAGATGAGATAATTAATAATTTAGCCATTCACTTTGTGCTGAGGAACACAGTGTTGAAGTTAAAATTACAATCTAGAATGCTGGATATGCTAGCTGTGTCTATTGACTAGAAGCATGAAGTTGATTGGATTTATTCATTTTCCAGTATTTGTTTTTCTTTATTTTGTGTAGCTATTTGGTATTTACTGTTTGTAAGTGATGCTTCTATTGAATGCAGGCTGACCTAGAGGAATCCAAAACACAGGAAATGCAAAATTATGTACAGCATTGCAAGAAATGCAACTTGAACTCCAAGAATCTAAAGCTCTACTAATCAAGGAACACGAGGCTGCAAAGAAAGCAGCTGAACAGTTCCCAATCACACAGGAAGTCCCAGTTATTGATAATTTACTGGTGAATAAACTTACTGCCGAAATGAAATGCTCAAGGTAAAGCTTTTATACATTGCTATTTGCTTCTAAATGAACTTTGGATCTGTTACAGGCTTGCAAATGACTGTATATGCATTGCTTAAATATGACAGGATTTAGCATCCAAAAATGAAGGAGAAATAAGAAAAATCTTCCTGTTTGAGGTACATGTCTCAACTTCACTTGAATGGTGTTTCGTGGATGATACTTTGTAGGCTATGGTAAGCTCAATGGAAAAGAAAATTGATGAAACAGAGAAGAAAAATGAAGAGACAAATAAGCTTAGAGAAGAGCGACTGAAGCAGGCTTTGGATGCAGAGTCAAAGATAACTGAGCTGAAAACAACCATGCAGAGGTTTCTACACTGATTTCTGTTTATGTCAAAAGTAGTCAAGTACTTAAATTGCATTTTAAGTCAACGTGGAAGCAGGATAAAGGGATTTTTCCTTGATAACTTGGGGTTAATTATATGAATTTAAATTATTGACAATATCCTTTCTCGGGCTCGAAGAAAAAATTTCTGACTTGGAAGCTGAGGACCAAGTTCTGCGGCACCAAGCATTGTTCAGTTCATCTTCAAGAAAAATGTCGGAACATTTAGAAATTACCTCCCTGGTAAAGTGCTTGGTTTTTTTTTTTTTTAAACTACTCCTTTTCTCATGCTAGGCTTTGGAAACTTATTAATTCTTTTCCTTCTCTTAAACTGCTGCAGCATCTAGAAAATGGTCATCACGTCAGTGAAAAAAATAATGATACATAATTTAATTTTATTTAAGACTTGTTTACCATTGTCTGAATATTCCTGTATTAACTATCGTCCTGATATAGCATACTTCTTCAGGAACCACCAACCCCAGCTAAAAGGTTTGGTACTGATGCTGACAAAAGATTGAGGAAATAACAGATTGAACGGCTACATGTACATGCTTAAAGTGGGAAAACAGTTCTTTTTTCCTGATATATTTTTGGTTTGGGAGTTTAAATGGTTTGATGTAATCTTGATTTGTTCATTTTTTTTCCTGTGATGTAGGAGAGTGTAGATGCTCTGATCAGATGTGCGGAGCAGAATCCTGGGTTTGGTCAAGGAAAACCAGTTGGAGCCTTTACCATTTACAGATGCCTTGTCCACTGGAGATTGTTTGAAGCAGAAAGAACTAGTGTATTTGATTGTCTTATTCAGATGATTGGTTCTGCTATAGAGGTAACTTGATTTTCTCCTTTCATGCTTGATTTATTTGGAAATTGTCCTGCCTCTAAACCAAATCACAGCACAGGTAACTGAAGAAAAACGGAATTGTTTTCGAGTTCTGTGATTTGATTTGATATCTAACATGCTTGATGTTGTTAATGTAATGCTTGCAGAACCAGGATGACATTAATCATATGGCATACTGGTTATCTAATACCTCGATGTTGTTGTTCTTACTTCAACGGGCTTTAAAAGGCAGTGGTGCAAATCCAAATTTGCCTCCACCTCCAACATCATTTTTGGGAATGATGGCAAAGTAATGAGATACCCTCCAGAAATTTCTTTTGTAGTAATGCTCACAGAAAAATGATTTAGTAATCTTAAATCATGTAACTACATTTTGAAGACACATAACTCTACTTTAATTCACAAAATTGCATTCTTCTTTATCAAAATTTTATTTGATGTCCTGCTTATGCAAGTGACCTGATATTTTCTCAGAGTTTCCGTTCATCACCTTCTTCGGCCAATCTTAAAATTGGTAAAGATATACAGCTGGTCGAGGCTAAGTATTCAGCTTTGCTTTTTAAACAGCAGCTGACAGCATATGTGGAGAAGATGTATGGCATCATTCGAGATAATTTAAAAAAGGATTTATCACCTCTTCTTTCTTCATGTATCCAGGTAAACTGACCTTGATTCTTTATTTATGAATCTTGCCATGATGTATTTAATGATTGTTTTTTTCTCCCTATCAGTAGATGGGCGAGCCCGTTGCATTTTTTCAATGATTTAAAATCTTCCATAATTTATGCTGTAATGTTTTGTTAAAAACTAACAGGAATGAAATGATTCATTGCATGGACCATTGAAATCCATTTTTATGTTAACCATAGATTTTGATTAAGTGTCATCCACTATTGAGATTTTACTTTTGTTGCTTATCTTGCCTTTCCTTTTTCCCTTTGGTTTTCTTTTGTAATTAGATTTGTAAACTTTTCATGTTGTTGCATTGATGTATTCTTATGCCAATGTTTGAAGATATCTGCTATAGCATTCGGATGTTGGAATACAGATTTGGAAACCAGTTTTTTCCTTGGCTTTAATGCATGTTCTTTTTAATTTTTACTACCAAGAAAAATGACAATGGTAACTGCGAACCTTGGTCAAAAATATTAACTAAGCCTACCCTCCGGGTACTCAGAATTCATCTAACTGCGAACCTTGATCCTAATTTCGTCCCAGATGTTCTAGGTTTATGGTAACTATGGTCTATACGTTTGGAGTTTGATATTCTGTAATTTGCTAAAAAATCATTAGTTTTGAGAATGCTAACTTGTTCTTTTGCCTCAGCAATCTCGTCACCTGACACTATAATTCATTACTTTTTCCAGTCCTTTTCCCCATATTTAAGTTGAATTGTACTTTAGTATTTTTATAAACCATCATCCCCTTTGTAAAGTTTAGTTGGGCATATGAAATTCTGCATTAGCTGCTTTTCTGCTTTGCTCAAATAGAAATGATTCTTTCAATTGTGTTTTTAACTATCCTAGTTCAGCATACCGTTTCCTTCCAGGTTATACACTAGAAATCGAGAATTTCATATGATGAAATTACAAATGACCTTTGCCCGGTATGCCTCTCCCTCCCTCCTCTCTCTCACAGAGAGC
>Ga0325404_1007084_pt1 | contig 11713 bp, 9 predicted proteins | sample PopdelMetagenome_18_FD_205664 | JGI IMG/M metagenome (GOLD analysis project Ga0325404, IMG submission 205664) | Populus deltoides microbial communities from Bellville, Georgia, United States - Xylem-Control-R1 | ecosystem: Host-associated > Plants > Phyllosphere > Stem > Wood/Secondary xylem... | reverse complement strand
AGATCAGGAAATCTTTTTGACTGACCATGTTACAGCCAGATTCTGCTTTTCAAAATGAATTTACCTCATTTTGGACCCTTCATTAAAGTTGTAGTTCTACAGGTGTAGATGAATTTGGGTTTTTGAAGCGCCTGATTTCAATAACAGAAGCTCAAGATATTTCCTTTTGAAATCTAGCGTGAAAGCAGAGAATCCTGCCACAAGAAGGTTTTTAACCGAGTTTTGTTGCAATTCTGTTCTTCAAAACGAATTTATCTCACTTTGAATCCTTCATGAAAGTTATGGACCTGTAGGTTTAGATGAATTTAGGCTTTTGAATCTCCTGATTTCATTATCAGAAGCTGAAGATATTCTCATTTGAATATCTAGTGTGAAAGTAGAGAATCCTGCCGTGTGAAGGGTTCCAGCCTGAGTTTGTTTGCAATTCTGTTCTTTAAAATGATTTTATCTCACTTTGGATCCTTCATGAAAGTTGTAGTCCTATATGTGTAAAAAAATTTAGGTTTTTGAATCACTTGATTTCGATATCATAAGCTCAAGATATTCTCGTTTGAATATCTAGTGTGAAAGTAGGAAATCCTATCGCGATAAAGGTTCTTGACCGCAGGTCTAATTCGAGGGATTATGGGCTGATTTGGAGGACTTTTTTTTATCAAGGACTGAATTGAAAAGTTTTAAAATTAGAGATTTAATTAATGATTTAAAGGAACCCAAAATTAATTACATTGCATGCAGAACAAACCAATGTTCTGCACGCAATGAACCCTGTAACAAGTACCGTCAACTTCTTTTCATCTTTGGTCCAAAGGCAACGACTTTGAACACCTAGGACAGCTGTGGAAAGCTGAACCATCATTTAATGGCTGGGATTCTACACATGGAGAATAATTACCAAGATCACCGAATCAATCCAAATATTTTGCTTCCTAATTAGATTTATTTGATTGCAAGCCATTTACGATTGTGTCCCCAAATTTTGTTTCCTAAATATAGATGTGTCTTAGGCTATATAAACCTTCTTTGCTGGGAGAAGAGATAAGGGGGGGAAAGAAGGTAGGCAACAAGAGAAAAAATGAGAGAGAGGCAGGCATGATAAGGAGAGAAAGAAAGGAGGCAATCGAGGAGACGAAAAAATAGCAGAGAAATGAAATAAAGAAGAGAAATGGAAAGAAGAGAAAAAATCACAGAGAACAGGGGAGAACATAGGGAGTTTCTTTCCTTCATCTCTTCGTTACTGGAGACAGAGAAAGTAGAATAAAAGAGAGGGAGAGAAGAGAAGCCGAAGCAAACAAACCAGAAAGAGAGAATACACATGGACAAAGGGAACGAAACAAGGACAGTGACAGGGAAGAGCAATCCACACAGAAGAGGATAAAAGAAAATAGAGGCTGGAGCCTCTGCACAAGGAAGATAAAGAACAGTCACAGTCGCAGCAACCCCCCATCATTTTGTTTTGCCACCTCAAGCCACCGCTAGCGATGGTGAGCACGTTCCTTCACTCCAGGTAATCTTCTTTCCTTCCCTGATCTGTCTTGTTGTTTTGTTTCCTTTGCATACAAAACGTGAGCAATTCACGTTCTGCAGCAAATGAAGATATAATTAGTCAGTTACTCTGCTATGCACAGTAACCAGCCATCTGCTCGGGCTAGACATTAGTAGTCCAGCCCACACGGCTGGGCCGAGCTCAGCCTCGTAGAAAGAAAGTTTTCTTTTTGGGCTGGGTCTGACCCATTTCAAAAATTCAAAAAACAATTGTCAAGAAATTTGTAATTCTCTCATATTTTAATTAACGTTAGCTTGTACTACTTATACCGTAAAGATATGAAATCCGGTTTTTGTGAAAACATTGCAAAAATTATACAGCAAAACATCTTGTTTTCATTGCATACGGCCAATACTCTAACATATTTTGAATTTCCTCTTAAAAAAAAAACAAATATTCAAAGTTTAAAAAAAAAATGTGTTTTAGCATGGATTTCTTAAACACTATAAAAATTATTTTCTTACATTCTGGATTTTACGACATGTTTGTAAAACTCCAAAGGGTGGTGGCCAATATTCTAAAAAATACAAAAATCTTATTTTTTGGGGGGATTTCATCTATTATTCACCGTTAATGTTTGGATAAAGAAATTCCAAAAGGATGAATATCCAAAATATTATTAGGAATAACTTGTTATTATTCGCTGTTAATGTTTGATAAAGAAACCCAAAGTGGTTAATATCCAAAATATTTTTTTAGGAATAATAAGTTATCACACATCCTTGAAAGAAGCCTCGATTATAATTGAGGACATTTCAATTTTTGACTCTACGGTTTACGAGCCGTGAAAGTATGAAATAATAAGGCAAAAAGAGGCTTTTAAAGTGCTCTGAATTTCCTTAGTTTTCTAAATCTTTGTTCTTTTTCCTTGCGATTTATTATTCCTAAGGGAAAAATAAGCTCCTAAGTACATTGAATCTCCTTAAGATTTTTATCTTACCTATCTCACAAATTATAAGTTATAAATTTAGTCTGAATCAAACAAAGATTTCAAGAGATTTGCATTGGTTCTCCTTGGAACTTTATAGACATATATAAGGGTGTGATCCACAATGACCAAAGGTTCTTTCATTTTAGATTTTAAGTCGAAGTTTGTTCATCATAACAAGCTTATCCTAGCAAAACTGATGGGATTAGAAAACACCGACATCATAACAATTATAAGGCAAACCAAACATCAAGTAACTTACTTTAGGTAGGACGTACTAGAGGTGTTAATACCTTCCCTTTACACAACCAGTTCTTTACCTTAGAAACTCAGAAAGACTAGTTAGGTTTCCTAGTGACCATAATACTAGGTGGCGACTCCCATATTCATAAAATTAAAAACCCCAAAATCTATCGAGGGTTGTCGCGACACCGCGCTATGCCGCGAGGGTGCGACAAATATCGCAAAATACAAAGAACAGTTGCCTAGTGAATAGTATTAGGAGAAGAAACAAACTGAACAACATGAACAACATATGCAATATCTGGATGAATGGTGAGATATACTAAGCTCCTAACAATAGTACGGTATAAAGTAGGATCTGTCAAAGGTAAACCATCAGAAGAAGAATACCTTGCGTTAACCTCAATGGGAGTATCTACAGTCTTTTTATCAGTAAGTCTAGCCCGCTCAAAAATATCTATAACATATTTTGACTGAAAAAGAAGATAACCTCTGGGTGATGAAGTTACCTCAATGCCCAAGAAATATCGAAGATAACCCAAATTCTTCATTTCAGACTGTCTAACCAAATCTGTCTTCAAAACTGAAATACCATCAATGTCTTCACCAATAATAATCATGTCATCAATATATAAAGATAGAATGATTCGACCTGCATTAGTTCACTTAATAAAAATAGCAGAATCATGAGTACTATAAACAAATCCAAGAGATGAGATCACAACAAAGAATTTCTCAAACCAAGCACGAGGTGCTTGTTTGAAACCATATAATGCTTTCTTAAGCTTACAAATATACCTAGAGTCATGTGAAACAACAAGAGGGGGCGCTATATAAACTTATTCTTGAAGATCTTCATTCAAGAAGCCATTTTTATATGCCACTGACGAATCGTAGCTACTGCAATAAGAGTACGAATAGTAGTTATTTTTGCAACAGGGGAAAATGTCTCCTCATAATCCATACCATATTGTTGAGAGTATCCTTTTGCAACCAACCTAGCTTTGTATCGTTCAATAGACCCATCAAAATTAGTCTTGATCTTTATACACCCAACGACAACCAACAACACTCTTACTAGGAGGTAGAGGAACCAGATCCCAAGTATCTGTCTTATATAAAGCAGAAAGTCTTCATCCATAACCTGCTGCCAAAGAGGATCAAGAATTGCCTCTTTATAGGAAAAGAGCTCAAATAGACAATGAATAAAAGCTAAAAAGAAAGTAAATGATGAAAAATAACAACATTAAGTAAAATCTGGTAGTTTGTGAACTTACGAATGCGTATGAATTGATGTAGAGGTGGATCCAGAATCTCAAATGAAGCTTGAGGAGCTGTAGTTGAGAATAGAGCTTCAGGTGTGCTGGAGAATAAAGTGTCAATACCTGCAGAATTATGAGTACAAATTGGTTGAACATGGATAGGAGTATCTGAGGTACTAGGAACCTGAGATGATAAACTATCGGAATCCTCAGAAAAAAGATCTATACAAATAAGATTAGGTCTAGTCAAGGTATGAATAGTGGATGGAATAGAAAAGAAAGGTATATGCTCAACAAAGACAATATGACGAGACATATAAAGTTTCTGAGTTATTGGGTCAAAACAATGATACCCCTTTTTACCTACATCATAACCCAAAAAGACACAAATAACAGATCGAGAGGACAACTTACTGTGTTCTACATGAAGATGAAGAACGAAACAAGTACAACCAAAACTCTAAATAAGGAATAATCAGGGACACACTCATATAATTTTTCATAAGGAGACAAACCCGAACTATAAGATGATGGAATGGTATTAATCAAACTTACAGCAGTAAAGACAGCTTCTCCCCAAAACTCACTAGGAATAAAAGCAGACAATAAGAGAGAACAAGCAGTTTGATAATGTGCCTATGTTTTCTTTCAGCAACTCCATTTTACTCAGGAGTATTTATACATGAAGTTTGGTAAATGGTTCCATTTAAGGCAAGCAACTGACAACATTTATTAAAGGTGTATTCTCTACCCAAATTACACATAAAACATTTTATTACAACAGAATGTTGAGTTTTGACAAGAACTCGAAAGGCTGTATATATCTCAAAGAATTCAGAACTATATTTCATTAAATAAACCTAACAATAACGAGTATGATCATCAATAAATGAAACATAATATCAAGACCTTCCTTTTGTGACAACAGGAGAAGGTCTCTATACATCAAAATGAATCAAGTCAAAAGGTAAAGAAGAAACATAAATATTTTGATTAAAAGGTAAAGCGGAAAAATTTGTCAGTTTACATCCACTATAATTAGAAATATCATAAGTTTGCAAATTTCCTAAAGCTCTTGTGGATGCCAAAAATCTCAAACAAGAAGATGAAACATGACCTAGATGAGAATGCCATAAATAAAAACTAGAATATGAAAACTCAAATGAAAAGAAGACAAATCAACAGTAGTAGTAGCAGCAGCGGCACCTGACACTTTTAATTCATCTAAAATATATAGTTCATTCTCCTTACGGCCTATCCCAGTTAGTTTCGGAGACTGCAGATCATGTACATAACAAAAAAAAGAAAAAAATGACTAAATAATTACTAGAATCACATAATTGACCAACAAAAGCAAGATTCAATTTGAGTTTCAGAATAAGATAAATATTAGGGAGAGATAAGTGAGGTTTGATAATAGAACCAACACCTGCTAAGGGCATGAGAGTGTCATCAGCAGTCATAACAAGAATGAAAGGTGAAGGGGATACAGAGGTAAAAGATGAAGAATCTAGAGACATGTGATGTGAAGCATCATAATTTAAGACCCATTCAGAATATGACATACCTGAGGAATTATGAGGCAATTGACTTATGGAAGGAGAAGCGAACATTGCTTATGGCTGTAATGAGAGAAACTTCTGAAATTAATCAGTTAGAGTACTAGGATCGGTGATAGAGCTTGATGAAGTTACTGCTGCAGTACTGAGGTGTGGTGGTTTATAACCCTAAGGTGGTCTATGAGCATTAGATTACGACTGGTTGTCATGCTTCTAAGCTTGATTATGTTGTCTTAACTTGGGACACTAGGCATTCCAATGACCTTTCTGCTTACAGAAACTGCACCCATCGAAACCAACTCTAGTGTAAGGCTTATTCTGATGATTAGAGAATGGTTTAGAGGGTACTGCTAGAATAGAAGAATTCGAAGCAGAAAGACTTTCCTTTTTAAAATATGATTGAAGATGTATTTCTTTAACCAATAACCCACTAACAACAGAGTCAACAGAAGGCAATGAAGAACGATACAGAATTGAACCTCTAAGTCCTTTAAAATCACTGCGAAGTGCTTTTAAAAACTGTACCAATCATTGATGCTTTCTACGCTCAATATAGACACCACATGCCTTTAATTCTGCCAATTCTATAAGAGCCAATTAATCCCAAAGATCTGTCATAGCAGAATAAAACTCCTAAATACTTATATTCTTCTGATGAAGAGCTCGTATGTCATTCTCTAACTGATATTACTTTACAAAATTTGATTGCGTGAATAACCTTTGCAGATGATCTCAAACATCCTTTGTTGTCTCATACTTCACCAACTGCATACCTATGAAATGCTCAATAGAATTGTTGATCCAAATACTAATCTTTGCATTGTTTGTTTCCCATGTATCTATCAAAACAACATCCTCCTCCTCAGTATTCTTGGGTATTACATAAGTTCTACCAATATATCTCTGCATCTTCTTACCTTTAAGAAAATTTCTTATTACATAACTCTAATACGAATAATTCTTTCTATCCAACCTCACACTCATAAACTAAAGCGAATCATCTCTTTCGGTAGCCATAATTAACAAACAAAAAGAACCAGAACACAAAAGCAACGAAAAACAAAGTACCAGATTGTAGAAACTAAACAGATATCACAAAAACTAAACAAATATCTTCTCAAAATTATACAATTACTCCAAAACACAACAGAAATTGCAGAAACTGAATGTAAATATCAAATTACAGAAGCTAAAGGAAACACAAAATACCACTCAAAAAAGTTTGTGGCGGAGTTAAATCCACGAAAATTATGTTTGGGATTAAGCCTTGTTCCATAAAATCAGCTCTGATATCATGTTAAATTAATTCGGATTAACATAAAAGAAAAACGAACATAAAAAAGAAGGAAGCTGAAATTCTCATTAATCTGTTTATTCTAAAGTGTTTAAGTTAACCTAAATACAAAAGGATTATATATAAGTTAAACTGAAAATACTATTCTACCATTAACAAATAAAACAAAAGTAAATGTATTATTTAACAACTATAACATTAAAAGTACAGAGTGATCATTCTTTCAACATACAATGAAAGAAAAGGAGTATAAAATATATATACCTTATCAAAGTTGAGGTAAAAAGATCATCACAAGACATACCAAAAATATACCCCAATTGACTCTTATACCAATATTATATAAAAAAAAAAGGTTTAAAAGCAAATAAAAAGGTTTCTAATGTAAATGAAGGCAAAAAAAGAATCCAAATATAAAAAAAATACTTGTCATATGTTGCTCCAACACAATCCAACATGAGCACTCTCATAATCAGTAAATTTAATTGACCTTGTAGCGAAGGGCATAGGTGATAGCAAAAAAACAAGGACCTTCAATATCTTATAAATATAAAATGTTAGGCAAACATTGCTTGCATTATAAAATATAGAAACATGCAATAAATGCAATTAGGATGGAAATCTTCTTTATTAAAATTTGTTGGCATAAGAATTTTAATAGTAGAAGCTCTCATATAGATACACCCGAGTCATTGACAATGTAATAAGGGGAAAAAAACCCAAGAAAAAAAAGGTACCAACTGCCACTGATGATATCCTTTAAAGATGAGAATCTTGAGAGGTAGCTTAGCTGGTCAAGTCTTAGGTTTGCTCCCCAATGTCACGAGTTCGAGTCCTCTTAGAGCCATTGGAGGATTACATGGTCGTTAACTTTAGGGTCCATAGGATTTTTCGAGGTGCGCGAAAGCTGGTCTAGACACCCATGTTAATAAAAAAACAAGATGAGCACATTCATTTAAGAATAAACCAAGAGAGTTTGTTAGGATATGAAATAATCACAAATGAGCACATTCATTTTCCAACATCAAATAATAAAACATAAAATAAATATCTCTTGTTTTTTCTTTTCAATTAATTTTTTTGTTTAATTTTATTTTTTAATATTAATTTTTTTCTATTTAACTATCATACTCTCATGACACAGATCTCAGGTTTAATGGGTTAACCCAATTGACTTAAATTTTTTTAATTAGTTTTTTTCTTTCAATTTCATCATTTAATATTGATTTAATTGAGAATTAAATTTCATGATTTGTTTTGTTTACTTTTCATTAAATTATCATGATCTCATTACACAAGAATAATACATAACGGATTAACTCGAGTTAACTCGGGTTGTTTTTTATGTATTTAATTTAATTGATTCAATATTGGATCGGTTGGGAATTGAACTTCATATCCAATAACTACTCTTCAGCTTTTTTTTTTCAACTTCAAACTTAAGTTTACATGTTGTTCCCTTCTAAATATCTGTGACTTTCTCATCACTACCATCCTACAAGGTCTAAAGTTCAACGCCAATTATAGCAACGGGCTCAAAACTAAGTTTTTTAAACTCAAAGTTGTTGATACCTATTTTTGGATCCCCTTACAAAAAAGAAAAAAAATTAAAAAATAAAAAAAATATTCGAAAGAAAACAAAAAATAATAGCAGTGAGAAGAGGATACCAAAGTTTAGAGCAATTGAGGACTGAATTAAATAGTTCAAAAAGAACTAGGATTGTGCTGTAAATGGTGCTAAAATCCAGGGGTCCAATTATAATTTATCCCTGGGCTTGATTAAAAAATTATGAAACCCCAAGGACCAAATCAAAAATAGCCATTTGAATTGGAAAACGAAGCTATTTCTTGGACAAATGTTCATTGACTTCTTCCTCGGCAACTGTTTCAGTAGTAAAGGCAGTAGAGATGTTTCAGTAGCAAAATCACTAAATTGCTTCAGTTAAGGGGTATGTTTCACGACTATTATCCCTCTGCATGTCGTTACCAAGCCGACCGTTACCATTGCATGGCATTCTCTGGCCTTATAAAAGCTAGAGAAAGGCCATGATCGGAAAAAAAAAAAGAGAAGGAAAACACAGAAAACGAGAGAGAGAGGAGGGAAAGAAAACAAGAGAAGAATTGAAAAAACCAAAGGGGGACGAAAGGGGGACGAACGAACATAAGTGAAAAATAAAAGGCACGCCTCAACTTCTTCATTAATATTAGATCCAAAGCTCCATCTTCAACAATCATTGCACTAGAAACAAAGCATTCCAGGGGAAGAAAAAAGGGGGGGAGACATGAAGAAACAAGAAAAAAAGAAAAGGATTGAGAGAACAGGAGACAGGCATGAACAGGGGAAATAAAAAGAAGAAGACAAAATAGAAGGGAAGCCAGACGCAGTGAGTGGCATCCTAGCTTCTTCCTAGAATTCCAGCGATAAGCTCAGGAAAGGCTTCACCCAACAACGCCTGTGGATCAGGTAAGCTTTTTACTCCCTTCCCTTCCATTTATAATTATATAGACACTGTACAACTTGAATTTTAATTACCTCTTCATTGTGCATGCACACATTGCGTGTGCCTCAGCTGGCCAGCCGGGTCATTGGTTTGGGCCAGTGACCGGGCTGGGCTGCTAGGTCTTGCTCAGCTTGACTGGGCTGAGCTGGACCCAGCAAAAAAAAGATAGAGAGGAAGAGGAAAACCAAAAATAAACCAGTAGAGAGAGAAGCAAACAAACATAAACAGGAAAAAAAACAGACAAAAGAATACCAAGAGGGATGAGAAGATAGAGAAGAAATGGAAGGAACAAGGCCACAAGAAGAACATAAAATAGAAACAGAGAGAACGAGAGACCAGAAACCAAAGAAAAAGCAAATAGAAAACAGAGAAAAAGAGAGGAGAATTGTCTAGCCATTGTCTTTGGCTTTACCTCCTTGCACAAGGTTAGTTCTTTTTCATTCCGTCTTTTGTAGTTACATAACACTGTGCGAAGGTAATTTTAATTACCTTCGCACTGTGCATAACATGCGTAGTTCACGCATGCAAGCTTTAGTCAGCCGGGTCACTGGCTTTGGGCTAGTGACCCACTCTAAAAAAAGAGAGATATTTGTGGTTTTTGGCGTATTTATTTTGAGGTTTGTATTTTTTGATTGTAAAAATATAAATTTGGTATTAAAATACCTGGTTTTCTATGAAATGTTACAAAAAAATTATATCTTGAAAAACAAAAAGAAAAAAATATTTTATTTTCATGCATACGGCCAAGTCTCTTAAAAATAAAAAATAAAAAATCATATCATAGTTTCATATAATATAGAAAATTTCAAAAAAAAATATGTCTTAGTATGCATTTTCGGCTTTAATAACAAGTTTATTAAAGTTATGAGAAATAGACTAATATTTCAAAAATAAAAAAATTATTTTTTTTCTTTTTATATCCAGGATTGCGATCTTATATGTAAGACGTACTATTGATATTAATAGAAAAGTTTGTTTTGTTTTTATTGATGCTAGAACAATTAGGTTTTCTCTACCCGATAAGTAATAATCTCCTTACTAAGGGGAACTTTTCTTCCCTTTTTAAGAAGTCATTGACATGATAACTTTCAAAATCTTTAAATCACATTAAACCACCAAGCAACTTAGCTTAGGTACGGTGCGTTAGGGGTGCTAATACCTTCCCTAGCCACAATTGTAATATCCCATATCGGCTGGTGAGGGTTTGGTAGCTGACCTTATTAGTAGCGCTGGTTGTTAACATGTTGTATGCGTTTTAAGGCGTCAGGCTCAAAAGTGAGCTCGCGTCACCATGAACAAAACTGTGAGGGCGGTAAGGCCCAAAACAGACAATTTATGACATGTTAGGCCGGGCTATTACAGTTGGTATCAGAGTCGACCTCACTGACAATCCGATTGTGCCGACGGGGTCGTCGGGCTCCTTAAAGGGATGGATTGTAATATCTCATATCAGTGAGTGAGGGTTTGGTAGTTGGCCATATTAGTAGTGTTGCTTGCTACATGTTGTACGCGTTTTGAGGCTTCAAACTCAAAAGTGGGCTCGCATCACCAAGAACAAAACCGTGAGGGCGATAAAGCCCAAAGCGGATAGTATACGACATGTTGGGTCATATTATTATATTTAGTATCAGAGTCGACCTCAATGGCTGTCCGGTTGCGCCGACTGTGTTGTCGAACTTCTTCAAGAGGGTGGATTGTAATATCCCACATCGCGCGGGTAAGGGTTTGGTAGCTAGCCTTATTAGTAGTACTGGTTACTAACATATTGTACGTGTTTTGGGGCGTCAGGCTCAGAAGTGGGCTCGCGTCACCAAAAACAAAACCGTGAGGGCAGTAAGGCCCAAAGGGGATAATATACGACATGTTAAGCTGGGCTGTTACACACAACCATTCCCTTTCCCGTGAATCTCTGACAAAGGCTAGCACACTCAGGTTTCCTAGTGACCCTAAACCAAATACTAGGTGGTGACTCCCAAGAATCAATCAAACAAACGAACAAAAATCATCATCGAAGCCGCGCGGGCACGTGCGACAAAATATTCAAGGTTTTGAAAATTTTAAGGTTTCCACATGCCTTTATAATATGGGCTATCAATTAGAGGAGCATGGCATTATTTTTTATCATAAGCAAGATTTCTCTTCATTGACCTCCTCCACTTAGAGAGAAATAAAGGTAGAAATAAAAAAAAATTAGTTATTCCAAAACATAAAAGAGTGTAACATGCACATTTGAATAGTGCAAAATTGAGATAGTGGGCTCGATATGCAGAGAAGTGTTTTTATAGTTGATCCTTAATCGTATGCACAAGTCATAATAGCCAGAAAAAGTAAACCATGTACAGATCAATTGAGGTTATATAAAAACAAATGAATAGTAAAAATA
>Ga0325404_1007081_pt1 | contig 11714 bp, 5 predicted proteins | sample PopdelMetagenome_18_FD_205664 | JGI IMG/M metagenome (GOLD analysis project Ga0325404, IMG submission 205664) | Populus deltoides microbial communities from Bellville, Georgia, United States - Xylem-Control-R1 | ecosystem: Host-associated > Plants > Phyllosphere > Stem > Wood/Secondary xylem... | reverse complement strand
CTCCATAACCAGTACAGTATTCAATGTTATTATTGGCGTGTGCCATTGCAAATTTGGAATGATGTATCACGAATAGCGTATGAATTTTATCAATCAAAACTTGGATTCTGATGTCTAAGAGGTGGCCATGACTTTCAAATCTCACCTCTGTAGCCTTTCTTGCTGCTTTATCATTTATGCGAGTCTGTCATAAAGGGTGCGTGAGACCACGTCATCGTTGCATCAATGTATAGTATGCAAGGAAAACCGGAAAATGGAAACCCATTAGTTTATTAATAAAAAAATATTTTAATTTTTTTTTATTTTTTTAATATTAACACATCAAAATAAATTACAAATATATAAAAATAAATTAATATTAAAAGAAAAAATCTAACTTTTTAAAAACAATCATAAAAATTTATTTTTGTTGTTATTGTTATTGATATATGTGTTCGAAACTTCGAGTAGCCTCCAATGAATTTATTTATTCCTACTTGGATAAAAGGTTGATGTTTCTTTCGGGTCAGTCTGTGGGTGATTTGGTGTTTGATTTCTTTGGATAATGCTAAATAAGTTTTATCAATTAAACGACTAGATAATCCCAAATAATAGCAAGAGATTTCTTTTCTCACTCATGTTTTGAATTCGAATTTTAGAATCAATTTCGAAAGAATTTATTTATTTATTAAATCTACCATGTCAAGGTAAAAGTGAGTCCTTGATTTAATCTTGTAAATTCTCTCGAATACAAATATAAAGATGAGTTTTTAAGATAGATTCAGAAGAGATTTAATATTAATATTGTAATGAAGAATGAAAATCATCATTAAAAAATAAAGCAATTTAACTAAAATTTAGTTCAAAAATATATTTTTAATGTTTTTGAATCATTTTGATGTGTTGATATCAAAAATATATTTTTTTAAATGACTCTTGTTTCGAAATTTATGAAGTTTCCTTCGTTACAAATCCGAGAGGTCAGTACTCATAACGAAAGAAAATGTTCCATGGTGTATTTAAATTAATTCAAAGGGATAATTTTACATAATAGTATAAGCAAATGCTTTATAATTCTCAGTTTTTATCTTCTAGCTGGAGCAATATAACTAAATTAATCGGGTCTAAAAAACTTCGAAGAACTAAAAAACTCTAAATTAATCTTAAGCAATATGTCTGGGCCTAACAACCCATGAACTTAGCCTAGGTGAAGAGCCTAGTTTTTATAGGCTCAATTTAAAAAAAAAGCCCGACATTATGAACTCAGCCTAGGAGAATAGCTCAGCCCCCACGAGCTCAATTACATTTTAAATCTTACTCTTCATGCATCCCCAACTGTATAAAAAATCTTTAAGGACTTACATATTTCTATCGCATTAATATTTGTGTAATACATATTTATCCCTCATTAATACTTTCAGGGCAAAATGACACTCCAACCTCTTCTCTACACAAAAAGAAATGGCTCATGAGTTATAAATACCTATGAATCCTTCAAGCTTCAGGTTCATAATCTCTTCATTCTCAACATTTTTAGCATATATATTTTTAGAGTCTATCTCTCTAAAATATCATTGCATTTTTTTTTCTAAAAAGATATCTAAGCATTTTAGAGTCCCCATTTCTACAAAAAAAAAAAAACCTTTTTGTAGATACTAGCCACCTTGACTTTCTAGGCACCAGGCATTACCTACCAATCACTTTGGCTAGGAGAATGAATTAGATTGCTAGAACTAAGAGATTAATCAATTATCCAACATATAAGCTTTACTCTTAAGCTATTTGGATTTTTTGGTATATCATCATTGACACTTGTTTATGAAAAACTGAACAAAAAGTCAGTTCATTCTTGTTTCTCAAAAGCTCTTTCAATAGCTGATGAAACCCCAACGTAGCAGTAGCTATGCTAGTGACTATGTTTACAGCTACGCCAATGACATGCCAACAATTATGCCTAGGCCACACCCCACGTGGCTATGTCTGTGGCTATATACGGCTACATCTGCAATGACGCCCATGACTACGTCTATGACTAAGCACATGGCTACGCTTCATGGTTATACCCTAAGGTTATGCCCATAAACAATTTTTATAACAGTTTATACACACCAAAAGATGTCACCGGGATTTGAGGGCTTTGATGATACATAAAAGGTAACATTACATGCTATAAGTATATATCCTTCCCTACTCTTGCTAGGCCATAAGCCTTCCTCATTTCACTCACCACTCTCCAAGGGATGAGTACGTAGTCTCCCTAGTGCAATAACACTATTATTTAAGGGATGAGTATGAGGTCTCCATGAGCAATAACACCACTCTCTAAGGGATGGGTAAGTGTTTTCTTTAATGCAATATCACCACTTTTCAAGAGATAGGTATAAGGTTTCCTTATACAATAACTTCCTCACTTCACTCACCACTCTTCAAGGGATGAGTACGTAGTCTCTCTAGTGCAATAACATTACTCTTTAAGAGATGAGTATGAGGTCTCCATGAGCAATAACACCACTCCCTAAGGGATGAGTATGTGTTCTCTTTAATGCAATATCACCACTCTTCAAGAGATAGGTATAAGGTTTCCTTATACAATAACACCACTCTTTAATGGATGAACTTGGTTTCCCTAGTGAAATAACATTATTTTTCAATGGATGAACTTTGTCTCCTTAGTTTAATAGCACCACTCTTCAAGGGATGAACTTGGTCTCCATAGTGCAATTGCATCACCCTCAATGGGTTCCTTCTAACATCTTAGAAATTTTTTAAGTATAGACTTACCCTCCATGAGTTTTCTCCAACCACTTAGAAATTTTCTAAGTATAGGCTCACCTTTTTTAGATTTCTTAAACCATTTAGAAATTTTTTAAGTATAGGCTCCACCCTCCACGGGTTCCTATTGGCCTCTTAGAAAATTTTCTACGTATAAGCTCACATTTCTTGAGTTCTCCCAAGCCACTTAAAATTTTAAAGTACATGCTCACCCTTCTCGGGTTCCCCTCAGCCACTTAGAAATTTTATAAGTATAGGCTCACCCTTCATGGGTTCTCCCTATCTACTTATAAATTTTCAAGTATAGGCGATACCCTCCATGAGTTCCCGTCAATCTTTTAGAAAATTTTATCGGTATAAGCTCACTCTTTTTAGGTTCCCTTCAGCCACTTAAAAAGTTTTTAAGTACGGGCTCCACCCTTCATGGATTCCCCTCAACCTCTTATAAATTTTTCAAAATATAGACTCACCCTCCTTGGTTCCCCTAGCCATTTATAAATTTTCTAAGTATAGGCTCACCTTCCTCGGGTTTCCCCCAGCCTCTTAATTTTTTTTTTAAGTATAGGCTCACTCTTCTTCATGGAAATTTTCTAAGTAGGCTTACCCTCTTCGGGTTCCCGTTAGCCTCTTAAAAAATTTTCAAGAATAGGCTTACCCTCAATGAGTTCCCCCCGGCCACTTAAAAAATTTCTAAGTACAAGTTCCACCTTCATGAGTTCATTTCAGTCTCTTAGAAATTTTCTAAATATAGACTCATCCTTCTCAGGTTTCTCTCAGTCTTTTAGAATATTTTATAAGTACAACCTTATCCTCAATAGGTTTCCCTAAGCCACTTAAAATTTTTCTAAATATATGCTCTACCCTCCATGAGTCCTCCTTAACATAGAAAATTTTCTAAGTACGAGCTCCACCCTTTATAGGGTCCTCCAACTCTTTAGAAATTTTCTAAGTGCTCACCCTCTTTGGGTTTCTCCAGTCACTTATAAATTTTCTAAGTATAGGCTCATCATCTTTAGGTTTCTAAATATAGGTTCACACCATTAAATAAAAATTTAACTGCAAACTGAAAAGTTTATAAGTGCATTTAATAAAATAAATAGAAAATTATATGTGCTAATAAATGATAATAAATTTATTGATTTCAACAACAAATTTAGTCGGTAAACTTAGATAAAGATGTCATTTCTTAGAAAAAAAAGAGATTGAATATTTGTTTTAATTTGAAATTAGGTCCCTAAAATTTTAATTGATTTGAATTAATAAAATTAAATTTTATTTTACCAAACCAAGTTTTAACTCAACATCAAAACTTATTTTTAACATTACGAGAGCCCCATATAAAGCTAACAAAAAAAAAAAACATTAAACTCAATCTCAAGTCTACTTAACATGAAAGGATTAAATTAAGAATAAAAAAATTCAAGTGAAAAAAAAATTAAAGAAAAAGGCATTATGGGTAACTATTACAACTTACAATGAACCGTGTTTTTCTTCTATGTTGCATTATTATTATTATTATTTTAATCTTGCATTGCCTTGTTTTTTTTATGATTTCAAACACTATTTTATAATTTACTGAGCAATAATTTTACAAAACTAAACTATAATTAATTGTTAAATGGAAAGTAAAAGAACTTAATCAAAAAAATAATGTGAATGAAAAAAAAGAGAGAAGATTTAAGGCAGTTCATTACTTGTATATACAAAGTTTCCACCTCAAATCTTTTAATATTTGTATACTATACCATTCTTTTTTTTTTCATTTCAACAAACGCCCTCAATATATTTTCTAATCTATCTAATTCATGTCCATCAAATTTTTTATCGCTACATTTGCTACTTTAATTTACATTCACTAATTAATTTATCTACAATTAAAATGTAGATCATAGGGAAACCTAAGCTAAAACGGTATGGTTCACAGATGTCTCGTCAGTAAGTGATCACCAGCTTCTTACCTAGAAAATATTATGCCTTTGCACTTTATTCACATTGTTGAAGATTGGAACCTTGTTGTCTCCTATTTGTAGAGCTAGCTTTAATACATTTGGAAGCCAGCTTAGGAACAACTAAAGCCTACTTTCTATATAAAATAGGTTGCCTTAGTTTTATATCCCTGAGAATCCTGTCTTCTCCTTCATGTAATTTATCAGAATATTCTAACCCTTATGAAAATTTGCTAACCTGGGTGCTTTATTCATCTATTTTAATCTCCTGACAACAGCACATATATCGTCTGCGGTTTAATATGCAAACCCACAAATTAAAATAACCATTTACGCAACTGAGACGGATTCTTTCCCTACTGAACTTGGGGCATGGAATTTAGGTGTTGACAAGCAAGAAAGTTGCCCTAATTTATTTTCTTTTTCCTCCACAAACGAGGGAAATTGCCCTATTCGAGCGTTGACATTGAGCTTAAGAGCTTTTGATGGGTGCGGCATTTACTGCAATAACGAATTACGGCATGCCATGTCGGCCTGATTCTTTGGAGGATGAGTTTAGTCAACTAGTTGAATAAGAGCAAGTGCTTTTGAAATGTTCATGGAACCCTAAAAAAGAATACTCCTTGGGACTAATTATATATCACCATAGCTAAAGCTATAAAGCGAGTGGGACTCTGTGCGTGTGTGTGTGTTGCCTCAAGTTTGAAGTTCATAGCTAAGAATTCCTGGTTTTAAGAAGGAGAAAAGAAACATGGGTTGGGAACAACTGTAAATGGATGTCATCTGTATAGAAAGCAGAAAAATTCTTCCACCATTGCGTCCTGTGTTAAGGCTTCTGCGTCTTCTAGGTGACCTACGAAGTGACATCTTATGATGAAAGGGCAAGACCCTTCGGCATTTCACTCTGTGATCTACTCAAAGTGTGAAACACTTGATGGTGGGTCTGCACGTCAAGACTACTTATCTAGCTGAGGCTAGCTAGGATATATGCTACAGCTGGCCCTGGCTTACAAACTTAGTAGCCAATCACATAGAGCAAATCATATTCCAATCCTGGCATTTGGATCTCAATTTGTGATGGAACATGTGGTAGGTGCAAAGGGAATTTTATTTAGGGGAGTTAAAAAGGAGCTGAAGAACTCTTTGTGATGTCTAGTGGTGTTGATTGAAGTGACACCCATTTTAGAGATTCCTGATCTTATCATTTAACAAAGGAATTGTGTGAGTGTATAGAACTTTCAACCAAAATGGAATGAGATGAAATTGGAGTAGGTCCTTGAATGCTTTGCGATTTTGTAAAAGTATGCCTCGGGATGGACATTTATAATAACAATCTAAAGTACTTCAGCACTAGGAAAAAGTTCACAGTGAGTTAAAGAAAGTTCTTCCTAGCAAAACACACAAAAATCCCTCCTGAAAACCTTACCATGAATCCATAGTGCATTCTGCAAAAGGGAAGGTGCATTATGTTTGACCATCAGAGCATCAACCGCATGCGCGCTAGCACATACACACACATGAACGCTTACAAATTAGCACTTGAGATTTTTTTTTGAAGAAATCTCGGGAAATAGCTTACAAGACAGGCTCTTACAGAGAAAGAAAGAAAGAAAGAAAAGAACTGTGCTCATGTTTTCCCCCATAACATTAGCATAAACAAACAAAAATTTTGTTGGTGGGACTTGAACTACCAAAAACTATCATGGTGGGAAACAGAAAAGCAAGAAAGAGGATTGGAAGGAGAGAAAAAAGTCGACATGCTTTTTCATGTGTCTCTTTCTTTTGAAAAATGCAGGTTGTTAATATGAAAATTCACACACATAATCAGGCAGACATATCATTATGTTCTGTGCACCTGTATATAGTACATTCGTGTAAATATAAAGAAAATCCAACTTCTCATCATTATTTCCTTCTGTTGCTGGGCAATACTAGTTCCATGAATATGACACTTTGTTTGTATGTCATCGATAAATTGGACACTTGAAACTTCTCTTTAAGTTTGTGGTTAATGGGAATCTGTCGATCATCAGAAATGCATAAACAAATGATTGAGAAAATATATTTCGTAAAGCTGACTTGGGTTTATTCTTTCTTGTTTTCAGCAATATTCTTGAAAGCTGTTGTTGATTGTTGCTCTTCTTCTTGTTGTTGTTAATTGTTTGGATTTCTTTTTAGCCACTTCCCCCAAGCATTAGATTCCTCTCTATGTTGCAAAATCGCAGAGCCTTCCCTCTCTCCTAGCTGGGCGGCTCAGAAATGGATGAATGTGCTCCTCTCTGCTTTGATTCTCTCTGCTCTTAAAAAGATTTCTTCCTTTTTTTTTTTCTCTTTCCTTGTCTTTTTCGCCCTCTCCTTTTCCTGGATGCCTTGCCTCTCCCCTTTTCAGTTTCTAATTTGTAGCTAGTGTACACACTACACATAAAAATCTTACTAGTGAAAGATATGCATATTCACTTGTCTTATTCCTTTTCCACACTATAAATACACATTGTCTTTCTAGGTTTTCTTCATTGCAGTAGCTCCTCTTCTTGTCATTTATTAACATATAGGAGGTGCACTAAGGTGTTTGCTCCCATCCTCAAAAATGAGCTACCAACAACACTTTTCTATGGGTTCTGGTTTGTTTCCTTCCATATCTTGATTGCCTGTTTTCATTTCAATTTGAATATAGTTTTGTTCCATCAATGCAATGTTAAATGAATGTTGATCTTCTTGGTTTCATGTGCAAGATTTATGTTTTCTCTTGTATTCTGTTCTTTCAACCTCATGGTATATGAGAACGGAGAAGTGACTTCATCGCTTCAATATTCAGGTAGTAGACCTGCTAGAAGGAACTTTGAATTTGGGAGGACTTATGTGGTGAGGCCCAAAGGAAAACACCAGGCCACTATAGTTTGGTTACATGGTCTTGGTGATAATGGTTCAAGGTATTAATTGTAGCTGTTATTTTCCCTTCTTTTTTTTTTGTTTTCTTTCATGGCATTGACATAGTGCTCTCTACCCATTCAAAACCAAGTTTCAGATTCCGAAACTCTCCTCCCCCAAAGAAGCATAGAAGAAACTTTTTCCTTAGATTTGTAAAAAGTTGCAGACAACATATTCTTTATATTCAAGTCCATCATGGAATTAAGTGTTTTCAGACTCAACATCATCATGTCGGTAGCATATCACTAATCAGCAAGCTATTGATCACTGTTTTTCTGTGCAGTTCATGTGATAAACAGTCCAACTGGGGTAGTGGGAACTCAATGATTAATTGTAAACATGCCTTGGTTATTCCATAACTTGCCGACAATGATTTATGCTTTTTTATCTTTTCCTCCTTTTGTATTACATACAAATTCTGTGTTGGAATATGGTGGACCTTTTGGTTTGATCAAGGACAAGGATAAGATAAAGGAGTTCACAAACGTTAACACAGAGGCATGTTCTTTATTGGAGGGTTCCGTACGATGTCACATATTTTCAATGTTAATCTCCCTTCACTGAGATTCTCATTAGAATAAATTCCATGGGGAGAGCAGCAGCGCCGTGAAATAATGTTGATCAAATTATTCGTCCTTTCCTGTTTTTGTCTTGTTTGATACTGTGCTTAATTTGGGTAGGCTTTAATTGGATAACTTGTAGATGCCATATTCATGAATAGGTGACCACCACTTCGCTTAATTCTGGCATGCAACCCAACAATGATAAGCAGGCATTTCTTGAAGGATATTCATATGCACTTAAGCAATAGATTGTTTCTAGAGATCATCTTTGATCTCTGAATCCTATGGGATGGCCAATGAACACAAATCCATGCCCCATGTTGAATTTGCTTTGTTCTTTCACTGTTGAAAACTTCGAAGATAAAGATATTCGTGCATTTATGTCTTCCACTGCTGCCTTTTCTCAAATGCCGTGATCATACTTAGAAAATATACTGCAGATGTTTATTAATAATTTATATCTTAAAACCAAACATGTTTCTCATTTTATTCTCTGTTTGGTTGCAGCTGGTCCCAGCTACTGGAAAATCTCCCTCTTCCGAATGTAAGGAATTCATTTTGTTTTTTTTTTTTGCTTCCTAATCTTGTGCACTCTGAATAAATTTCTATTTCTTTTTTTTTTTTGTGCTTTATTTATCACCTTGTGGATGAACTGTTAGTCTTACTCCTCCATAAGAATCTTATGCTTGGAGTGAAACTCATGATGCAGATTAAATGGATTTGCCCAACTGCTCCTACTCGTCCTGTGGCACTGCTGGGTGGATTTCCTTGCACTGCATGTAAGAATGATCGCCTTGTTTTTTCTTTTTAATTTAATCACCATCACGCACTACACTTCCATCTTCAAATATTTCATGACGGAATCCATTCACCCATTATACTTATGAAATTTGTACAGGGTCCGACGTTGGAGAAATTTCAGAAGATAGCCCAGATGACTGGGAGGGTTTAGATGCTTCAGCAGCACATATAGCAAATTTACTGTCTACTGAGCCAGCTGATGGTATTTTCGAGGCTTTATTTTCTGTGAACATCTACCTAATCTGCATGCAAATTTATCCTGTTGTAAGATTTTATAAAGTACCGTGTGCTTATTACACTACTTACAAGGGCAACTGATTTTAACAAAAAGTAGAAGTTCAAGTCCATCTGAACTATATGAAAGCAATGCTTTCTAGCCTGTACCAATTTACTCCAAACTGTAACACTGGATTATGCACCTTTGATATGTCGTCCGCTAGGTTGATCTTCTCAGTGCAGTTCTCCAAGTCGCAGTTATCATATATGTTCTACTAAAGTCATCTAGTATCAGTGTAATGCATAACCTCTGTCCATATTATCTGATTCAAATATTGGCAACTTCATTCTTGCAACACCTTTTGTGACAGTGAAAGTTGCTATTGGAGGCTTCAGTATGGGTGCTGCAACAGCCATTTATTCTGCAACTTGTGCAGCCTTGGGACAATATGGTAACGGTAATGCGTATCCTATCAATCTCAGAGCAGTTGTTGGACTAAGTGGCTGGCTTCCAGGTTCAAGGTATGACCATGCTGAGCTTTCCTTCTTGAATAAACCCTTTTATCCTCCAGCTATTACATGGATGAGGGATCGGTGGATCCTCCTGTTATCTAAGGAGAGCATCTATAGAGCTCAGTACTTGTTTGCGAAATCTTCCCCTATTTCTAGTTAAGAGAGCCTTTTGTCACACAGGAGCTTAAGGAGCAAAGTCGAAGGGTCACACGAGGCTGCGAGGCGTGCTGCATCGTTGCCCATTTTTCTTTGCCATGGAACAAGTATGCACTCCAGTTTTTGATGTCTCTACAATGCTTCATTTTTTTAACTAAGATATCAATCTAGCATAATATAAATGGTGGTGGCACTTCAACAATCTGGACAGTTTATGAAGCTGAATTGAATAGCTGGCTTTGCTCTGGTGACAGGAGTTTCATAAGAACTTACTTACCCTTTGAGGCCTTTTTCATCGCTATCACGATTTTATACGGCCCTGTGCAACTGATCTGCTCTAATCTACAATGTTATTACTCAGCATGTCTATAAAAATATAGGGAATTAGTAGCTTTGTCTACAACCCATCATAGCGGTGAAAATGCCTTGAAATCGACCTAACTCTTCACCTTGATCAACCAACTATTTCCATCGCTATCACTATAGGATATACATGTTTTCCTTTCCAATTGAATATGCAATTAATGCGACAGTAACATACCTTTTTCAGGTGATGATGTAGTCCCCTATAACTACGGAGAGAAATCTGCTCACAGCTTGAATACAGCAGGATTCCGAAACCTGATTTTCAAATCTTATGAGGGGTAAAGAAATTTCCTCTGAAAGCAGGAATTAACTTTTACTGGTTAATGTAACTCGAAGCAGTTTTTGAGTGGCTTAATTTGGCTGCAGGCTTGGTCATTACACGGTCCCCAAAGAAATGGATGAGGTTCGCAATTGGCTCGCAGCCAGGCTGGGGCTTGAGGGCTCCCGCTCTTAGTTGCAGAACAGAATCGGCTTCGGGTTGGAGCTTATAGGAGAAAGAACAGGGAAAACAATAACGGGAAGAGGATGACTGGATTTGTACAAGTAGGTAGTAATAGAACAGGTTATCGAGCATATGGTATAGATAATATAACCTTCCTAATTCCCTTTTGCTTTCTTGCCTGACCTTAAAATAAATCTTGCATGTTTTCATTTTGATTGTATAATTTAGCAGTGATGGGTCTAATCACTTCTGCTTGCTCAGCATTTTGTATTGGTTAATCTAATATTCAGTCTAGTGAGTTTTGCCTACCATGGTTTCCTCTCTCTGGTGAAAGCATGACTGTTTGAGTTTTCAGTTATCCATTCAAGTTTCCATACCACAACTTGGATAGAAGGAAGACAAGATCTTTGATCTTGGATTCACTGTATCCCAAAAATAGAAATAGGAGAAAGGAGAATAGTGTTGCATTCATGTATATGCACGTGCACAAAAAGAGATTATTAACCTACAAGAGTACTCGTTCAGAAAAAATAAAATATAATCCCATAAACCCTGCAAGAGTAATATAAGCAGATGATTACAGAGTGATCAACGAGAATTTAAAAATTGCTTGAAGTTGTAAGTTTAAGTAGCAACCGGTAAGCTGTAATGTTATCTAACCAAACAAAGGTGAAGAAAGGGGTTAAAGTTTAGCACTATTGAGAAAATTATGCTTCCCAGATTTCTTGGCCAAAATGGTTGAGCTTGTGAGCAGTTAATTTCGAATATATCCTGGAGGACAGTACACAACTCGCTTCAGCTTTGAGTAAGAAAAAACCCATATTTTGCAGACATGTTGCAATGGAAATCCAAATAACAAAGTTATCACATACCACACTTAGCATATTCCAGTCATTGGTAGCCATTGCTACCTTTATGATCGCCATCATTTTGATGGATTGCAGCCTGTGACTTACTATATGGAGTAAGAGGAGGGAAAGAAGGCAAATCCTGCAGAATGAATTTGCATCCACTTCTCAACCCCTGTGACGA
>Ga0325404_1007077_pt1 | contig 11719 bp, 9 predicted proteins | sample PopdelMetagenome_18_FD_205664 | JGI IMG/M metagenome (GOLD analysis project Ga0325404, IMG submission 205664) | Populus deltoides microbial communities from Bellville, Georgia, United States - Xylem-Control-R1 | ecosystem: Host-associated > Plants > Phyllosphere > Stem > Wood/Secondary xylem... | reverse complement strand
CTTGTTAGCATCTGGGTCAATCATCTGGGCCTTCTGATACACTACCTCGGCTGCTATGAAGTTCTGCTTTTGCATATAGGCCCATCCTAAGTTTCCCTGCCCACACAGAAAACATCACTTAGCATCTTTCCGTGAAGACAATACCGGTTGTTTTTATAAAATATTTTTTTTATTTTTTAAATTTATTTTTGACATTAACATATTAAAAAAATTTAAAAATAACAAATAATAATAATAATAATAATTTAAAACAAGAAAAAAAATTTGTCACCGCAAAAACAAACATTATAACAAAAACTTAGTGGTATCATTTATTTTTACGTTTGAAATTATATATAAGTACATTTCAAAAATATATTTGCTTACACAAGTATTATATTAATGTTTTTTTAGTGTTTTTAAATAATTTTAATATACTAATATTAAAAATAAAAATATAAAAAAATGTTTTGATACGGAAAAAATACATTTGAAAAGCAACAAAGATTAATAAAAAATACTTGATTTATTTTATATTAAAAACAAACAACATATCAAAGATTAATAAAAAAAATCCATTATATAATTAAATAATAACAAGTTGAAAACTAATTGAGTTGAAAAAACCTGTATAATCGAGAGCTAAATGAAAGCTGGGAACCTATAAAATGTAAAGCCCAATAATAAATAAATAATTTAACAGACACCATACCAGCAACCTGGAGGTCTCTTGCTTAACAGAAACTTGGAACTTCTTTCCATGGGAGCGTGCAGTTTTTGTGGGTTTGCCATTGAATGCCTCTCCTTGGTATATTAGTCTTAGCTTCCTTTTTATCAGCTCTATCTGCTCCTCTACTTTCCCACATTTCTGCAAAGAAAATTATACTCGGATTAACCATTTTATTTTTCTTAATTAAACTACTTTGTTTTGAAAAGAAAAAAATGAAATTAACCTTATACAAATCTCACTCGAGTTTTGACAAGTCAACTACATCAGCTAGTTATCAAGTTTAACCAAACAAACCGGTCAAATTTAATATCTATATTAAAGAGTATTTGAAAATATTAAAGAATCATCTTAACCCAATAGCTTAAGTTGTTAGGTGAGGTCCAAGATATAATTTATATTATTTTCTAACACACTCCCTCAAGTAAAAGCCTTTTTGGCTTGAAACTTGCACATACTCATATTACTTTGTGCTTAATTTTTATCAAATAAATAGATATGGTGAGATTCGAACTCGTGACTACTTAGTCATCAACGTTCTAATACCATGTCAAAGAACCATCTCAACCCAATAATTTAAACTATTAAATAAAATTTCAAAATATAATTTATATTATTTTTTACCAGAAAATATAATACTAATAGTTTAAGCTGTATAGTGAATCATATTTGAAGGGTACCTTGTACAAGTCAATAAGAACGTTATCAAGTGATTCCTGGGCCTGCCTTGAACAACGGCCTCTGAAAGACTTGACAGCTTCAATGGCTTCTTCAGTTCTGTCTATTTGCTTCATGACGACTGCCATGTCCTTCAGGGCACTATCCACCTTGTCTCCTGCATTTATCGCCTTCCAGAACCAAACTATGGCTGCTTCTGGGTCTTTTTGCACCAGCTGAAATATATACATATTAATTACTCCGTACAACCAATCAATATGCTGCTTTTGAAAATGTTTATTTTTTTAATGTTTTTATGTTATTTTATTTTATTTTGAAAATGTTTATTTTATTTTATTTGTATCATAAATAAATTGTCCTAGATTTATTTCTTAAAAGCACTTATCAATTAATATAACAACTAATTTTTTCTAAGACAATTTAATTGGTGATACACGCCCAACACAAATATAGAAATGTATCTTATAAATAAAAAAATTATTTAATAATATTATATATGCATGTATAATAAAATCAAAACTTGATATAGGTATTACTTGAACAAAATTAAAAACTCCAAAGATTAATTGAACTAATTTAAAGACAAAAATGTTGATTTATTAAATTAAAAACACAGATATATATAGAAATGAATAATTGAGTGAAATATAATTAAGGATAAATTAAATATATATGAGGTGTTGTCGAGAGAAAAAGCACACTCTAATTCTTTCTAGTATAAAGGTGTTATTTTACTTATCAATTAACTTAATCCAATAATTAAAATTAATCTTTAAATGGTATACGTACGGATTCCACAAAATAATCAATTTAAATATGAAATTAAACCACTTATTCGTTATTTTTTATCTACTTTAATCAACAAAAAAGGAGTGAACACTTAATTAACACTGTTAATCTCAATTAATTAGATTGCTCTCAAATTAAATTTGAAGGAGAAGCAAGGGAAATTAACCTATGATCATGAAACAAAACATCAACCCTAATTATCATGAAGAGTTTTCATAATTTCATCTACATATTGTCGGTCCACGTACCTAAGCTAGCTAGCTAGACTCTGCATAGGATCCAGTACTACTCTATCATTTTTATCAAATGGTATGTAAAATAAGTTTGGAAAGTGTTATATAAAATCATAAAACAATAGCAGAAAAATCAATTAACTAAATAATTGGTATTCAGTGATAAATTTCATGGTGTTCACGCTGTAATTACTAAATATTTACGGTGTAAACATCATAAGATTTTATAGTGGGTCAATTTAATAAGCTAATGTTTTGAATCTAGCTAGCTAGGGTTTCAAGCTGGGTAGATGAACTCGTAATGTTTCGAGCTCATGGGCTGTAAAGAGCTTCATCGATCTGCATGGATGTATGGGGGAAAGAGCAGTATGAATATGGGAAGGTGGGAATTAACAGACCTGAGCATGCTTGGCTTTAACATAAGGGCCATCACCAGCAGGAACCTTGTGAATAACATGGAACAGATCCTTCTCTTTTTTACCACCATTAGCACTGCACTTTCTCGAGCTTCCTCCTCCTGCTGCTGCTGCTGCTGCTGCTGCTTCCATGTCCTATCTTTCACACCTTCACACGCTACTAAACTACACGCACTTCGATCATATGACAATATTAGAGAACCGGAGGTCGGTTTCTTTCTCTAGAGATCGAGCAGACTGTCACATAGAAAGTGGGTCCCAATTTATATGTACGAGAAAGGAGGTCTGGAATGAATGTAGACGTGTTTATGGATGTATGCTGACGAACTTAATTTGACAGACAAAATATTTTTACATCGAGTGTCGTTTTGTGGTTCATTGCTAGCTATCCTCTCTCTCTCCCCCCCTCGCCTTGTGAATCCGCACTCTCCTCAATATACTTTTCTCAATCATATCTTCTTATAAAATCTTATCTCAATTAATTAAGATTTTTAATTTCATTCTGTTTTATCTGAAATAATTGAAGCATTTCATACTAATTTAAAAAATAAAATAAAACAAAATAATTTTTATTTTATTTTAAATCTCGGTTAATTCGTTCTGAATTTTTCAACTAAATTTCGGTCGGAATGTTCCAGTTTTATTTCACATGTTCCATTCCGGTCTTGAAAAATCATTGAATCAAATTGAATCTGGTTCAATTTAATTAATTAAACCACCAAAGCATAAAAAGCTCTTTTTCATTACTATTTTCAATAACAATGATATTAATAATAATATTGAAAATTATTATTACTGTTTTAATTAACAATGATATTAATTTTTTAAAATTAGATTTATCACTAATATATATGTGATTTATATTCATGTTGTTTTTTTTTCATGTTTATACTTTGTAGGAATTTGAGTAAAACAAGAGATGCTTTAGATCCCATTAGCCTTAATAACATTGACCTAACTTTATATTTTAATTATTTGTGTTAAAAAATTTTACTTTCGTAATATTTTATTTAAGTTGAATTACTTTAAGTTAAAGATCTTTTTAATCTTGACTATTTAGAAATATTTTAAATTTTAAAATTATATTTGTTTGGCTTTGTGTTTGTATTGCATAATTTATAATTAATTTATCTTGAATTTGAATTATGTTTGTTGAATATATATATATATGAACAATACAACCTTGAAATGGCATGTCGAAACACTCCAAAACTGAAACATTTCATTCCAATTGAAAAAACAAAACACCTACTGAAACGAAATTGACAACCTTGATCTCAATCATGTTTGTTTAATCAAGCCTTCCCCGGTTTTGCTTGATAAGCTGAATCGAGAAACTCATGATTTAGAATCTGATTAAACCAAGTTTTAAATTTAACAAAAAGAGATATTGTTTAATGAAATTAAGTTAATTTGATCAAGTTTTAAGTGACTCGATTGGTTTGTAACCCCCTAAATAAAATACACGAAATTGATAAAAAAAATTTATTATGTTAAATGAGTAAATTGTGTATTGGAATTAAAAATGTGGTTTCGGATTTTAGGAATTTGATATATGATGTGGTTTTAGTTTAGAAAATAAAAATATGAAAATTGTGGAAAAATAAAAGCAAATAAAAATCAAATTGAAGAGATAGAAGGGGAAAGTGATGTTCTAGGATAAGGTTTAATGAAATTCAATGTGGTCGGCTTAAATTTGGTATTAAAAATACACCTGAATCTAGAAAATATAACCCAACGAACATAAAAGGTACAATGTGAACCCGTAACCCAAAAAATTGATAAACTAGAGATTTTTATGGAGATTATATATATATATATATATATATATATATATAAAAGTAATTTGGAATCTTTAAACAAATTAATGTATGGTTTTATACACAAATAACTTTAACCGCTGATATAAGCTTGCGTACAATCGCACAATTTTAACCCGTAAATGGATGAAATTTGAGGAACAAATCTATTATAAATTTGGATATAAGTCCCTAATGAATTAGTTTGTAAATACTGATGATTTAAATAGGTAAAATAAGACATGAATTTAGATTTTGGTGTAAAAACTACTTGCTGGCTAGTTTCATGCCATCACGAATCTAACCATTAGATCAGGTTATAATTTTACAACTAACATTCTAACATGTCATTATAATCTGGGTTGAAATTTTAAATCAACCGGAGTCCGAAAAGACCTCGTAATAGTGCTGGAGTTAAGGTAAAATAACATATAAACAGTAAGTAAGGGTGAAATTGGAGTTTAACTAGAAACTCTTCTCTCCCCCTTTAAAAAATAATGTGCAACTATGAAGAGAGGGAGAGAGACTAAGAGTCTTCATCTTTTTTTTTTCTTTTTAATTTCTTATTCTTCTCTCTTGAGAGATGGTGTGAGGGGATGTTAAAGAAAGATTGGAGGGAGATGAGACATACATGAAGGCTGAAAAAAAAATTAAGGAGAAAGGAAGATATATATATATATATAGAGAGAGAGAGAGAGAGAGAGAGAGAGAGAGATGGCTGGAGATAAAGAAAGAGAGAGAAACTTGGAGGACGAAGGAGAAATTGGAAACATTGATTTGCAAAGGAAAGGTAAGCATCCATTTTAGTTGGTAATGCATCTTTAAGCCCCAACGCTCTTATTAATTTAAGCAGTTAGTATACTAGTATAGAATTTCAAATTTTTACCTAATTAGGGTTCTTGAATGATTTTGGAAGGAATTGCAAATTACTTGTGAAATCATGTAAATAGGCTAGAATAGCTTAAGAATTATGTGAAATCACTTGTTATTGAAGTAGGAAGCTTGTTGAATTAATGGGCAAAAGGGCCAACCAAGAAAGAAAGAATGAAAAGATGAATTTAAACGGGTTTAACCTTTATAATTATGTATTGTAGCATAATTCATATAATTATTGAAATGAAATTAAATATTGAAACTGAATATGATTGAATAATGCATGTACTTTGATGAAGGAATATTATGATCACATTGTTATAATGTTAAATTTTAATTTGATTGGGTTGTCATTTATGAGATATACAATTAGTGATAAGTTAAAGGAAATTAAGACAAATTATAAAGAAAAAAAAAATTGATATTTTGTTAAGTCAAAGGTCGACCATGCTGAGATGAAAATGTGAAGTTTTAAAGTCAAGTGACATGTTTTCCTATTCATATGTGTTTAGCAATGTGTTGATGCATTGATGTTGTTTAATGAATTTAAGTATTTTATATAATCATAGTTGAATCTCTATTATATTTTGAATTAGGATTTTATGATGAATTTATGAGATAAATAAATTATGAATATGTTTGGTTTGTGAAATGTATAATGAATGTTGATGATGTGTAATGATTTTGACATAAATGAGTACTATCACAACCTGAATCTCGGGTCCATGATCAGCAGCACAGGAGTGGTGTCAAAAAGACACCTTATTTACGCTAAACTTTAGAACGGACATATCAAAAGAACAAGTTATTTAACAATACACGACATTTCATAATCTTCAGAGATATTATATTATTCAAAACTAATGAAACCAAATGATAGTTCAAAACTTCTCATTAGTAATTAAAAAAATCCATAATACTCATTACATTGTTAAAATCCAAACTTAATTAAAATAAGGTAATAGTGGAACATCTAAGATATCGAATAAAAACTAAAAGGAAAGCCTCATGAAATAAGTAAGACATACCGACCAAAACAGAAGAAGTAGGAACACTCAACAAAGTCCACCTGTTAACAGAAACCAAAAACCTGAAATAATATTGAAAATAAGGGGTGAGTTGAACCAACTCGGTGAGAGAATAATATTTAATATACATTTTAGATATTAATGATTTGCAAGTTGATTTATCTTGATATATATATATATATACACACACACACACACATACATATTAAGCATATTATCATAAAGTAGTGGAATACATGTCAGAGATCAGATGACACCCGAATGTAATAAAAAAAATACCCAAAGATAACACTCGAAGGTGACCACTATAGGAGAATCAGTCGCCACAGGTTGATGTCTTTCTTACCACCTAGGTATACAAAATATTATGTGCACATAGGCTAACTACTCTCTGTTAGCATAGACTTACTAACAAGTCCTATATCAAGGCATAATAGATATTCACCGAATTATCAATGCAATGTATATCATATTGAATAGAATTTAATTCAAAAAAATATTAGTACAAATTCAAGAATAGATGAGTATGTGGAAAATAAAACAACATATATAAATATTCAAGAAATTAACTAGTCGTACTCATCATATAATCAACATACATATTTATGAATATTACATGCATATTAAATATTATCCCACTCACCCATAAAATATAAAACTAAAAAGAATATTAGATGAAAGACCTGAAAATCCTATTGAGGATCGTTAGGAGAACCTACAATAAATATATGAAATATACTAAAAACAACGCAAAACAACACAATTTAAGGATTTCAATGCATAAAAGAAAACCAAGTTTAGTCTCTTAGGTTTACGGACTAAAATGATAATTTTCCAAAACAGTGACCCAAATGTAATTTTACCAAAATTAGAGGACCAAACTGTAAATACATAACCATACTGAAATTTCATCATAAACCATCCTCAATTCTGTCCAGAATGAACCAGGGACCAAACTGTATTTTTTAAATTCCAAGAACTAAAATATAAATTCCTAAAATTGAGGGACCAAACTGAAAATATTCCAAATGACTTATCAAAATGAGATTCATCATCCTTAACCTCATAATAACACTACCTAGAATCTCAAAATACATTTAGGGGTCAAATTATAATTTTTTCAAAGTTTAGGGACTAAACTGTAAATTTCATAAATCAATGACCAAATAAAATTTCATCATGTTCAACCTCAAGACCATTCTGTCCATATTTTTCAGTAAAGTTAAAATAAATTTCTTAACATATAAAAATCAATTTAAACAAATCAACTCATAAATCCTTATTTCTAACAATACACTCAAAATTAATCACTTAACTTTAAACCCCTAATAATCATGAATCAATATTAACAATTCTCTTGCAACTTTTTCTTATATACCTAGGTTAACAGAGGTTGGGTTTAAGCTGACTTGGGTTTGGATTTGGGCTAAAAGTTTGGGTCTTACAAGTATTATGAGAAATATTAAGAAATTGTATTGTTTAATCCAATGAAATTGTATATGGATTATTGATAACTCAAATTAATGGATACCAAGATAAATGAAAATGGTGTGGATTTTTTATGGAATTGAAAGTATAAGAAGTAGATGAGATACATATAAGGTTAGCCATTTTGAGGAACTTGAATTGATTTTTAATGAGATACATGTTACATGGAATTTAAGTAGCGATAATAGTTTTTTTTCATAATTTCATCTTGTGAGTATGTTGAATAAATAAAGTATGATTAGATGGGATGAAATTATAAATAAATTAGTGGTGTGAAGAATTATGAAAGTAAGATATAAAAGCATGTTAATCTTATTAAGCAGTTAACATCAAATTGAAGGTTATGTTTAATGGTGTTATAAGATATATGGAATGAAAATGTTTGCTTTGAATGATGAAGTGATAAATGAAAATACTTGGTTACATGTCAAAACCTTAAGCTAGAAAAGTTTCATCACCTAAGTTCCAAACGAGTTTAGGACTTAAAAATGATAAAATTTTAAATACATTCTTCATAAAAAAAAATATATTTAGGGATGTTAGATTTTCAAAATAACTGACTTTGCTTAATTTGGAGTTATGAAACTTCAGATATGGGTTAAAAATTGAATGGGGTTATACTGAAACTTACTGGATATATTTAAAATATTGAGATAACGAGTAGTTTTGGGTGCATTAATGGTAGAACGGAGTTTTATTCCCTTCAGAAAAGTTGTAGCTTCATATCTTAGCTTCCATAAAAGACAATCCACTCCTAAAAGCGAAATAGATAACTTTAGTTATTATTAAAATATTAAACCGTGTTCTTGAGTGATTAAGTTAATCGACTAGAATTAGCTAATTTCTAATTTGTTTAGAATTGTTCTTGATATAAGACATAAATGATGGAAGTTATAAGAATGAAATTTGAGTGTATTAATGTATACGTGTGTGTGGATCATAAGAAGTTTCTCTTATTAATTAAGTCAAGAATGTGGAGTGAATGAGAAGTTGAAATGGAATTTTCAATTCGGGTTGAATGGGCGATGATAATTAAATTCTTATTGGTATAAGAGAGGTTGTGGTATCATAAAGGCATTAGAGAATCACGATTAAAGCTCAAACAATAACTAAGTGCTCCACACCTCATTGAAATTAAATATCATTTAAGTATTTTATTTTTAAGTTGTTGTGTATTGCTGATGTGATGTAAAAAGTAAAGGAAATAATAATAGTATGAATTTGATAAACGCATTGATTGACAATCAAATGAGTTAGTTGGAGTTATGATACCCGTAAAGGATAGTCAGATTGATTGGCGATCAAGTGGGTTAGCTGGATTTATAGTATCTGTAAAGGATAAACAGATTGATTGGCAACCAATTAGATTGGAAGGAATTATAGCATCCATAAGGCATAACTAGATTGATTTAAAACCGAGTGGGTTCGCCAAAGTTATGGTATTTTTAAGGGATAACCGGATTAATTTGCCAACCAATTGGGTTAGTCTGAGTTATGGCATCCATAAAAGATAGCCGGATTGATTTGAAACTAGATGGGTTAGCCGGAGTTATGACATTTATAAAGGATAGCTGGATTGATTGGTAACCAGATGAGTTAGTTGAAGTTATAAGCATTCATGTGGGATGACTGAGATTAAGTGGACTTCAATGACGCCGGTTGTAATGATTAAATTGTTGGATAAAAGAGATAGGTTGTATAAGAATGAGAATAAGAAAAAACTTTGGTTAGTATATTGTACATGTTTTAATACTTGTAATGGTATTCAAACATTCATGATATTGATTACATGGTTTCAGGTTCATCTTAGACTAGATAGAAGTAGGGGATCCTTAATAGATTATCTTTTTATAGATGAAAGTAATGTCCATGTGTATATAATTATCTGATGAGATAATATATAACTAACTTTGTATGCTTTGACGTGTATATTAAGTAATGTTATTGGAAGGTGTATACAAATTTTAACTGTAGTATTTAACCGTCATTTATGATTGTAATTTTAATTGTCTTGTATGTTAATTTTATCGTTTAATATGGAATTGTATAGAATGTTGGAAGATTGATTATGATTAAGTGTTAATGAAGTAGTTGTGTGGTTGCCATAGAGTCATATTAGGATAAGATCCAGGATGATCAGATCTGAAATACATCTTTATATGTGTGTGTGTGTGTGTGTGTGTGTGTGTTTGTGTTGAGTTGCTTGTGTGATTTACAAGTTGATAAAATTTGGGAATGATCCATTTAAGGGGAAACCCTACTGAAATTTTGGTAGAGATATTAATGATTTTAAAAAAAGTATAAATATATCGCCTAGGTTTAAATTGAGATAGGAATTTTTTAAAAGAATGAACATAGTTACTGAAGTAAATGAATTGTTCATGAATGCTGAGAGGATTAAATGGATTGGATAATTCATAATTAGATTAGAGTACTATCCATATGTATTATTGGATTATTGCATCCATAGTTAAAGTCGATAACATTAGGTGAGCATAAAACGAATTGTAAAACATTGGATATGAAAGATATTAAGCCATTGTTATTAAGGGTGAATCAGGGGTTAATGTAAAAATACAAATACGTAGCCGATTGTCAAGTTAGAAAAATGTAAATTGATTATTTAGAACTTGAATGTGGTTATTGGATAAAGCAATTATGATAATTCCTTGAAATCAATTGAATTTTTAAGGATTTTCAAATAAGACATTTATCGATATGTTTAATTACTAATGGATTTCTAGTTTGAATTAATTAACCATTCACCAATGTGATAAAACAAACTATAAATCCCATAATTAAAGGAATTTGAATTAGAAAAAATAAGGACTATGATGATATATCATGAGGGATGAAGGGAGAAAAACATAATATTTTAGATAACTATTGGAAGAAATTATGAAGTTGTATGGAAGAAATATATTTGAGAAAGGGTCACAAGAAAATGATTATTTCTATAGTTGATTCAAGTATTCAGGCAATAGAAGTGCATATATATAACTTGATTTGTTATGTTTAAGTTAATAGAGGTTTTAGTAGTGAAATTTATGGATACTGTTAAGTGATGATTTATATTAATTATATGTTACATGTATTTTTTCTTGAAGATCTCAATTTTTTTTAGGTTGTAACCGAGCTAATTAGACTTTCATGTTGAAGGGATTCTTGTATTTTCAAATGATTACCTTAAGAACAATTTATGTGTATGTAATTTAGTAAATGTTGTAATTAGAAATGTGTGGAAGTGAATTTTGTATCATTGTAGGAATTGATGTAACTTTTTGGATGGTGAGTTGAGATTGCTCCTCCTCCTCCTCCTCCTCCTCCTCTTCTTCTTATTATTATTACAAAAAAAAATTTACTTGAATTTTATATACACGATTAATGGACTTAAGTATAAATGCATGAGAAAGTGTGGAGTGTTATACAATCAAACTCAACTAGGTCAACATCAAGAATATCTTTTTTTTTTAATAAAACAACACTGTTTTAATAAAAATAATTGATACGGGTTAACCCGACGACCCACGAGTTAACTTGATTACCTAATAATCCATAACCTTCTTCAAGTAAGTTTCAGAACTCTGACAACTATGATTTCAATATCTATTATAGCTAATCTTACCAAATTTATTTAACAAATCCTATTTGCAATCTTGTTTTTCTATAAAATAAAAAATAAAAACAAAAACTATGGATTACTGTCTAC
>Ga0325404_1007074_pt1 | contig 11720 bp, 9 predicted proteins | sample PopdelMetagenome_18_FD_205664 | JGI IMG/M metagenome (GOLD analysis project Ga0325404, IMG submission 205664) | Populus deltoides microbial communities from Bellville, Georgia, United States - Xylem-Control-R1 | ecosystem: Host-associated > Plants > Phyllosphere > Stem > Wood/Secondary xylem... | reverse complement strand
CATTGCCAGAAAGTTGAATCTCTTCGATAGTTATAAGGTCTTATTGCTTTCTATGTGCTAAGAGTGGTTTCTGGTGTAGGCAGTGCTGAGAAAGTAGAAAGAAAGCAAGGTTGAAGAATCAATTCATTATACTGTCAATTAACCTCTCTTTTAATGTCAGCACTTGAGCCTTAGCCTCATCATTAGCCTGTCACAGTAAATAGTAGGTTCAGCAATTTCCCCCACCTTTTTCCTTGCAGCTTAGTAAAAATTGCCTGTGAACCACTTGTTAGGTTCCATACGAATTTGTCATGGCCTGCCACCAACCAGCTACTTTGTTCCATCCAGCTCAGAGTTTTAGTTTTCAAATCCCTTAGTGCTCTTATGGTTATCAAAACATGTTAAACAAAAGCAACTTGACCTGGAAACTCTACCGCATCTTTAGTTGACTTTGCTTGATAGCAGAGTCAACGGTAGCACCGTGTGTGGATATCTTGCGAATTTGAGCAGAAGAGTTTGATTTAACACTAAAAACAAGTTGAGAGAAGAGAGAAAATCTGAGGTTCATGGGGAGGCTACCTGCCCAAACTGAAGCTGCAATTCAGCATTTCAGCCATCCACACCCATTACAGCTCTCCAATTACCAGCCCCAACAGACGCTTTGCCAAGCTTCATGTTCAGGTTGCAAGCTCAAGATCTCGGGATGGATCTACGCTTGCACACAGTGCAACTACTTTCTTCATGTTTCTTGTTCCCAAATGCCTCAACAGATCACTCATCCATATCACCAAAACCATGTTCTGTCTCTCCTCTCAACCCCCATGTATCCTGGAGACTTATTCAACTGTGATGCGTGTGGGAAGCAAGGAAATGGTTTCTCTTACCATTGTGGAACTTGCAACATTTATATCCATACCACATGTGCGGCCATGCCCTTGGTGCTCACCCACCAGTCTCATCATCACCAGTTGAATCTTACACCCTTTGTTCCTTACCCTAACATGAGCTTTTCTTGTGACATATGCCACAACTTTGGTTCCAAGCAATGGCTCTATAGGTGCAACCTCTGTGGATTTGATGCTCACTTGGATTGTGCCGTATCACAGCCAAATCCAGCTCAAGCTCAAGCCCAATACTACCAATCAGCAGCACCAGCATCAGGTATTCCTCGGTATCAGGCTGTTGGAACTCCACTGGCAACAGGTCCTGTCATGCAAAACCTTGCACCTAACAATTATGTGCCAAAAGCTGCTACCTCAAATGTTTTTGGATCAAATATGCCTATGTCTAATGGGAGACCAAGGGGGCAGGCGAATTCTTCATTGAACCAGCTAGGCTCTATATTGTTGCCGGCACTACTTGGTATTGGCATCGGTGGTCTTGGTGGTCTTGGTGGTGGCAGAAATAATAGTGGCGGAGGTATTAATCTTGGAGGCACCTTTGGTGGGGGTGGTGGGGATTTATCATCATCATTAAGTGGAGTTGATATTGGAGGATTTGGAGGTGGAATGGACCTTGGAGGTGGTTCCAGTTTTTAGCTATCTATTCAGATTTTTCATGTGTATTGACAACGTCTGTTTCTCTATGCTTTAATAATCTGTGGTTCCAGGATTATTTTTTTCTTGCAAGAGAAAAACAGAATCCTTGGGAAGGAAAAGAAAAGGCACCCTTAAATTCTAATTATTGTATTATGATGATCATCATCAGTACTTGGGAATAAGATTTGCGTTAAAGGAAGCTACTAGCCATCAAGATCAACTCACTATCCCCACGAATAATCTGTTGATAATAAAAATGTGTTTTAAGACATGTCATAGTGTTCTAAAGTTATATATATATATATATATAGACAAATATATATACTAGGTAGAAAAAACATTACATATCAAAATTATTTAATTTATATGTATTCGAATTTAATCAATCAAAATATTTCTTACTTCATATAGATTATTTAAAAATACAGTATTATAGTCACAAATCTCAGAACTATTTAAAATTTATATGGACATTAATTTTAAAACTTGTAAAATTAGTTAAGATACAAATAAGTTGGTCAAACACCTACGATAATTAAAAAAAATACAATACCATGGGCACATGATTGATTTTTCTCAAAACCATGGACAGAAATATAAGACAATTAAGAGTATATGGACTAAAATGGAGATTTAAACAAAGCAGAAACCACAAAAAATATCATTAGCTCGCAAAAGAATATAACAGGACCAAAGTTTCTTGACCTGGTAGCTTTGGTGCCACAACTCCAATCACAAATCCTCAGGGACATCAAAGTCAGTGCTCAAAACGACAGCACTTTATACCCAGCTGGCCTTGAACATGCAAGAAACCAAGCACCTGTCGATCAAGCCCTCAAACAACCACCACCTCTTGCTTTAACTTTTATTGATTGCTATAAAATGATTTTATGGATAAATCTTTGATCTTGAAGAAGACCTGAGCTGTTCATCTGCTCCATACAGGTGCTTATCCTATTCTTTTATTTTCCTTTTCAATTTCTTGATTATTATTGTTGTTATTGTTTGATTGTGTTTTTGTTTACAATCTTGGTCTTATTTACATTCTTGGGCCTCAAAAGATTAATGGGGTTTTTTTTTCTGTTTGCTTGAAAAAAAGATTAAAAATATAGAGGGGAGAACTTTCAGTTTCTGGGTTTTGTTTTTTAGTGCCTAAATCAATGATTGAGCTGGTTTTGGATTTTTTTTTTTTTCATTTTGGTGGGAGTTCGATTTGGTTTGGATTTTAATTATTTTTTTCTTAAGCTGATTTTGATTTTCTTTTTTGGGTATGCAGGGAGGGTTTAGTTTAGTAAAGTTTGGATTTTTTCCCCTCTTATTTACTTATTTAGAGAGTGACAATTGTCTCAATTAATTTTTGTTTTTAGGAAGTTTAAGATAATGGGAAATTTCAGTTTCTGGTTGAGTTAAAGATTGTGTTTTTATTGTTCTTTGCAGGGTAGGGTATATTGAGATTTTGGTTTTTTTTGTAGAAAGATTTTTGAATCAGAGTGGTGTAAGTTTTTTGCTAGAAATAATGGATCTTGATTTGAACCAAGAGCCTTTATACCCTTCCAATGACTCGCTGTTGGGACTAGCATCTATACGAGATGAATTAGAAAACACCCATGGTCATATAGAAGAACGCCTCAGGCAGCTTGAAGCAGTTACTTTCAGGGCTAGACAGCGACAGAGATGGAGACAAAGTCACTTTACCCCTCAAACAGTGAATGTTTCTGTGGAACCAGCTACTGTTAATGTTCGCAGTGATGGTGGGATGCTTATTGGGGAGGCTAGTGTTGCTACTGAAGAAAGGAGAGATGAGATGAATAAATTTGGCAAAAGAAAGAGTACCTATTTGATAGCTAAAGCATTAGGCAGGAATGGGAATGCTAAGAAGGCCAGAACTGACAGGAGGAGTGTATTTGATTGTAACATATGCCTTGATATGGCACAAGATCCTATATTAACTTGTTGTGGACACCTGTTTTGTTGGCCGTGCTTCTATCAGCTGTCGTATGTTTACTCGAATGTGAAAGAATGCCCTGTTTGTGTGGAAGAGGTTACAGATACAAGCATTATTCCAATTTATGGCAATGGAAACAGTGATGATAACAAGAAGCTCAAGTTGAAGGAGTCTGGCTTGAAGGTTCCTCCTAGGCCCTCTGCACAAAGAGTTGAGAGTGTGAGGCAACAACTCATTAATCACAGTGCATTTTCTTCTTCCATTGAGGAAAGGATGCGGTATATTGGCAATGTGCTCATTGCAATGGGGGAGATACCTCCGTCAGAGGGTCTTGATGGTGTTCCTCTTGAATCTGACAGAATCAGTTTCTTGGCAAATCGAACCAGTACTTCTCAGGCACTGCCTTCCATAGGGGCAGACAGCAGCCAGCACCACCGTTCTGTTCAAGTTTCTAGGTTACTGTTTCAAGGAGCTGCTTCACTATCCTCCTTTTCATCTGCAGTGAACTCTGCAATGGAATCTGCTATGGAATCTACAGAAAGATTATTTGAGGACCTTGGGGCAATTTTGCACAGCCATCGTGGGAGAAGAAACCATCAACAATCTTCACGTCCTGCTGATAGAGATTCATTTTCAAGCATTGCTGCTGTTATTCAACCTGACAGCCAGAACCCAGATACTGTTGCCGATGCTGACTCTACATTGCCACAGTCTGCTTCTTCTTCCAGGCCTGATGATGTTGTCACTGTTTCTCAATTGGAAAGCCATAGAACGGGTACTGCTATAGAAAGCAATTTTAGTGTGCCCATTTCTTCATCTTCTAGAAGAAGAAATCTAGTTTTTAGGCTTTCAGAAGTGGACAATAGTGTAGAAACAAATTCTTCATCATCCAGGAGAAGGATTGAAGTTCCTAGAGCTTCAGGAGCAGACAATGGGCATAACCGTGAACGTAGAAGGAGAAGCTTGAACTGATGTAGCCATAGAAATAAGGGTTAAATTGATTGCATGTTCCTTGTCTGAGTACTGTGATTTAGTTGTGTTGTTGGAAACTAATACATGTTTGTGTTTATGAAGACCGTGTTTGCCAATCTAGGCATTGAATGCCAATTGCAATTTAAGCAAAATATTGGGATCACACTGCAGGTGTTTATACTTTTGCTGTTGTAGATTTATTATCTGGCTGTTTCATTGGGAAACTATGTGGTTTCTTACTAAAGACGTGTTTACCGAAGCATGCAGCATCATCCTTGATTGCATAGTAGGTGTTCTATAAGACAGAAAGCAGCTATTTAACCGGTACGTGCATGAACTCTTGGTGAAAGATTCGTTTGGTTCTTTCTGCCTTTAGTTATATACATTATACATGTCAATAATTTTATTTAGTTTTTTATTTCCTTTTTGAATTTTTTGCTTCCCTGTTCTTTTGTATTTGTGATATCCAAATTCAGTGCACCAAGAGACTTCACACTTAAACTTTTTGTTGCTCTGTTTGCTATGTACAGGCTTCTCTTTTTCTACACATTACCATACCATGTTGGGAAATTTTTAGACACGTAACAGTATCCAAACAACTAGTTGATGCGTTGTTGAAAGATGACATTGGCTATCACATGGGTTTCATTAAGATATCTTGCATGCCTGGTTAATATCAAACTGCTAGCAGATATCGATTGAGGACTTTTGCCATCCTTGTTTCATATCAATTACATCAGTTTCACGTGCATGACAATACTTCTTACCTTTCTTGCTCCATAGTTTTCATGTTCCTTATTTTTTAGGCTAGGGATAGAACAGTTATCTAGTTACTTCTGTTAGAAAATACATTATATGTCAAATATAAATATAGTAGTAGAAAAACATCTCATGGATCATCTATACATGGAGTTCTTCCAGAGGGACCCCTTGTTAGATTTTTTGGTTTAGTTGAGGTTTTAGTTTTGGGGGGTTTAAGTGTGCAAAGTTTGATATTTTAGGTGTGGAAATGATTTGATTATAGAAATGGTTATAGTGTCAAAGTTGAAAGAAACATTATAGGCCTTGGACTATTGAAGGGAAGAATTTTTATTGCAGAGAAGGTAGCATGCAAGGTTACATAGTAGAAAGCCTTAAATTTTTTGTCTTAGTTACAATTGCTTGGCTATTTATGAGCCCTTTTACACGACATGGTACACAGTACGAATCAATTACTTGCACAGCTGAACTTCCACTTATTAACCACATATTTACCGACTCATTACTCTAAGCTAGAGCTACAACTAATTTGTCTCTAACTAAGGTTTATCCAGAACTATCACTACCGAAACTAACAATGGTATTTTAGATTCCACCAAGTGGTAGCTCCTGACCTAATTTGCTTGTGGCAGGGAAATATTAGTCTTCTAAGGCAGAATCAGAATGATTATGTTTATTGTTTATTACATCTGGTGCCTAAGGCCGGTGATGTTAAGATCTGGCATGCAACAATAGTTTTGTGATGATTTTATCTTTGATCCCTCACTTGTGCTGTTAGTATTACTGCGTTTTGAACTGTGCAGTTTGAACTCATGGTATCATGGCAAGAGAATGGTTAAATGATGATTTATCATTAACTATTTGTTCATGCATGTTAAAACGTTACGGCTGTTAGCTGGTAACCTACGTATATTTTTTGTTTACTTTATACGTCAAAAAAAAATGAATTATAGGTTTCTTCGAATGTTTAAAAATGATAAGGTTTAGTGTCAGGACATGTTCCAAATATGCAAAAGAACACAAGCAAAAACTGTAGGCAGACAATATGGCAGAGTCAAGCAAGTTTAAGAACACAGAAAAAGGGACTTGAAGCCAACCGTTGTCAGACCATAAACCAGTTAAATAATTATCAATTGAGGCTTATTTAAACTCTCCTACCACAAGCTAAATATGATTGTTTTGTCCCATCTGCAGGCTCCATTTATGACAAGTCCAAATTTCAGAGAGGCAATTTTTCTGAAAATTAGAAAAGATTTTTCAGACTATCAGACAAACTAAACGTAAGAAAGCTCAATTTAGTTTTGACATTTTTAATTGATTTTCTAACAACTCTCTGTTCTCCTGAAAGTTGGAATAAACACATGACACAAGAAAAGAATCTGTTTGCAAGTTCATCACGTATCTCAAATAGTATTCAAGGTTTAAGCGTTGGTTTTCACGATATCTATTATCTTTATGTCTCAAAATGCTTTCTCTGCTGACTGACAGGACGGTTATCGGATTAGTGGAAAATCCTGCTCATTGGACTTTGGTTGATGCTAAAGGTGTTGGCAAATTCTAATACCCAAACAAGTGACTAAAAAATGCAGAATCCCTGTATCCTTTCTTAGAGCTGGTATAATATGCCTCCAGTCTTGAAAGTGTTGCATTCATATGGCCTCTCATTCTGGTTTCACTTGGCTAACGACTTAAATTGCTGCAGGGAAAAGTTATTGTGAACCAGTTTGAAGCAATGGCTGCCCATGGACCATTAGGCGGAGAGGTAAGAAAGCCTCAGATGAAGTGTTGATCTTAATTTGTGCATGCAACTTTGAGGGTAGGATTGGCCCTATTTCCTTAGAATGTGAACTAGAAGATTTTATCCATATTTCCTTTGGTCTTGCAGGGGAAAGGGGAAAAGGGCTCTCGTTTGAACTGTGAATCCCACTAATAGTCAATCCATTGATAATCTCTTAAAAGGAGAGCATGAATGATCACATATTGAGTCGAGTGTCTCAGTACGTGATCTAGCAAAGTGGTAGAGGGAAATCCCTACAGGCTAGTGATTCATTACTGGTGAAAGAGTGGGATCACACACTTAAGCTTCTCAAAAACTAAAGTTATCCTAAACGCATGCCACTTCTCTGGTGGACTATATTGGAGAGGTATTATTAGGTGTTTAAAAAGGATTTGTATTGACAATTAAGTAAAGGTTGGCCTCTCCTCCTCAATGTTTCGACAAAGAGCATCAATGTGCCGGATTTTCTTTTCCAAGGCATTGAGAATTTATTGTTTGATTGGTTTTACCATCTGCTATCATGAGTTTCCTGCGAGAGTGTTTGAACAGGATAAGCAATGGAGTGTGTGTGTGTGTGTGTGTGGTGGCATTAGAATTGGTCCACTAAGCCCAACACAGCTGTCCTGCTATGATGCCTTGTTCTAATAACAATATGCTAGGGTTTGGTTTTGGCCCTTCTTTATCTGATAATTTTACAGGTTTGATTCTATATGGTGTTGGCTCACTGTAACTAGCTGAGATTCAAAAAAATCAATGTATTATTTTAGTTATTTTAATTATTTTTACAGTTAATTTTAGATTTTAATTACGTTTTTTACTTGGCTTTAATTCAAAAGTGCGTAATTCGTCTTTTCTTTCTTGGAACTCTTCCCATGGGTAATATCTTGGCAACGAGATATTGCTTATGATCACAAGCTTTTTTTTAACTATCAAATCACTATCTCTCTCGATCTTCCACTCGTCCGTGGCCCAACTTGCCATTTTTATGCTCCTCCTCCCCCGTTAAACTCTCTAGTGAGTTGCCATGTCTAATTTCTTAATTTTCTCGACCACAACTCTCTTCCTTTACTTATTGCGCAAACAATACCATGGAGTATAAGTTCAAAGTTATAGAGACAATAGGCCACCATTGATGTGCTTCTCCCTGTTCTTCTTTAGTTTGGATTATTTTTATGAACAAACATTGTAAGGTTTGTATGATACTTTTTCTTACCTTCGTTTTTTCTAAAATTTTTGTTTGGATTGTTTACAAAAAAAAAAAAACAAAATTTAAGGTTGCTTTGCTAGGAACAATGCGTTGTTTTGAATAGTGCAATCCATTAAGACTGTTACTTATCTGAAAATTGTGATATTTTTCAAGTATGTTCTTGGAAAAGTGCTGGTTTGAAAGAAAAAAAAATTAGTCCCTTGTTATTTAAATTACAAGTCAAATCGGACAATTTTGTTAAATTACATTGCAACTCTTGTCTGTCTTAAATCAGACTCTGATTCATTGTGAAATATCCATGATTATCATTTCATGAGATCCTACACAGCTTGTGTGATTAATTTAAGATGTTCAATTCTTGCTGTGCGTTTGTCTATGATGAACTATGTAGACCATGATGTGATACATATCATATTCAGCTGCTTGATTATGGTTTGATAATCAAGTACTCATCATTTCATGAAACCCTAGGCTAGGCTAGGCTAGGCTAGGCTAGGCTAGGCTAGGCTAGGCTGCATAGCATGTATGGCTAGGCTGCATAGCATGTGGCCTTTTTGTCCAGTTTGGTAGTATAGTAGCGCTTTCTAACCGCAAATGTTAATTAATAAATATTTGCAAAAGCACTTTCTAACCGAAAAGAAGAAAGTCCTTGATAATTAATCAAAGGATGGGCTTGCTTACATGTGTAAAATACAATGATTTTGTACAGAAAAGATTAATATTTAGTTTAGATATTTACTGGTCAAGGATGCCTCTCACTTTTCTTTCATCTCTTACACAAGCAAAAAGAAGGAACAGAACATGAACCCTACAAGCCCTGCCAGTAGGGGAACCACCTTATAATCACAAGAGTTCGAGGTTGCAGTTTCCTCATGAACCTTGTCTGCGTGTCTAGCAACTTGCATATGTGGTACCCAGTAAGAGGCCTCCGATGACGAGGATGATGATGATGATGATGATATGATAGCGATAGCGATAGGGGTAGGGATGATAACGATTAAAAAAGGAAAAAAAAAAAGGATTTATCTCCTAAATTCGTAATGATCATTGTACCAGTAAATGGCTATGATTGAACAACACTATAGAAACGTCTGTTTCTTTGAATACATCTCTCCTTGCATGAATAACCATTAAGCTATCACATCGTTACCTCCGTCCCATTTTACATTGTAGGGAAATTTACTTGTATTGATCTTCAGTGTGAACTCGTTAGTTTTTTTGTCCCTACTTGTGTCCAAGTCCTATATCCCTACCTCCTTTTTATATGGGACAGACAGTTCTTCTATTCTTGTTCGGGTCAGTTTACTCTTGTCTAATTTCATCCCCATGCCAGATCGATGCAGGTTATGAATCATAATTTCTTACATAATTTGGTTATTTAAAGAGACGAGAATCGTGTAGATAAAAGAACATGTTTTCCTTGTATTTTCTGTTTTAAAATAATAAAAATTATAAAAACATGATTATATTTATTTACATCTCTTCGATCAAAAACGTGTTTCATATATATATATTAGAGATCTTTTGGGAAGCTAAGGCTCTTGGCTTCTTGTTCGTTTTCTTTTCTTGAATTTCTTGGGGTTGTGTTTTTGGAAAAACTAGTGAAAAGGGTGGTTGGTAAAATTTAGAAAACTGTTTTGAAAGCCATTTGATAGCTAAAACTGATCAGAACCCATAAAATGAAGTGTTCGGCAAAGCCTGATCCCGGCCCGTGATTGGAGCAACCTCTCTAATTTATTATGACGAAGTGGCTATATAAAATTGTCTTCCTCTTTACTAATTATGCTACAATCTTTAGCCATTTATCTGAATAAGGTTGTACGTGCCAAAAAGAACCAGGGAAGGAGGCGGTACTAGGGCGAAAGGTCACCATGTTCGATGCTTGAAAAGGGAACGTGAATCATGCTGGATCGAGAGCATGCAACTGGCGATGTGTAATTTGAGCTTAGCTCTTGATTAACCGGAGTAAATTAAATTCAGGTGGATGAATATCAAGATTCTTATTACAAAAAAAACAAAACAGTATTATTTTAATTAAGAAAATATGAACTTAGATTGACAACTCAATTACAACGAGGAAGTGCCAAGAACAGGTAATAGCCCCAGCCCAACAAAAATCAACAGCTCTAAAAGCCACATGGATTTTAACGAATGTATGATCATAGCAACGTTGAAAAAGTAGAGCTAGCTAGCAAGATTGAAGATTTCAATGCTATAATGTTCAATGTTTTTGTGCCCCTTTATGAGCTTTGACAAAGCAAGGGAAATGGGTTTTTTTTTCTCTCAAGTCATACCTCATGGATTCTTCAAATTCAAGGGAGTGGAGATTTTCGTTGAGAAATTAATGATTGGTTGGATTCGGAGGTGCACATGCATGCTTAGACCATTTTTTTTTCTTTATCGTTTTTTTCCTCCCCATGACACTTTGTACAAACTTTAGTGGAAGAGGTCACATGTTGAAGCTTTTATCTTCCCGATTCTTCAAAGCTTTAATGAGTGGAAAATATAGTTGAGAAATCAATGATTGGTACTTGTTGTTTATCATAAAGTTTATTATGTGACCGTGATGCAAGATTTCAATGTACATAATGAACAATCATGTTATGGTACGGTATATTTCTTTTTTTATTATTATTAAGTGATAATCTCTTTAATTACTTTTTTTTTTTAATATAACTCGAGGTGTTCGGGTCAATTTACATGCACGACAACTAATCCCCGAATCCACTAAACACTCTGCAAGCCCAGTAAAAAGATAAGGCACAGCGGGAATGACAGGCATGCACACAAAGAATCGAACCCGATGCAGGAAAAAAAAACAAGTTCCTTCCCCCACTAGACCGGGACCTCAAGTGTAATGTCTCTTTTGCACAGCTTACTCTTAAATTACTCTTGTTTGTTTCCCAAGTGTGTTTGATTGCTGTTTTAATCAACTATAATGCATACATGTCTCTTTTGTTATAAAATATTAACCAGATATAATTTTATTTACTGTGTATGGATCCATCATTCACCCGGTTTTTTTACTCTATCCAGTAAAAATACTAGCTAGCTCGGTTATAATTGCTCAGTAATTGTTGTCAAATGAATTTCTTTCTTTCATCAAATATTATATCTGAATTTAGTATAAATTAAATTAAACACAGTGAGCTTATGTTCTGTGCAATTTTTGTTTCTTATTTTTTCAGGAATTAGCTCTGCAACCAACAAGGCTAAAAGGAGAGCAAAGAGAAATAATGAATGTGAGAGAAGGGAATGCAATCATGCAGCGATAAGGATTTGACTATGAGCCACATATGCACGCGTTGTAACAGCTGATGCTGACATCGTAAGAAGACCTAACTATTTTATAGACTTTTTTTTCTTTTTTTTTTTTTATAGCCCTTTCTACCATCTGCGTCAGCCCCAAATGTAGACAGGAAGGTCCCCAGTCCCCACTGCTAGTATTCAAACTGATCACCCAACATTTCTCTCGTCTCTTCATCAAACTATCACACAGCATAAAAGCATACATGCTGTGTAGAATAATATGCTGTTTCTAGA
>Ga0325404_1007073_pt1 | contig 11720 bp, 8 predicted proteins | sample PopdelMetagenome_18_FD_205664 | JGI IMG/M metagenome (GOLD analysis project Ga0325404, IMG submission 205664) | Populus deltoides microbial communities from Bellville, Georgia, United States - Xylem-Control-R1 | ecosystem: Host-associated > Plants > Phyllosphere > Stem > Wood/Secondary xylem... | reverse complement strand
ATTTATTTTTTAAAATATTTTTTATTTGGGAATGTATTAAAATAATATATATTTTTAAATTATTTTTTATATTAATTTATTAAATTAAAATAATTTGAAAATGAAAAAATATTAATTTAAAATAAAAAAATATTTTTTTAATTTTCTTCGAAAATACTTTAAAACAAAAACACAAACACAGTAAAATGATTTCCTAATACCACACTATCGCAAGAGTTTTGTGTTTTGATACCACTCTCTACCTTACACCAAATTCTTTCTTGTCTTCTCTGCCCTCTCCTCTCCTCTTCCTTCTTCTGATTGGATCTATCTAGGGTTCCTTTTCACAATCTCTCAATCAAATCAATCTCTATTTCTCCTTCACCTTCTCTACCTGTCTCTCTCTTTAGCATCGCGGATTTGGTGTTTGAATCTTGCTCGATTGCGAGTACGGTCCCCCGCGCGATTCGAGAGCTTGAAATTTTCGGTAAGGATCTCTATTGCTGTATCTCAATTTTGATGAATTTTATAGAGGAATTGGGAAGGAATTGTATCTGCCATTGGATCTTTTGAAAGATGTGAAATAATTGACCGTTAATAGCAATTTATCAATTTGTTTTGTTGTTGCAAGTGTGTGTTATTATGATATTGAATTGAATTACAAAGAAAAAACTCGCGATTCTTGCACTGATTTGTCAACTGTGCTGTTGTTTTAATTGAGAATAGATAGGCAATTCTTGCTGAGTTTTCAATTGCATGTGATTTATCGATGTCTTAATGTAGCCGGGCTCAATAGATTTTCTTTTGTTATTATGTATTTGAAGTCCGAATTACGAAGCTTGAGAGCAAATATCAGGGTTTTACTCTTTAAGAATTTATCTTAATTATTAATTAAGTGGGCGATGGGAGTGTTGCCTTTGAAATAGTATTTATTGTTTGATGTCTTCTCTAATATTTCATGAGGTACAGGATTATTTATGACTTACATTGCAAGAGTCTGGCCCAACTCGAAGATTTAGCTAATGGGTTGTCTAATGGAAAGGTGATTCTTGTTGGAAATATATTTTTCATCTTGAGATATCTTGATCTTATTAGTTACCATTGAGTAACTTATCATGCGATTTATGTTTGCACAGAGTTCCATTTATTCAGCCAAAAAAGAATATAGAGGAGAAAGAATTGTGGTCAAGAGATGAAAGCAACGAAAATAAATGATTGTGATATTTAATACAAACTAGGTCGGTGGAATACTTGTGAAACAAAGAGATTGTACTGTAAAAACTATTTAAATCTACCACAGTCATGTCCATGTTGTTTGATGGCTGGGACATTTGGATAGGGGTTTTTGTCTTTGACAATTTCCAGAGAGCCTTGTTATCCCTAATCATGTAGGAGGATTTATTGATGATGCATTTAGTGAGTTTGGGATGGGACAAGACCGTGATATCTTATGTAGAAGTGGCACTGGAGCATTTGGGCGGAGTGGAATTTGACAGTAAGTTAATAGTAAAAACTTACTGCTTGTTGAAGTAGTTGCATGTAATAGGGTAATTTTTTGGTTTCTTTATCATGCTTCAGTTTGGTTTTGTTAATAGGAGTGCTTTTAGTTCATATCATGCAGGATTGCTGTGCTCTTTTTGACGCAGGGATGTCTCAGGTTTAGGGCTGTAGGATTCAAGGGGTCTGGGGATTCATGAATTGAAATGCAGATATAAAGTTGTAAAATATGAATCAACAATCATTAAGCTCTTCTAGCTTCACAACAATAAAGTTAATGAAATGCTAGTTGGAGAAAGCACTATACTTTCAATGGTCTGAATTGCTGAAACGCAAAGAAGGAAGTCCTATTCATTCTCTTTAGTCTACAAAATAAAACACAGCTCACATCCATGTCAATAAAATTTAAAAATTGGACCAATCAATTCTATGCAAAATTATTTGTCTAAAAATTGTCATTTGCAGTCGTTATCTTTTCTTCTCTTCTGCAGTGGTTACAGTATTTCAAATAACTCTTTACATGGCCCCTTGTGCTGCTCAACATAAATGTTATGTCTTCTGGTTTTGTTTGACTTTGATTGATGCATCCTGAGTTCATCGACTGAATTACTTGTACTTCAACATTTCTAAAGTGCTATGTATTTCTAGTTTAGCTGTACTGCCTTTGTGATTATGTCTAAGAGTATCACAACTTTTCTATTGCTTGTTCTGGCAGGTTTAGTTATGGAAGCGTAATCATCCTGAGCAGGTAAATTTTTTTTGTTGAAAACCATGGGGACTGAAAATCCTGGTCGTCCAAATTTCCCTTTGACCGGTTCACCTTTTGCTGCTGCTCCTCCTACAACAACACCATTTTCAGCATCTGGCCCGGTGGTGGGATCAGAGGCCTCAGGCTTTAGACCCCCAGCTCAACCTCCCCAAAACGCCATGCCTTCTGTGTCATCTGGACCTGTAGTTGGACCACAGGCCTCTGGGTACAGGCCTAACAATCTCCCTGCTAGGTTTAATGATCCTCCTGTGATTTCTCCACCAACAGCATATGTCCCACCCATCGGTGGACCCCCCTTCCAGCGTTATCCAACACCACAATTTCCCTCTGCTCATCAAGCTCCACCTCCCCGAGCTCCACCCATTGGCCAACCACCATTTCAACTTCCTGCAGGTCAAGTGCCATCTCCGGCTTCCTTTCATCCTCAGCCACAAGTACATGCAGTGCCAATGGGATCTCCGCCATCAAGAGTAAATGATCCTCAATTGCCATCAGATTCATCATCTTTTGGCCCCAGGGCAAATTTTCAGCCACCTTTCTCCTCTATGGATTCATCTTATTCTGCTTCGAGGGCCAATTTGCAGCCACCCTTGCCAGGATATGTAAAACAGGCAAATGCAGTTTCACAAGCTCCTCCAATGGCCCCCTTTCAAGCTCAACAAGGAAGTTATGCAGCACCCACACCAACACCACCTCCCACTTTTCATCCTCAGCAAGGAGGTTTTGCTCAACCTCCACCAATAGCCGCCCCTTTTGGATTGCATTCCAGGGATCAAATCCAACATCCAGGCTCTGCACCTCCTATAGGTGGCATCCAAGGGTTGGCTGAAGATTTCGGATCACTTTCTATCGGATCTATTCCTGGCACAATAGATTCAGGGCTTGATCCAAAAGCATTGCCGAGGCCATTGGATGGTGATGTGGAGCCAAATTCGCTGGGAGAAGCATACTCCATGAATTGCAATCCTAGATATCTTCGGCTTACCACTTCTGCTATTCCAAGTTCTCAATCTTTGCTGTCAAGGTGGCATTGTCCTCTTGGAGCAGTTGTTTGCCCTCTTGCAGAAGCACCAGATGGGGTTAGTGTCTGTCAAATTGAAGTCAAATGGCAATCTGGATATGCTTTGTTTACTGCTTGTTTGATAATTCCTCTAATCTGTCTTGGCCATTGTTGTTCCTTTATACAGGAGGAGGTACCAGTTATTAATTTTGTCTCAACTGGCATTATTCGTTGTAGAAGATGTCGCACGTATGTAAATCCCTATGTGACATTTACAGATTCTGGAAGAAAGTGGCGATGCAACATTTGTGCTCTGCTTAATGATGGTAAATCTGAAGTACCTTCTAAAGGACGCTGATATGATATACTATTTGGTGATGTTAGGGACCCTACAAAGGGAACATGTTTGCAATCCGTGTCCTTGAGTATTCTGTTGGATCTTGCCTATTGCTAAAAGTTGATACTAAATAGATGCTTTAAGATTTTAGTCTTCTTTTTGCAAGTAGTATGAAAACAAATTATGGGCAATGAATTCTACATTCAAAATTTGGACAACTTGTTGCTGATTTGTAATGTAAAAGGAAAACTACTTTTTTTGGTTCAATTGGCATAATAATTGCTGAGTGTTTTAGCTTTCCCAGCTTATTGTTGGGTTCACCTCACCCAACTGCTTGCTGTTGAATGATGTTTAAGTGCTCCTTTGCTGGGAGTACTCTTCAATATGTACAAGTAAAATTCCATGAATTCCAAGGTTGGGAATTGAAAAGCTGCACTAGCTACGTGCATTAATATTTCTGTATATGGAACTCTTTACTGTGGCTTTTGCACTCTCTCCTCTACGTTTTTTTTCTTTGCCTTTGGAGACTGGCTGTAATTGCAGAAAATGAAAAAAAATGCACATGTTTAATTGGTTTTCTTCTTCTTTTTTTGTGGATTACTTTTTTATTCATCCCCCCCTTTTTCTGGGCATGAGACTGTTTCCTTTCAATTCTGATAAATAGGTGCACGTGTTTTCTTTCTAGATTCTCCATTCATTGTTTTTGCTTATGTATTTGCTGACATGGTTTAACACTCATATTCAGTTCCTGGAGACTATTTTGCTCAGCTAGATGCCACTGGCAGGAGAATTGATTTGAACCAGAGACCTGAGCTTATAAAGGGTAGTGTGGATTTTGTTGCACCAACTGAATATATGGTGCGGCCTCCAATGCCACCACTATATTTCTTTCTCATTGATGTTTCAGTATCTGCTGTTAGAAGTGGTATGATTGAGGTAAGTTCTTCCAGCTAATGCTCCAATACATCTTTATTTCTTTCTGATTGATGTCTCCACGCTCGCTTGGAGATAGAAGTGGTATTGTTGAAGCCAATTCTTCCAGATTTTGCCCCATGGCTTCTTGTTTCAGAGCACTTGTCTGTACCAGCTGATTCTTAAATTCGAACAGTAAATGTGGAGGCTGTTCTGTCTAATACATGATATACAACATATGAGGATTATTGTTTGAGTGGTATGCAGTCCATTTATTGGTCAGCTACCAGATCACTGTCAACACCCTCTTTGCAGATTCTAGAATTTGTGTAGTGGGGCCATATACTTATTGCAAGTGGTTTGATGCGTGCTCTCCTAAATATGGTTGAGAAAAGGGAATGATCCAAAAACTGGGTCAGTAGGTGGTGCTATATAAAAGAGAATGATTTGCATGTGGTTACTGTCAGAGATATGAACAGCGGAGAAAAAAAGTGAAAGTAAGGCTTGCAGGATTCCTATTAAAAATGGTGATTTCAAAGGATGATTGATTGATAAGTCTTGGCCACTTTGTATCTATTCTTCTAATTGATATATTCAAAAGTTCTTTAGGTCTATTCACCTTTACTCTTTGGGGTAATTTTGAGGAAGGCATCTGACCTGAGAACTAGGGCCACCATTGTGCAGTGTTTGTACCCATGTGTATTCTTGCATTTCTTAATTAAAACTTACATTTGAGTTCCCTATGCAGGTTGTGGCCCAAACTATCAAGTCCTGTTTGGATGAGTTACCAGGCTTCCCCAGAACACAGGTTGGGTTTATCACCTTTGACAGCACGATACATTTTTACAACATGAAGGTCAGTTCTGTATAATCAGATGGAAGCTTATGCTATTGAGGTTTTCTTTTCTTTCCACTAACAATTAGCTGAATGTATTGTGGGATTTTTGGGTGCAGTCATCATTGACACAGCCTCAAATGATGGTGGTCACAGATCTGGATGACATATTTGTTCCCTTGCCAGATGATCTCCTCGTTAACTTGTCCGAGTCAAGGCTTGTGGTGGAAGCTTTTCTCGATAGCTTACCCTCCATGTTTCAGGACAATATGAATATGGAGTCTGCTCTTGGCCCTGCTGTAAAAGCAGCTTTCATGGTTATGGTGTGTTATTCTGTTTCACTGCTCCAAACTTCATTTATACATTTATTGGTTTGATTAAATATTCCTACATGCTGCTCAAATATAATTTCCTATTGGGTAAGAAATTGCTTGAAAAGGGGGTTGGAAACGAGTTGATGATGAGGGTAATGAGGTTCACCAAAGATTCACGAAGAAAGAACCTGACAGCGGTTATAATTTTTGGGCCTTTTGATATCATTTGTTCCTCTGCCTTTTTTTTTTCATTTGGTCAACTAATGGAGGCATAATGTTATGGTTTTTTGCTGGAATGAATTTTGTTTTCATTCTAGAAACGATTTTGATTAAATCTCAAATAGGTGCCAGTCTTAATTTTTAAAATAGAATTTGACTGGACATTCATGCTCATCCCTCCTTTTGGTTACCTTTGCTAGATATTTTTTGGGATTCTGTGTAGTTTGCTGCTGCTGGGAATATAACTGTTGATTGCTTTTCCTTTCTCAAGTATTTTGGCCTTCCATTTATTTTTTCATCAACACCTCCCTCTCTCTGCAGAGCCAGCTTGGTGGGAAACTGCTTATTTTTCAGAATACAATGCCATCTCTTGGTGTAGGCCGTTTAAAGTTGCGTGGAGATGATCTTCGTGTTTACGGAACTGATAAAGAGCATGCTTTAAGAACTCCAGAAGATCCATTCTATAAAAACATGGCTGCTGAATGTACCAAGTACCAGATAGGAGTTAATGTGTATGCCTTCAGTGATAAATATATCGACATAGCCTCCTTAGGTACAATATTTATCTTAGCTTGCTTGTTATCAGCCAAAGAAATAATGAAATGAAAAGAAATCTTGCTTGTTTCTATGATTTTCTTTAACAGGCCACCAGAACTTCTTTTCCATCTCTTAGAAAATTAATCTTTTCAAAGTGTAATTTGTATGAAAACGCACCAAATTGATGCCTTTTAAGGTGCTTTTCAGTGGTTTTGATACAAGGATGTCAAAATTATCAAAAAGGACTTCAAAAAGCATCAATTTGATGCTTTTTCGGACAAAAAGCACTTTACAAATGCACTTTCAATTGCATTACCAAACACACACTTAGAGCAGTGCATATATGGGTTGTTTAGTTAGGGTTGATACTTGCTATACCGAGGGTCTCAATTTTTCTTTTATTTGAAAGGCCTTTCACGTGTGCTTAGCTATACTGTGAGTGTCTTGGGCTTATGTAAGGAAACATTTATTAATTGATTTAAAAGTAGGTCTTCACATTTGTAATCCTGACTGTTTTGCTGATTGTTTCTTGCTATATAACATTATAACTGTCTCATTCATTTGGTCATTTGTTCTTAAATGATGCTTTTAACAGTTTTATCAATGTCAGTTAAATATCGACAATTGTTATAAATTATTTTCATCTCCCTTTACAGGAGCTCTAGCAAAATATTCTGGAGGGCAGGTATATCACTATCCAAGTTTCCAGTCAGCCTCTCATGGAGAGAAGTTGAGACACGAGTTGGCTAGAGATCTTACAAGAGAAACTGCTTGGGAAGCTGTCATGCGCATAAGATGTGGAAAAGGTTTGTCCTTGACATTTCTTCCAAAACCTTCTATATTTTAGAGCACACATACTAGCGTATGAATACATCTTTGGTTGTTGTATGGTCTTGTCGATGGATGGAAAGTTGATTCCACACCCTTATTCTATTGCTATGTGCTTCCAGGTATTCGGTTTACATCTTACCATGGGAACTTCATGCTAAGGTCCACTGATTTGTTAGCGCTTCCAGCTGTTGATTGTGACAAAGCATATGGGGCGCAGTTGTCACTTGAAGAGACATTACTTACAAGTCAGACGGTATATTTCCAAGTTGCTTTGCTGTATCCTTTTGAGCAGAATTATGTGAAGCTAATTTTGCATCAGAGTTTCATACATCTGCACATGTTTACTATGAACTCCCATAAGAAATCGAGTCATCATGCATAGATTGTTTCCTATATCGCCCAAAAGTCAATTCTTTCTGAGCTGTTTGCTGATTCATCCAAGTTGGTCAAAATTATGAGAAAAGAGATTTCTATACAAGTGTCATAACCATCTACTGTTAATGGGATTGCATTTATCTATGCAATAGTTTTTGACATTAAAACCATGGGGCTCATTTTTTAAAGGTATATAGTATTAATCTCATTATTTCTCAGTGAGATTAAGTTTCCTCGTCATTGTGAGACAATTTATTGAAATTTTTTAGATTTAGCTGTAGGATCCTATGCTGGACTCATGGTATGTTCAATCCTTCTTTTCACTTTAGCATTTTGCAAGGATTAGCCATCTCTATTCACGCTGGGTTATATTAGTCTTCTAAGTCAAATATGGTACAGTAGAATTATTGAGTATGAAAGAACAGGTTTACGGAAGTTCTCTTAACTGTCAAAAGATACACTGCTTCTTGTGGAGAGAGGCGTATCAGAGTACACACAGCAGCAGTGCCTGTGGTTACAGATTTGGGGGAGATGTACCGCCAGGCTGATGCTGGTGCTATTGTGTCTTTGTTTGCCAGGCTAGGTGGGTTTGATCTGGACATATTTCATTGATGACTGTGATTTTAGAAATTGGGATAAGGTGACCATTATGATTCTTCTAACGGAGTTAATTAATTTGCAGCAATCGAGAAATCATTGTCCCAAAAGCTGGAAGATGCACGAAGCTCTGTACAGTTGAGGATTGTGAAAGCTCTTAGAGAATTTCGAAATCTATATGCTGTTCAACATCGCTTGGGAGGCAGAATGATATATCCAGAATCTCTGAAGTTATTGCCTTTGTATGGATTAGCACTTAGTAAATCAGCGGCTCTCCGGGGAGGTTACGCTGATGTTCAACTTGATGATCGCTGTGCAGCAGGATTCACTATGATGGCGTTACCTGTAAAAAAATTGTTGAAGCTTTTATACCCCAGCTTGATACGAGTAGATGAATATCTTTTGAAGGTAAAAGTATTTCCTGTATCCTGCAGCACTGTTGATATTTTTGCATAACACTAATGGTGGATCTCCCATTGCATTAATGCAGCCATCTGCACAAACTGACGAATTCAAAAACATCATGAAAAGGTTACCATTGACAGCCGAGAGCTTAGACTCCAGAGGCCTCTATGTCTATGATGATGGTTTTCGCTTTGTTGTTTGGTTTGGTAGAATGCTTTCACCTGATTTAGCAATGACTTTACTTGGACAAGATGCTGCTGCTGAGTTCTCCAAGGTGTGCACTGTCTCTATCCTATTCTAGGTTACATCAAGGCCCTTTTCACAATCATTCTGAGCCTGCATCATTTACCATTTTGTGTAAAAAGGATGCTGTTGCTCTTCAACATTGCTTTGAGGGTCTAACATGACCTTGTTTTACTTGAGCTCCATTGAGTGTATGCATATCCAAAAAATGTCCATCAAAAGTCAAGAGTGGGCAATAAACTACCTAGCAGTTTGTAGATTAATTCATTTAATGTTCTTTAGTTAACCTTTCATTTGCTTAGCTGCTTCATCACGGGACTGTAACTAACCTCTTATGCTGTGTGCTAATCAGGTTTCTTTCGGTAAGCATGATACTGAAATGTCAAGAAAGTTAATGGGGGTGCTTAGGAAATTAAGAGAGAGTGATCCTTCATATTATCAGCTTTGTAATCTTGTGAGACAAGGTGAACAGCCCAGAGAAGGTTTCTTTCTTCTCACAAATTTTGTGGAGGACCAGATTGGGGGTACCAGTGGTTATAGTGAGTGGATGGTGCAAATACATCGGCAGGTCCAACAAAATGCATAAATTGCAGCCAGTGGTGTTTTCTGTTTTCTGCTAATTTCATTGTAAGGTTACTTCTTTGAAATTATTTTGACATGATTTACCCACCAGTGCGCACACAACAGTTCTCATTTAGGACATGCATGAAAATATTGGCTACATGTGTGCTTGTTCAATATGGCAAAAGATAAGGCGGAAATTATGCAGTTGTTTTGGTGCGTAATGTCATCCACTTTCTTCTAAGGGGAATTACTGCTTTACATTTTCCACTCTTCTTCTTCTTCTTTGAGGTCTTGGAATTCTTAGGTGCATGGTTTCTAAATTTGACGTTCATTCTTTCCTGCAAAAACTTGACAGCTTTCATTATGCAGGGGTTTTATTGTTGGTTTGCCTGTGCCACACCTCTAGAGAAATGAAACCTTTTGTTCGAAAAGCATAATTAATCAGCACATGACCATGGCTTCCCGTCAGTATTGTGGATGGTTGAGTTGGACTGGTCGCCTGATAGGCTTTAGAGCTACCATTTGTTTGGCCTTTCACAATATTCAATAATTAGAGGAGATTTACTATAGTGATTAGTTTGTAGCCCCAGTTTTCATGTTGAAAAGCAAAACAGTATCTTTTTTTTTTTTGGTATTTGATGACGTAACTATCATCAGCAACTGTTATAGTTGTGTTATATCCCCAGTTTTTTCTGCACTCAAAGTTTTGAATGTCCATTAGGCATTTATTTATTCGGAGAGATGTTATATGTTTGCTTAAAGAACTGTAACTCGTGCTTCAGAACAATTTTATTATTTTGTGTTTTAAAAGCAATGCCTGTTCCTATAGTTACTGTTTGTTTATGGATCGATCTATTTTAGAATTGCAAGATAATACCCCTCACCCCGGCCATATGTCCTCTTCGTGCAAGGAAACCAGAATGGATTCAGAGCTGTGATCAGATCCAAGGGAAGGTGTTGTCATTGAAATTTTACAATTCGTCCCAATTGTAAATCAAGTGGACAGTTGTTATGAAATTTGCTTCCAGCTTCAGAAGAGGCTGATGATCGTACTCAGAACAGGAGTTTCTTACTTCTGGAGAAGCTCAAGAAATTGTGAAGTTTATGTGCTTCTGAAGATGTTTTTCAAAGGTAATGAGCAGAACGGCACATGCCTTTTTTTTTTCTTTGGTTTTTTTATAAGCCAATAATATCATTCAAACACCATTGTTAGAAAAACCATCTTTTTGAGAGAGATTAAACTAGAGTTAGAAAAACAATTTGGTGAAAACAAAATCCTTTTTATGGTATTTGTCCAGTTTATTTGATTATTTTTTCAAGGAATTTGAGGCTGTCATTTGTTTTTGTTTTTTTTTTTTGGTTGCTTTTTCCCACCTGCCTTTTCATGGTTGATATTTTTTAATGGTATTTGCCCGGTTTATTTGATTTTTTTAAAAAAAATTAAGGTTGTCATTTAATTTTTTATTCCCTATTGTTTTTTCCTTTTCCTACCTTTTCATGGGTCTTTGCGATGCAATGAAAGTTTTACATCGATTGTTAATGAATCGATTTTTAGATATTTTATTTTTAAAAAAATGAGTGTCAAGAAAAAGATTAAAATAGTAGAATTAATGGTGAATTGCCCAAAAATATTGTTTCTTTGCCAACCAAGTTCCAATTTAGATCTTAGATACTGAGAAAATCATCGATATATGTTTTTTACGCATTCTTAATATGCCATGGAAACCTATTTCATTATTTACATTAAGAAAATCCTCTTATATATTGGTCAGTTTCAATTTTAGATATATAAGACTTTCTAGTTTTCAGCTCAATAAAATTAATATATCTAATAAAGAAATTGAAAAGATGTTAGAAAATTTAAGAAATAAATATATTTTCTAATTCTTATGAAGAAATGAGATAGACAAATTGAAGTTGGAAAATGAAAAATGTTTTTCGATAATGAATAAATCCTAACCATTTCGTAGCATGCACGCTGTAGTTTTTTTTTTCTTTTTTTTTTTATAAATTGACATTTTTTCTTACCATTCAAGCTTGGGAAAATATCAAATACATCCTCAAAATATTAAAGTGATGTTAATTTTGCATCTGAACTATTTTTTAATTAAATTTACTTTCAAACTATATTAATTTCTTAATTATGACTTTCGTTAGAATTTCTTGATGAAAACAGTTAAATTATCTATAAAATGATATCTTTTTTACAAAATAAAAGTATAATTTTGATGGAAATATGGATCTGATGTTTTAAAGATGGATAAAAGTCCTGGCCAAAGAATAGGAATTCTTTTCCAACGGTGTCA
>Ga0325404_1007071_pt1 | contig 11722 bp, 9 predicted proteins | sample PopdelMetagenome_18_FD_205664 | JGI IMG/M metagenome (GOLD analysis project Ga0325404, IMG submission 205664) | Populus deltoides microbial communities from Bellville, Georgia, United States - Xylem-Control-R1 | ecosystem: Host-associated > Plants > Phyllosphere > Stem > Wood/Secondary xylem... | reverse complement strand
CACAGTTCCTATAAACCATAAATAACAAACGAATAATATTCCAAACAATCTATACTGTCAAGTTATAATGCATTATTATGAGTATAACATATCCAAATATTAACTTCATCAAATGGTGAAATTTCCAGAAATATGGGTTTAACCGAACTGACCTCAAACTTGCAGACCTACTGTGCGAGATATACAACTTCTATACCAAATGTTTGTTTCAGATCTCCACCGTTCAGAATCTAGTCAAAATCAGGAAGAACAACATATTCAAGTTATAGCCTAATCCAACGGTGGCCGAAGGAGAAACCAGACAACAAAGAAGACTGTCCAAAAGTGTATTTCCCAAATATTTTCCTCCCTCGATATCTCTCAAACGGGGACTGATATAGAAAATCCCTACGGTGACAATGTACACGACATGGATGAGAACAACATACTCAAATATCGTGCTGATCCAACGGTGGAAGATGGAGTTATAGCTGTCGGTTGATTTACCATCAATATATCTTCTCTCCAGCCTCTCTCTAAACTCTCTCCTACTCTTGCCAGTCACTCCAAGAGAGAAAATAGAATGATATTTATAGTTCTAACATCTTGTTAATTGCACATTTATCCCCACCCCTTTTTATCATTTATACATAAACTCCCAACCTTCTGTTATTTGAATATTGACCTCTCTTGATCTTACGTATCCATTTTGTCCTCACAAATGTTTTTCTTTTCAATGATTTAGTACTATATTCACTTTTCATTTCATTAATTTCAATATTTTTATCTTGATTAGGTTTCTTTAATTTAATTTAACCCATTTTACTATTGGTTAAATTTCTCATCTTTTAAATACCCAGAAAAATTATAACCGAGGGTTTACAAGTTATGTGGTATTATTGTGTTTTTTATGATTGTTTTGTTTAGAACCAAAATATTTAGGCTTAATTTTAAAATACCTAATTCACCCTATCTCTTAGGTGCTTCGAGTCTTTCATACACTATTCTTATAGAGATTATTCTAGTTATTAAAGCATATGTACCAAAATTATCAATATTTTTCTTTTATCTAAACCTTATAAATAACTAGCCTTAAAGTTTTGTATAGATCCATCCATATTATATTTTCTTCTAAATACCTATTTGCAACCAATTAGTTTTGATTCTTAAGGTAAGTTAAGAATCAAATATATGTTTTTGAAAAAAAAAAGAATTGATTTTCTTATCAATTGTCTTTTTTAAAAAAGATAGTATCTATAGATGTCATTGTTTTACCATAAAACTTGAGATCATTTTGAACTAATAATAACATAGGCATTTCATTAACCATAAATTAACAATAACCTTCCATGAAAAAAGTTACCATTTGTGAATAAAAAAAGTTAGGATTTAATTGTTTTTATACTTTTCCTCTTTGACTTTTTCTAATCTCATTAGATGAGTCATTAAGTTTTCTTTTGTGTTTAGAAGAAGCATTAAGTTTATATCTATTTTTTATATATATTATCTAAATCTAGATCATTATTAGAATCATTAAGATATTTATCCTTAATAAAATCAATATCTTTTGATTCCATGATAACATTGGAATCAACATCTAATGGTTTATAAACTTTTAAATATTTAGCATTTCCCACAAAACACTTGTATTGACTCTTGGTCTCAACTTTATCCCTTTTAGATCGAGTACTCTATCATAAACTAAACAATCCCAAACTCTAAAGTGATTTAGGTTAGGCTTTTAACCTTTCCTATTCCTTTATATTTTATCTTTTTAAAGGTATTTCATTATATACATGGCAAGTTGTTGGCAAAGATTCTTCACAAAGATTAAATGGCAATTTAGTATTGAAAATCATGACATTCACCTTTTCAACCAATGTTTTATTGTTTATTTCCACTAATTCATTTTGTTGTAGGTTTCATAGAGCACTTTCTTGAAGTGCCATTCCATTTTCTTTGTAATATAAAAAAACCACATAAAGAAATATTCATCTCTTATATCACTTCTTAAGTATTTGACCCTCATTTCTATTTTTTTTTCCAACTTTATTATAAAGTTTAACTTTTCAAATTCTTGATTCTTAATTTTTTTTTCAAATAAACATAAGTGTACCTAGAACTATCATTAATGAATGTACTAAAATACTTATTATAACCTCTAGTTAAAATGTCATTCAGTTCTCAAATACCTGAATGAACTAAATCAAGAATATCATTATCTTTTTCAACCCATAGAAATGATTTATTTTTCATATTTTCTTCTATACAAATCTCACAATTATCTCAAGTTTTATAATTATAAAAATCATTCCATTTTTAGACATAAACTTTAAAGTCCTGACATTAACTTTTGCTCAATTATTATGTCATAATGAGATATGATAATATAAATAGAAATTTTGCTCTTTTTATTAATAATACTAAAATTGAATATTGTAGCATATGAATAGCCCTTAAAATAACACTTTTTTTTAGCAAGATCAAATTTTCAACCCCTAAAACTGCTTTATTTCCATTCCTCCACAACATAATTGTAGATATAACATCGACTAAAGTATTTTTTTTTTTTGAAATGAAAGAAAGATCCACAACTCCTTTTCCAATAAGTTTTGCTTTAGCATTGTTATGCATCATGAAATATTTATCTTCTTTAACATTTTTAAAGTATTTATCAATGCAAATATAGGTAGTGGCAGCAGAATCATACCATCAATCAAAAGATTTGGTGTTAATAACCATGTTAATTTCAAAAATTATTCTAATATACATTCAAGTCACGATGATCACCATTTATTCCTCTTATTTATCTAAAGTATTTGCTTGGTTGGATTCTCCACCTTGCACTTTTTATAAAACCTTTAATTTTTCCTAATGTGTCCCTTTATTTTTTCACTATGAAAACATCTTTTATTCTTCTTGAAGTTGTTGGAAAGGCCAACAACATTTTTGATATTGCTAGAGTTGTCAAAATCAGTAAACCTCCTCTTTTGGGACATGTTCCTGCCTTTAGATTTATTATCGACAACATTCACTTTGTTACCATTCTCAAGACTTTTTCGAGATTGATCAAATAATTGCTCTAAGTTGTGTCAACTATGTAATAATTGCCAACCACTTGTATTGGTTTTGAAATTTTAATCTTCAAATCTTTAAGTATGGATACAAAAACATACAACTCATCTAGCTGAGTCATAATAGACTTGTTGTCCACCATATTGAATTCAGAATATTTCATAAAAAAATAATTTTTCAATACCTTACTTCTCTTTTTTGTATTTAGTCTTCAAAACATTTCATATTTTCACAGGATCTTCATAGCATCGAAAAAGATCATACATCTGGTTGGAGAGAGTATTCATGATGTATCCTTTATAACAAACATAGTCATGTTCATACTTTTTGTATACATCATTCTCTTTATTCTTATTTGTTTTTGTTGGTTTAGTAGGTTTATTCTTTAAAGTATGTTTACTAATAAAGACTTATTTATCTTTAATATTCATAAAATAATTGATTAATGAATCTAAGGTAAAGAAGTCATTGGGACAAAAATGTTTTACAAAGGAAATTATAAAGTTTTTATAATTGTGAGATTCCTATTGCATCAAAGTATTATTACTAAATGTTCCTAGTCAATGCTCTATTAAGACCGAATATTAATTAGAGCTATTGAGACTGATACATATTATGTTCTTTTTTTTATGAAATAAAGCAGTTGTTCTCATAAGCTGAGATATAAGAGATACCTAAAACTAATATATAGGTGCTTGTAAGATAATATGTATAGTGAATTGACCCGTATGAGAATTTTATATGAAGAGATTACTCGTGTCTATGAAAAGACTCACATGATGGTTGTGTAAGTGATCCCTAGACTTGAGATCACTAAATTATCTTATATATGAAGTGTTATTCTTTGATCCTGCTACACATTGTCCTAATCAAGGGTAAAAATGAGTAGATATTAGGAATAACAAGAACTATATAAAGGTATTTCAGTAATCAATAGAGGATTTATCACTCTAGATGAATTAGAAAAATGTTCCATATGTTCTTAAATAGTATTGATTGTAAATTCTTGTGCAAGGTGGAATAAGATTTGCAAAGATTTTCAAATCTTATTCAAAGAATCAATAATTATGATATTAAGAACAAATATGAGTTGACAGAGTAGACATACTTCATGCTATAATGTCTAGAGCGAAATATTGTTGATGAACAAATATTAATTATACTAAAAAACTGGTCACTAAAAGGCTAAGTCAAACTACTTATAACTTTCTAAATATTTAGGGGATCATGCAAGTTTGTGGTTATTTTACTTGATCTTGAAATATAAATCAATCAATTATTAAATTGCTAATAAATTAATTTGTTTAATTTATGTAATCACATTTTATTTAGGATTGTGATTTATATTTGGATCAACTTATTAGAAAACTTAATAGGTCATACATATAAGAACTATCAGTCAAAAATTAAAATGAGATGATTAATCAAATATGACATGATTGTATAAGTTTTAGAAATTGAGGACTAAAATATAATTTATAAAGGTAATTACAATTTTAGATCTAAAAAAAATCAAGTAGGGACTTTATTGAATAAATTTCTAAAATTATCGTGAAATAATATATGATATATTTTTCAGGGGGCAAATTGATATTTTATTATTTATAAGGTTTTCAGGTTTCTCTATATACAGAATGTTATGTGTCTTATTTTCTGTAAAGAAATTACATAAATTATAGAATACCTGAAAAATACAAAAGAAAAGAGTGAACACTCAAAAGCATAACAATCTCTCTCTTCTAAGAAGGTTTAAAAAATTTATCACTAGTTGTTCCAGTGAATTACTGTTAGAGCCAGACACTTGAATGACTTATAGTTTATGACAACCCAACTTTAAAAAATTTATTTAAAACTAAAAAGAACATATAATTTTCAGGTAATATTCGTTTAAACCCTAAACAACCTTAAATCTATCCAACAGGATCCTTGGGACTCCTAAATAAATTTTAAATTTATCGTGTATGTGTTTCGAGAAATCCAATAATGGTATTAGAGCCATTGTTAAACAATTAGAATTGTGTATTGCATGTTTTAAATTATTATTGATGTTAATTGTGAATTAATTTTATGTGCAAAATTAATTTTACCCAAATTTTATTTTTCTCTTATGATTTGTTTTTTTAAAATAGCTACTATTCTAGATAGATTTGGACGGATTATTTGAATGTGGCCAGAATCTACAATTCTAGCAGGAGTTTTGAGGAGATAAAAAAATGATTTGGTGGATGTAACAACCACTAGTAGCGGCGCCAACATGCTAGCGTACCTGGCTGTGTTGAGGGCTCAACTAATATTCGTAGGCAATAGAGGAAGCAACCATGGGTTGTTGCCTGTTATAGCCCGAGATTTCCAATCATTTCATGATTGAAATTCATGGTAATTTTTTTTTTCACCATTGTATTTTATAGGTATCATCAATTCGTATAATACAATACTCATAAAATCTCAGAATTCAACATCTTAATAAAAGATAATTCACAATACAAGCACCATATCATTATATTTATATATTCATAAGTTTACATTCCTGTTTTGACATAATTATCATTACACGTCTTTACAAAAGTGTCGAACGATATTTTCACAACTAATACATTTGCTCAAACAAAATAGATAATGTCTTAACATATGAATACATAGTTCATAACAAAATATATGGACTTGTGAGATGGGATTCATATGCATCTTGATTGTGTGACGTCCCTGTTATAATACAAAATGGATACAAGAATTATAAATAATTTAAACATAATAATAGATATTTAAAAGAATATTATCACTACTTTCCGTTAATAACCTAAGTGAGTATATTCCTTCCTTTACTCCTTACATACATAATACAACTTTTATTATTTCATCAATTATATTATCCTTACTCATATGTCCCAACCTTTCTATAGGAGTTGTAGGGACCAGAGTTAATACCGTGGCCATGGTTAAATTACTTCGCTTTACCTCGGTCATCCTTTATAGAAAACCACTAACCACGGTCAATTGCATTACTCAAACTCAGTCATCCAATTCAGATGCCATTAGTCGAAGCTAAGTTATAATACCAAAACCGGTCATACATTTCGGATGCCATTACCTAGAGCTAATCATAATATCCAAACCTGGTCATCCATCTCGGATGCCATTAGCCGAAGTTAATCACAATGTCCAAACCCAGTCATCCCTCTCGAATACCATTAGCCGAAGCTAATCACAATATCCAAACTAGTCATCCAATTCGGATGCCATTGGCTGAGGCTAATCACAATACCAAATTAAACATTCCATGAACAATTTAGTAGTCACAATGAGATATAACAATTCTTTTATATGACATCATTTTAGAGGTTCGATATTATTTAAGAAGAAGGTGTAGACCACCTACCTGTTCCTCCCATGGGGTGTTCTCATTTGGTTGAAGGTCCGATCCCGGTCGTACCGCCTGATACATCAAATGATCACTAATCAACATATTTGCATCCAGTAATCACATAAACCAATACCATACCTATCCCAATAATACATATGTTCACATTCAAGTGTTCCACTCATCATATAATCATACAATAAAAGTCATCATATCAAGACCTTCTCTTAATTTTAAACGTTGGTCACTTTTTGACATCCTAGTGTTTAATTCGTGAGTCTTGTAGTGAGTTAAGTCAAATTGACGATGAAAACATCACAAGAGTTAAATCATTTTTAACATGGAATTTGTCAACGAAATTAAGTCACTATTGTCACATAAAATCATCATTTGAAACTAGGTCGTTGGTGACACAAAAATCATGACGATGAAATCATCACGAGAGTTAAATCATTTTTTACATGGAATTTGTCAACGAAATTAAGTCACTACTGTCATGGAAAATCATCAGCAAAAACTGGATTGCTGGTGACACAGAAATCATCAGCGAAAACTGAGTCGCTGGTGGCACAGAAATCGTCAGCAAAAACTGGGTCGCTGGTGCCACATAAATGTCAGCGAAAAACTAAGATGTTGGTGATACAGAAATCATCAACGAAAACAAATTTCACGACTGACGCATGGAATCATCAGCGAACACAACCACCATTGACATAGAAATCGTCAATGAAAACTGAGTCACTGCTAACCCAGAAATCATCAACGAAAACAAATTTCACGGCTGGCACTTGGAATCATCAACGAACACAATCCACTGTTGACTTAGAAATCATCAATGAAAACTAAGTCGCTGCTGACTTAGAAATCATCAACGAAAACAAATTCCACGGCTGACGCATGGAATCATCGGCGAACACAACCACTATTCACTCAAAAATTATCAATGAAAATCGAGTCGCTACCAACCTAGAAATCATCAACGAAAACAAATTTCATTGCTGACGCTTGGAATCGTCAGCAAACACAATCCACTGTTGACTCAAAAATCATCAACAAAAATTGAGTCACTGTTGACCTTGAAATCGACACGAAAACTATGTCGCTGCCGATTCAGAAATCGTTAGCGACAATTGAATCATTTCTGGTTTTACTTTTTTCCTAGGCTAAGCGTAAGGTATAAGCTAAGCTTTCCCCCTTACCAACGTACCCCAATCTAGTTGGACATTGAACGTCACCAAATCACATCCAATTTATCACAAAGTTATCAAGCAATACGCTACCAAGTCTCAACACGTATATTTTCCAAAGGTTCTCCTAACTATCATTTCAAGACCGACACTTAGAGTTGCCACAATCATACATTTTATGTTTTCAATTATATCATGGCAATAAACCAACACAAACTAATAGTAATTTCATGATAAACAAGGGTTCATTTTTGTCTTTAGACTTGTTTCCCCTAAGGTGTTCATCATAGCAAGTCCTTTCATGGTGCTCTTTTTTTCTATGACTGGAACATTACAGCTCATTTCTCTCTAATTTGCACATGTAATTCATCATCTTTTTTTTTTATCATAAGTATGTTCACAATAACATTTCATAAACTCATATCCATCCACTTGGTTCATAATTATACAAGTTCATTCATCATACAAACAAAATTAAGGCATTAATCATGGCATCAATTCCGATTCAGCTCAAACATTCCTCTAAGGGTTTAACAAGATCACAATTCTACACATTCTTTCATTTTCACACAAGCTCTTCAATCATGTATGCACAATCAATATATTAACATAAACGTGAATTTTATTTTAGCTCAAGCATGTTTATATGAGTTTAACAAGGTCACAATTACAAATTTTATCACTTTATTTCATTTCTTTTCATTATCTCCTTTGACATTCATCCATTTCTTTTGTTAAAGGTTCTGGAATTATATCCCCCTTCAACCCTATTCTCTTCAATCTTTCTATTTAATCCTTGTTAATCATGGGCGTAAGAACCCTAAGCCATTCCCTTGAGGTTTCCTTCTCCATTTTGTCTTGAAATCTCAATGAAATAAGTAAGGAAATGATGTTGTTCTTACCTAACAATTTTAAGTAGCCTTAGGGAGGTTTTAGCAATTTTTCTTCCTATTTTCTCTCGGTTTCTTCCTTATGTTTGTTCTAGCTTACCTTTTAGGCTCCTTCTTCTTTCATGTTTTTGGTTTTCTCTCCTTTTTCTAACTCTCCATTCACTCAAACAATCAAGACATGCAACTGGTTTTAGGTTTAGTCAAAATCCTCATAATCAGCCCATCTTGGCCTTTCGACCTCACTGCCATTGTTTGATTTCAGTTCAACCCCAACCTTTCTTACGTCTTGGGTACATGTCCCAGCCACGATTCCATGTTTTCCCACCTTCTCAAGTCTGTCACACACGTTCCCCATCATAAAATTCATGCTTTCCATCATCTTCGTCATGGTTTGTATTTGGAATTTAAGTTCTACATCGGGAGGGGGTGGTGTGTTGTTTTGATCTAACATGATAGTACCTGTAAAAATTGAATGGCAAAAATAATTATCCTCACGTCGCTCGTGTTTCGCTCAAAAACTCTTAATATCCTCACACGCTCATACCTCTCGCCTCGCCTTCTTGCGATTCTTGCGAAACTAAAACCAACACCAAATAGAACCAACTTAGCAGCACAATCCAAATTTGTATATATGACTCAAGAAGCAATAAAAACTGGAAAACAAGCAAAAACAAAACTGCGATGATAGTGTCACAAATAGCAAACGAATCTATCTGAAATACGAATGAAACTGAAGACTCGAATAAAAACAGAAACGAAATATGCAAAAATGATGAAACAACACCCAAATGTGTTGGATATGTTGAAAATATACTGCAAGAAATGAAAACAACAGAAAGAAAGCGAATTTCAAAGATAACTTGTACCTAGGTACCAACACTATTGAAAACGGAGATCCCCACCCAATGAATATTGATTCGCGAACGAGAAGTATAAGGATGACGCCACGAAGACAATTGTTTTTTGATAAGTTGTTTTTCAGTTCTTTAGAGAACCATGGAAGGGAGATTATCTCACCAACACACATACACAATATGCGACAAACAAAAAGTTTTATTAATTTGAATTGTCTAACTTACATGTCTAGTTATGCCTTTATTGATACTAACTCTAGACTTAAATAAACCCTAATGGACCCCCTTTAGGTGGACTTATATTAAGCCCACTTACAATTGACCCAAATAAGTAATAATAACCCAAAGACTAAAAGAAAATAATAAAAATCCAAAAATTATCATCATAAATATGCTAGAATCATATTTGTCACCATTATTGCGATGTCGCGGTCGCACAAATTAATTACCCTGGCGTCAAACACAACACATAAGATAGTATAGAGCAAGCAAAGGGTCGGTCCCACGAGAAAGTTCAAGTCAGATTTTTATGCTAGATGATATACAATTTGGGGATGTTGGATGTTATCTAGGCTAAAGCAAAAGAAAACAGAAAACTATCAAATGAAATTTAATAAAATCAGAAAATTATCAAGAGAACAAACCTTGGTCACAAGCACACATCCACCTATAGAAATCAGAACTGATCATGGAAACGAAACATCAATTTATATTCTGAATATTTATCTTTTCTTAACATTGGTTAGTTAACGGATCCGCCGTATAACTAACCCCAACCATCAAACAACCACAGTGTCCGCACTAGTAATTTAATTTAATGGCAGCCTTAAGAACTAGATAAGTTGATTAATCAAGAAAACATAACTGTCGCAATCTATGTTTGATTTGATTAAATGTTCTCCCTAAGATTAATAACGTAGATCCGCCACAATTATTAAAGTCAATTGCTTCACAAGTTCATATACCACAACTCCGGTTTTGATATCAAACTTAGCAATAGATTGTCTACAATAATAACTTAGAGTCCGCTCTAGCAATTAAAATAAACAATCATAGGAAAAATAAGCATAGAAGAACAAACATATTCATCATATAAACTGAAAAGAAAAGGTAAAATAAATCTCACAGTTCTTGAAATCCAAAGGTTTTCGTGTCCTTGCAACCAAGAAAAAGTGTTTAGCCTTGCATGTTTGTTGAACAACTAATCAAAGAGAAGGAAGAATGCATAATTTAGGGTTTCTTAGAGGAACGGGGCGTTTTTATCCTTTTGGCTGGCTACCCCCCTTCTCTTCTCTCATTCTTTTTATATCTTAGGAAACCCTAGGTCTCTATTTTACAAAATAGTCCTCCATTAAGTAGACTGTTTACATTTAAGTACTTCAATAACTATTTTCCTAAAAAAGGAGAAATAGCCTTGCATGAAATCTTCAAGCTTTGACTTAGAGGAGCTAAATTGCTGAAATAAAAACTTGGATATCGGTTTAGATGCTTCGGAATGTAATTTGGACTCGTTTCTTCACGAAACCTGTTTGCTGGCAGAATTCAGATGTCATCTTTGAAAAATCATATCTCCCTCATATGACATCGTTTTTGGCTGCAATTTGGAGCATTTATAGAAATATGAGTCATGAATCCAGCAAAATTGAGTTTGCATCAATTGGACTTTTGTAGCTCCAGATATTCAAGTTCGAATAGCTGAAGGTCAACACTGGTAGATTGCAAGATTTGACTTTGAAGGCTGCAATTTCCATGCTCTTCCTTATTTTATTTTCTTGTCTTAAATTTCCAGAAAGGTATGGATGTTAGCTTTTTAATGCCACTGGAATCACTTCATTGCAACCTCCAGAGCTCACGCTCTGCACAAAACATCGACTGAAGGTCAAATTTGCCAATTATCTCTAATTTACTCCTTTTTTCATCTTTCATCCAAAAGTGCCTTCAAAACACAAAACAAAGAATATCAAGGCATTTTATATATAAAACATAGGCAAAACACTAGTTAAATGTGGGTGAAACTATTGAATAAAATGGTTGCATCAAATACCCCCACACTTAGCTCTTGCTCGTCCTCGAGAAAGTATAGGTAAAATCAAATTGAAGTTAAATTAAATGAAATCACTATGACTAATCTTCTAATCTCCTATCAATATCCAAGAATATATGCATTATAAACAAGAACACAATTAAGAAGGATAAAGAGTATAAATTTTCATGAATTTATTTACATGCAAACTTCAAAATTCAATTAATCATCGAGATTTAAATGAAATCTATGTCATGCCAAAGTGATAGGTCCTCTCATTGATATACACTCCAACACTCACGTGTTTAGGGCTTATGTGTTTAAATCTCTCAAATTCAATCAATGAATATGTTCTA
>Ga0325404_1007065_pt1 | contig 11727 bp, 7 predicted proteins | sample PopdelMetagenome_18_FD_205664 | JGI IMG/M metagenome (GOLD analysis project Ga0325404, IMG submission 205664) | Populus deltoides microbial communities from Bellville, Georgia, United States - Xylem-Control-R1 | ecosystem: Host-associated > Plants > Phyllosphere > Stem > Wood/Secondary xylem... | reverse complement strand
AATGAGATGTCTTGCCAGTAAGCAATGCTCGTCAACAAATTCTCTGTTCATTTTAATTAGCTGAAAAAACACCTTCATTTTCTCTTATATTTTGAGGTTGTAGATATAAAATAAGTTTATCATTAACTTCATGCCTGCCTGCTAATTGCTTGCTTTTATAGAAGTTGAGGAGTGCCCATTGATTTAGCTGTACATATGAGGGGTTTATGCATTCTGTTTCCTTAATCATCGCCATCAGAAATGGTCGAATGAGACCCTTCCTTTGAACTTATCTAGCAAATGATTTAAATTTTTTTTCTCCCTAAATGCCAATGGATGTTCACCGTGATTGATACTACTAGTATTTAGAGATGATGATTCTAGCATAACCATAACCATGTCTAAATAAAAAACTAATAACCATAAATAACCTAACATCATGTAAGGATTTTTGATAACCATATCCATATTGTGGACACCCATTCAAATAACCATCATCAGTCAAGTTTTTTTTTTTTTTTTTAATATATAGACTTAATTAATTGAATAAATAATTTCAATAGTTTCTTAGAATCAATAATTTAATTAAATTTGGTTAACTATATATTAACAAAACATTATTAACAAGAACCAAATAAACTTCAAAACATAAAATTATTTTAAAGCATATCCATCCATAATACAACAACCAAATAAATGTTTCAAGGTGATTAAAAAAAAAAAATTGTTCCATTATGAAATAAAAGTCTTCACAATCCAACCAACCCCTCAATATCATCAATAAATCATTCCACAATTGAACTTGCTATATAAACAACAAACTAATGGTTAATGCACGAACTATACCTGTAAATAAAAATAGTAGGAATTTTTCCTTACATGTTTTTTTAGTTTACGTTTCACACCTCCTTCATCATTATTAATATCATAATACATGTGTTGGAATTTTATAGTTTATGAAAACTAATAATGAAAATATATATATATATATATATATATTACGGATCGAAGTATGGAAACTGTAACCCTCTGTTCTTTCATATTTTATCCATACAGGAACGAAAACCACTTTTCACTCACATAACCCACCCATTTGGATTGGTTTGGATGGCTAACCATCGGATTTCCTCACTACCTGCCATAGCAATCCCTACTAGTATTACTCATCAACTCCAAATAGTGTGCAAACTGCTTTTTTGAAGTAAGATTATTTAAAATGGAGCAAGTGTGTTAGAACCCATACCCAAGGAAAGTGAAACCGTATTCCAGTTCTTCTGAATGTCACCTGAAGGCAATCTGTGAACAAGATTTCATTAAAATTTGTGACCTCATGTTTCAGACATAGATAGAGAGCGAAATCAAGAAAGGAAATTTTATAGAAAAAATCTATTGATTTGTAATAGGATGTTGTAGTAAGTATAAACTCTAGCCACTTTTATCAGTTATATAAAATTTCATATCTGTCTGGTGTTCAAGAATCGACTCTTAACATTGGACCCTTGTATCTGCTTAGTTGCTTACATATTTTTGGTTTATTGCAGATGATACCTGTAGCTGCAAATGATGTTGCTTTCTCAATTCATGCTGTTTTGTTAACAGCAATTACATTATTCCAAATTGTAATCTATGATGTAAGTGGTTTGCACTTTGTCAGCGTTTTACTGTTTTCTTTTCGTCTCCTATTGAAGCCTGATGTAACCATTCTTTCATTTGAACAGCGTGGAAATCAAAAGCTCTCTAAGATTTCTATTGCAACTGTGTGTGTTGTGTGGTTAGTTGCTGCAGTATGTTTTTTTATAGCTTTGCCTAGCCACTCTTGGCTGTGGCTCATCTCCATCTTCAAGTAAGTTGCTCTCTGTCTTTTTGATCCTTAAATTGCAAATTTTCCTTGATACTTAAATTTTGTCGAAAATCTTCATGAGATAACTATGCCTGAGGTGGTTGTGATGGATTTAACTCTTTAAGATATAGCAGTCTTGATTCTTAACTCAATGAGTGGGAATAAAGGGTATTTTCCATTCAGTTTTTCATTTCATATTCTATTTTCATACTCAGATGAAGTTTATAGCATCAGATTCTTTCTCCGTGCGCATAGGATTGAGATTCTGCATGATATTATTTGAAAGTAAAACTTTTCAGTTTTCACTAATGATTTAGGATGCACTTTGGAATGAGCATAAGGCATGAACACCTGTATTAGTTTAATATGCCCTGTAGTCAATCGGTTGGTTACACGTGTTATTATTATATTAATGTCAATACATATTTATTATTAATAAATATTTAATTTATCTTTAATATTCATATAATATTAGATTAATGAATCTAGAGCAAAGATAAAATCCATGGGACAAAAATACTTTGCAAATGAAATTATAAAGTTGTTATAATTATGAGATTCCTATTGCACCAAAGCATTGTTCCTAAAATGTCCCTGATCGATTCTCTCTTAAATATTGGACATTCATTAGAGCCATAAAGACTGATACATATTATGTTCTTTTCTTTATAAAAGGAAGCAGTCGTTCTTATAAGTTGAAGTATAAGAGATACTTAGAACTAATACGTAGGTGCTTGTTATAAGACATATACATTGAACTAACCTGCATCAAAATTCCATATGGCTATCACCTATGTCTATGGAAAGGCTCATGTGACGGTTGTGTAAGTGATCCTTAGACTTGAGATCACTAAGTCATTTTATATAGAACATGATATATTTTGATCCTGTTACATTATCTTAATCGAGGTAACGAAAGGGCAGACTTTGGGTATAACATGAACTATATGAAGGTAATTGAGTGATCAAGAGAGGATTCATCACCCAAGGTGAATTAAGAGAAATTTATTATCTGTTCTTAAATAGTATTGACTAAAAAATCCTTAGTTAAGGTGGAATGAGATTTGAAAAGAGTTTCAAATCTTATTCAAATGATCAACTATTATGTAGAGAATAAACATGATTTAATATGACAAACATACTTCATGCTTTAATGTTAAATTAGAACATTATTGATGAAAGAATATTAATTACACTGAGAAACTGATCACTGAAAGGTTAAGTCAAACCACTAATGACTTTTCTAATATTGGGGGGATCATGATACGTTGCTAGAAGATTTCTCATAGGTGGTTCGTGTGGATTACCGTTGGAGGCCGGACAATTGGACGACTTGTAGTTTGCTACAACCCTGCCTTTAAAGAATTATTCAAAACTGAAAAGATCATATATTTAGGTAATAAACTCCTAAACAACTCTAGATCTGTCTAACAGTGCCATTACCAATCTAATAATGCTTGAATAATCTTGACACATTCTAGGTGGAGATTATTTGATAGAATTCAATGAAATCTTCAAACACTTTGGGGCACAAATCCAATTCCAGACCAAAAAAAAAAGTCTGGAAAATCCTGAAGGAGATGTATACAATGGTGTATGATGAAGTACACAACTGCAAAAAGACAGGGGAAAAAGGATGCCTGAGGGGACACAATTATTGGTCCAATGAGATCCTAAGGACTCTCGAATAATTTTGTTTTATAGTTTCCACTGTGTGTATGATATTCAAGAACAACAACAACCTGCTAGATGGATATTAGAGTCTGTATAAGATTTTAGCTATCTATTTTCAGATTTTTCACATGTAGCTGTAATTTGGATACCCATATTTGTTTGAGGACTGAGTTCCCAAGTTCTCTTATAACAGGAAACTCTATTTTCTTTAATCTATCTTCTATGATTTACTCTGTTTCTTCACTGACCATGTTCCTTGCTTTTGGTTTGCTGTTATTGCTGGGACGTGTTCCTTTGCAGTTGGTTTCCAGACTGTTATTTCAACCTGTTTGTGCTCTAATTCATGTCTCTCTTCAATGAGACTCGTAATCTTGGAGACTCAGAAAAGCACTAGACTCCTTTCTCTCAATATAAATTAGAATTGTCATCAACATAGGCAATGGGGTGGTGCTCTCATCTCTCTCTGTCATCTGGGGAGAAGGGTAAAAGGTGGGGCTGGGATTATAAGTGATAGAAAGGTTAATGGCCGATAAATTTTCTGAAAGAGTGGCACATATTCAAATGCTGTGGCAAACTTAAGCACCGTCCTTGATGGACTGCTTTTTTAGGTTTGTCAGGTGTCACAGTTGTCGCACGTCCCCACAACAGTGATTTAGAAATACCTCGTCTGTGAGATTAGTTAAAGCTGTTGATAAAAGAAATAGTTAAAACCTGATGTCTGGGTTGCAATTAGTCAAGTTTGATAAAATGAGATCCCAAAAGTGCATTAAGGGGATAATGTAAACCCTTAATTTTTTTTCCTGCCACTGGCTGGAAATGGCCAAGCAATTATAGGCATATTACTCAGTGATGAGAAATCATTTTTTTTTTAGTTTCGGTTCTGGATCTTTTCTTAACTACTTCTTCCGTTATTATTTTTGCTTTCACTTTGCCATTAAAGAGTGGATTGATCAATCAGTTGTGTGAAATTTCTTTCTTATTCCTGTTATTTTAATGCTGTTGCAGCTCCATTCAAGTTTTTATGACTGTCATCAAGTATATTCCTCAGGTCAGAATTGCTTCTCTTTCATGTCTTTGAGAAGTCTGTGTGGGACTAATTGCCATCTAGTCTGGCTTTAAAGCCATTGGACTTGCAAAGACAGCAATCTATAAATCAGATAAGATCTCTGATAGTCTATTATAGCATTTTATCCTCATAAAACAGATGATGTAAACTTAGTTTTCCTCAAGTTTCCTCAAGATGATGTAAAGTTATATCACAATCACACAGAACCTGTCCTTTCCTACTCACTAATCAGCAGATGGAACTTATGGATGCTTTAATGAGATACCTTTTCTTTTATCCCCCCCCCCCCCTTTTAGTTTTTTATTTCAATTTGACCCATTCTTTATATGATCCTCTAGAATATTTCTGACATGACACCTCACATCTGAGACACAGGTGATCATGAACTTCATGCGAAAGAGCACAACTGGCTTCAGCATTGGAAACATTTTACTTGATTTTCTTGGAGGGGTGACAAATTATGCTCAAATGGCAGTGCAATCTATAGACCAAAGTGTGTACTCTTTCTTTTTTTTTTTTTTTGGGGGGGGGGTTATTTTGCCAGTTGAATCAGGTTTTATGCGTGATGCTAATTTGATCTTATTGTCTTTGCCAGATTCTTGGGTGAACTTCTATGGCAACATAGGAAAAACGTTGTTATCTTTGGTATGGAACATTTCTTCTATTTTGGATAATTCCAGTACTCTATGCAAATTTTTAACTGTTACCAATCTCATGCTGGTAGTCTGGTTTTACCACTATTGCCAAATTATTTGTTGTCCATCTAAACCAGTTCTTTCTTTCACGTTCCATCTCAATTCTTCTTTGCTCCCTTCTGCTCTGGTTTTGATGGATACATTTTGCAGGTGTCCATATTCTTTGACCTTGTATTCATGTGTCAACACTATATCTTGTACCCTGAGAAGAAAGCTTTTCCTCCCAAACTCAACAAGGAGGGAACAGAGCCACTTATCAGGTGTTCTGAGGAGCCAGCTGCGCCAGAAAATGTGTAAGGTTAAATTAATATAGGAATGCAATGCATCGTTGTGTTAGGGAAAGAGGTGCAAACTTATGTAAATTCAAGTCTTTACACTGTTTCAAATTCACTATCGGACGTCGAGAATCAATGTCTCCGAAGCTAAACTAGTTGGCCATTGTATAATACAACAGCTATATATTCCAAGGCAATTCGAAGTGTTTGATTCTCTAATGTGGGTATTTGTTTTGATAATTTGGTTCACAGCCTTGTACATGGTGGGGTATACAAAGAATGATTGACGAAACTGCAGACGCCCCCGCAGTGATCAAACTATAGGGACCACTTAGATTTGGTCCCTAATTTATCAGTTGAGTATCAAACATCTTGATTTTATCAATTTTGCTCCTAATAAAATTGACATTAGACGATATACTGTTAATGAAAACTATAAGCTGTTCCTTGCTTTGCATTTGATTTGAACGTGACCATTAGCGCTTTAATTGAAGGTTTTCAAAGCAAGTCTCAATTTGTCTTCATTCATATTTGTAAATTTATAAAATGTTAAAAAATGGTCTTTTATGGAAAATTGAGGCTTATTTGGGCGAAAACTTTTATGACATTGTAATTTGGATCCACTAAAACATACCGGACATAGGTCATTCCATTGTTTATTAAAATAATAATTAAGCAATATTTTAAAAGATGTTGGGAAGAGACTGTTTCCTATCCTATTGTTCATCAAGAAATTTAATTTCTTTTTTTTTTCATTGCACCTTCATAGGCCTAAATTGATGGCTAATTAAAGTTAATTTATTAAGGAAAAACAAGATTCAAAGATATTCTGGAAAAACACGGCAAAAAAAGATGGTTTTGCTAAAATTAGAGTTAAATATACACTTTAGTCCTCTAACTTTTTAGATTATAAGCTTTTAATCCCTAAAAATTATGAAATTTAATTTTGATCCTAAACTTTATTTTCTTTAATTTTTTGGTCTCTTGTTTGAAAGAAGAGAGAGAATGATTGGTTTTTAGTAGTAAAGAGAGAGTTTCGATTGAGACCAATTCTAGCAATAAAAATAGGTGATTTTGGTTTCAATGAATTCCTTTTGATGAGTAAAGTTTAGACAATGTGTTGTTTTTCCTTAAATTTGTCTAAAATTATGGATCTGAACCCGAAAAGAATTTTGGTTTCAGGTTGATTGTGGGTTTTAGAGATAATTTTTGACTTATTAGATGAATATGTTTTATAAGATACTCAAGATGTTTTTCTGGTTTTTTCAGGTCAAAATATGTTTAAAATGAGTTTCGTTTGGTCTGAAACACACCAGTGGCAACCTCAATAGAGACGATGTGTCGCCTCTATTTAAAAAAAAAAATATTAAGGACCAAATGACCTGTTGTCCACCTTTTAAGAAAATTAAAAAAAAAAAATAAGGTCTTGGCTTGTGGGTTGCTCCAGGCCTAGGAGCTTTGGGCTTTCCTATCCTGAGAGACTGAGTTTTTTTTTATCCATTATAATTGTATTTTTTTTAATTTCTCTTTCTTATTTTTTTTTCAATTTCATCACTTAATATTTGATTGATTATTAATTAACGTAATTTATTTTAATTTGATTTTTTTTTACCAATCATTTTGATATTTTGCTGATTTTTAATTTTATAAGTGTCTATTTTAGATCAACGATTATAAAAAATAATAATTGTTGAACACAATTAAGTTTATAACCCAGGTTATGGGTTTGACTGATTTACTTCGACTAGACAGGGATTGGACTTGATAATTGTTTTGTTGCATAATAGTTCTTAATTTATTTAATCAAATATATGCATAAACTTTTTGAGTTCCACTTGAGATTGTGTACAAAAACACGTCATAAAAGTCAGTATATATATTTTTTATGAAAAAAAAATTCGATCCGCAGAAAAATACAAGTTAAATAGTTAGTAACTCCTAGGTTTCGTGACATCTTTGTACAAAATTGTGTTAATCCTTCTAATCTTCCTCTTCTTCTTATTTGAGTCCCTAATTTCTTCCATTGTCAATTGCTATATCAAAATAGAAATAACAATGAATCAGGTTGGAATTAGATTTTGCTTTATTCATCACTTCCCTGAAAATTCATTATATGTCTTTGCCTTTAATTCAATTGGATCAGATCAGATGAAGAACTTTCTCTCCACCCAATATTGGTACTATATTTGATCCATTTTTTTCTTTTTTAAAATTAAAATAAAAAATAAAAAATGTAAGTTTGAAAACAAACTACATTTATATTCATGAATCACAAAATCATAAAAATGAGCTAAAACATCAAATCTAATTATGAAACCACAAAAATTCTTCATGAATCATAAGATAAAAATCAATGAATTATATTGAAAATCAAAATTTAAATTTAAAAAATAAAAAAATAGGTTAAAAAATCATACTAAAGCTTGGTCGGATGAATCCATCCCTCACTTTCACACCCCAACTTTAATCTAACTAGATCAAATTTTACCCATCTTAATTTGGTTTGTTTTCGATTAAACCAAATAAAAATTCAATCTAACAAGAATGAATGACACAAAATACTCAATGGGATGTGTGAAATTGTCACTCGGGCACATTATTGTCTTATTACATGTGTTGGTAGCATAGTTATATCAAGCACATTGGATTAAAGGATTTAATAGTGCAAACAAATCAAATATTGTAAATGGGACATAATTATTTAACCATTGGTTTGTCACTAACAATGGATAGATCAAGGAGTGACATTATCTCTAATGTTGATTATATTTGAGATATTTTGATAAAATTAAAAAGATATAAAACTCCATTGATAATATAATATTAAATTAAGGATAAAATTTGAGGTTTCTCTTAAACTATTTAGTTTGGCTAAGACTATGTCTATTTATGAAATTGAAAAAACTTCAAATTGAATTTGAGTCTTTCCATGACTAGTTGATGGGCTGATAAGGTTACTAGACTAGGCTACTAAGTGACTGGACTTGATCACTATTTGACAAGCCGATGAGTTGACTAGACTTGGTCATTACTTGACAAGCCGATGATGTGACTGGACTTGGTCATTCCACTATCTCCTAAAAATACAAGTCTCCTCTCAGAATAGAAGACTCTCTGATGCTTAAGTTAGTAAATGTAGGTTGAGAAATAATGTATTGGAAAAAGAAGAAAAGTGAAGAACATATGGTTGTTCTTGTAGAATATGTTTTTTCTTGTGTAGTTATTGAATAAATTATTTACCTAGTGACTCGAGCTATTTATACACCTTGTTCACTTGAGCTTACCTATTGGAGAGTGAAGTAATGACTCTCATGGAGAGTGAAGCAATGATGGATGATTATTTTTCTTGTAGGCTTATTGGTTGTTGTGTCAATGGTAGAAAGGTTGGTGATCACGAGAAAAGTTGATGCTTATTAAGCGGATAAGTTGGCGAGAGATAATTATTGACGAGAAAGGTAAGCGTTCTTTAAGGAGACAAATCAGAGGGAGATAACAATTGGCAAGAAAAATAGGTGTCATATCGATAATTCATGCGTAAGCATAAGAGAGTGCAACGTTATACTAACTTTCTTAAAGGTTGTGACTTTGCACTATGGTGTGTGGAAATTACAGGTTTTTTTTTTTAAAGAAAAACTCTCATTAGAGGAATCAATCCAAAGATGGTTATACAAGGACTAATTTGAAGTGACTGCTTGAGTTACATAGTAGTCCGTTAGATTGGAGAGCAGTCCCTTAAGTTAGTGTATATTATCTTGAATTGGTGGGGTACCTTGAACTACTTATGGGACTAGTAGAAACAAAGAGGACTAGTCTAGTTAGGTTGGCCAACCAGATTTGAGAGCAGTTTGGTTTGGTTGGCCTAACCAAACTGGAGATGGGGTGACCAGTCTAACTGGGTTGGCCCAACTAGACTTGGTTAGGTTGACCAAAGTTTGTAGGTTTTTTTTTTGCATTGTCATCCCTTTAATCTTTGAATTTGTATGTAATTGCAAAGAATAACATATATTTTCTTCTTAAACTGTAGAGCACTACTAGCATCTCTTGTGCTTTTTTTGTTAGAAAATATCTTTACAAATGGAGAATTTTGTGTTGTTGTGGCAAAGCATTGTATGTGGAAACGTTGCATGGAGACGTGAAGATTTTATCAAAGACATGAAGATTTTGTTGGAGACATAAAGATTTTATTAGAGACTTCATTAGAGATATGAAGGTCTTAATATGAAGATTTTGTTTAGAGACATGAAAATCTTCGTTGGAGATATGAATATTTCATTATAGAAATTTTGTTTGAAAAAATGAATTTTTTTACTAAAGACTTGGAAATCTCTTTCTAGAAGATTTGTTTAGAGACATAGAGATTTTTATTGAAGATTTAAAGACATGGAAATCTCGTTGTGAAGATTTTGTTTGGAGACACGAAGATTTTCTTTGAAGACATGATGATTTTATTGGAGATATTAAGATTTTTCTATGAAGATTTTTTTTAAAGACAGATTTTATTTGGAGACATTAAGATATTTAAAATATGGATATTTGGTTGGAGATTTAAAAATTTTATTTAAAAACTTAGAAATTTTATTGAAAACATGGAGACCAGCAAAGAGGAAAATGTATGAAGACTACCTAGAGTTCATGCCTGGAGCATCTTCTTACAAGAAAGGCTCTTTTTTTTTTTGGTTTAATATCATCCATTAATTAAAATTTTAGTGCTAACGATCATGATCGATAGAATAGTCTCTATGCGGTAATGAATTTCACGGTAACACTACATGATTTCTTGAAGGGGTGAAAAAGTATGGCTAAATAAATAGATGTGCAGTTCATAGACTAAAATGCTTTGCATTATAGGATAAATTTATGGGTAGGGAAGAGGGAAAGAAGAAGAAAGAAAACTGAAAAATCGAACTATATAACAAAGATTGGTATTAATATTTTAAATATGATATGGAAAAATAATTTAATTGGATATTTGAGATTCTTTGTAATTTCCCATTTAAGCAACTATTTTGTAAAAGAATTCCCTCCATTTAAACAGAGAAAATAGGATTCATGGAATGTGGACTCAGTAGCTCTGCATGGATGTGCCCAGGCAACCATCCTCGTTCGTGGACTTTTGACTAACGCTGGCGCCCGAACAAAATGTCGAAATGAAGAAGTCAGGCCTGAGCCTAAAAAAGCGACCCCTTGAAAACGTATCATGTCCCTCCATGCCACCACAGCAACATACGGACGGTGATGATGAATTGGGTCATGAGCATCCTTGACGAATTATAAGAGCTGAAAAGGAGAGCGAGCGTGCCTTGCATGCATGTAAATGAATCCTCCCTCGCTTCTCTTCTCTGTGGATTCCAGACGATAAAGCAAGGAGAATGATTAATGGCACCGAGGGATGGAATACAGCTGGAAATTACATACCAAACATTTGGATGGATTGCCTTCATTTTATGGTCCATCAGCTTCTACCCTCAAGTTTTCTTGGATTTCAAACGCATGCATTTCTTGTCATCATCTGATCCAATCTCACTCTTCTTTCTTTTCTCAGCACAAATCAGAGTGGTGGGGTTGGATCTTGACGAAGCATTCCTCTCCGTACTTGATATATAGATACATAACCCTAGCTATGAGATGTTACTGATCATGGAGATCCAGATTAACGGATCGAATTAGTTGTGTTATTAATTTCTTGGTCCGTGCATGCTGATGAGTGCAGTAGCCACTGCATGATTGTGTAAATCTGGGCTGTTCTTGCGCTTCACGCACGTATATATTGGACCCTTCATGCGCATGAAGTTAGTTACCTCGTGGAAAACTCTTTAAAATGATATTAGGAGGGTTTAATTCATTCTATAAACAGCTTTGGAATTCGAACCCAAGCCACAACTTGGATTAAAGTGTGGTTGCTATCAATGAACTGAGAGAATATCATCATCGACTAACAGCACTACCTGATACGTATTCCTCGTATGAAAACATAGCGCCATAAAAATCACGGTCCTCCTCGCCCTTATCTTTTGAATCAGACTCTTTGACAAACCACTCATCTAAATCATCCATGATCTCTTCCTCATTTTCGCTAGTTTGCCCAATATGCTCCCCCATCAAATTAAGAATATTTAGAGGAGCCTTCCTTTTAGTCAGGCACAGTACTTTCCACATCAATTTGTTCTTCCTATTGCTAGCTTTAACTCCTTTATTACT
>Ga0325404_1007064_pt1 | contig 11729 bp, 16 predicted proteins | sample PopdelMetagenome_18_FD_205664 | JGI IMG/M metagenome (GOLD analysis project Ga0325404, IMG submission 205664) | Populus deltoides microbial communities from Bellville, Georgia, United States - Xylem-Control-R1 | ecosystem: Host-associated > Plants > Phyllosphere > Stem > Wood/Secondary xylem... | reverse complement strand
ACCCCCCCCCCCCCCCCCCCCCCCCCCCCCCCCCCCCCCCCCCCCCCCCCCCCCCCCCCCCCCCCCCCCCCCCCCCCCCCCCCCCCCCCCCCCCCCCCCCCCCCCCCGCCACTCAATGGCTCATCTTATCTCTTCTTTGATCACTAAGACTAATGTTCTTTTAAAAAAAATATATGCGTTGACCACCACCCTCCCACATTCTAGAGCCGGATTTTCAGGAAGCCTTTGCACAAGGAAATTTGATAGATGAATCTTTCAACAACATTAATAGTAGCACACAAATCATGCCCATGATATAAAGATAATATAATTCAGACTCTGCACAGCTCAAGGAATTATATCCCAATAAAAACTTGCCTGTAACAATTTTGTTCTTTTTTTAAAAAAGAAACTTCAACCCCCACCCCACCCCACCCCAAAGCAATTATAACCGACTTGTAAACAATTGTTTGAGAACAAAACCCTACCTGAAAACCTTGACAATACCCAGACCACAAAATCACAACCCTCAACATGCAAACATGACCCAAAGTTTGACCAAAAGCTAGCAGAATCAAACTGCAGAATGCATAGACCCCAAACCATTCGTCACCCATAAAACAGGTCCAACAAATTTCAAGAGCATGAGAAAATTGTCAAAATGGACAAGACATGTGGTTGACACCCAACTTCATCATACCGCCAAGGGAATGAGAAAACAAACAAATCAACCCTCAAGTTGAGGGATCAGGCTTCTCCTCTTTCTTATCTTCACAGGTCTTAGTTTCCTCTTCCTTGGCTGCAGTTGGTGACTCTTCGACAGCTTTCTCCTCAGTTTTCTTCTCTTCAACACTCAACTTATCCAACGCATCTGCAGCAGCAGTTGCATCCTTGTTTTCCTCGTTGCTCTTTTGGGATTCAGCAACTTCTTGAAACATTTCCATAAAGGTTTTGCAATCTGAGGAAATACCCAATATTAGTAATCAATAGGAGGAAAAATGTTTGTATGATGCATGTGTTTAGAATTCACATGTCGAGGAGACATCACGGCAAATTATGCATGTACAAAAAAAATACAACCATCCATCATGCTAGTGTAAAAGTCAAGACAATTAGATGGAGGCCCACCATTAAATGAACCAAGGGTTCTTTCAATATAAATCCACACAGCCCACTTCTCCGACCCCATTTTGCAGAGGCCTTGACTCAAACTCAAGTTCCACTAAATGAAAAAGACATTTCCATACGACATTAAATAAAATTCCAGGTTTTTCTTAAAGAAAAGAATAGTTTCTCTGCAAAAACAAAAACAGTTTTAAGAAAATTAAGGTTATTCAATGAAGTCACTGTTGAAATTGAGGTTCTTATTTTCTATTTTTCAGGTATCCAATCCAATGGATCTTCTGTGGATACAGTAGACAATTCATTCTATCACAAGATATTGAAACTAATAAAAAACAGCATATTTCATATAGTGCATACAATGGGGCACAAATGATCAGCTTAGCGAGTTCCAACTTTGCAAATCCCACACCTTATTCATTGTCTATTTAAAACTAATTGATAGAGACAACAACCATCTCCAAATTTCTTTCTTACTTCACCACATTACAACTTACAACATTTAACTACCTACTCAAAACAGAGTCGAAGACTCTTTTACATCTTTACCATCTTAGGCATTATGCATTAGTACTCATAAAACTTCACCTAAGTTGAAAGAAAATCAGCAGAAAGCATCTAATCATAACCAGGTTACATAAGAAACAAGTCCTAACCATCTGCATGAGTGCACAGAAGCTACCCTAACTTGAAACCAAAAAAGAAAAAGGCATACAATTGAAACCAAGTTATGTTTAGAACGGAGTTGCATAATGACGCAGCACAAAATTATCACCACAAAGCCTTTAGCTTATACTAACCAGCCACAAAGGCAGTTGTTACTACTACTAAATCACACTTATATCAATTATACAGTCAGACAAACAAGGATTATCAAACAAAATAGTTCACATGCTCACTAATTTTTTTTAAAAAAATTCAAAATTCCTCTCATGCATTCACAGTTCAGACCCCACCACGATCAACCATGCTAGCAAACACACATGGTAACATATGGAGTCAACCATGCAACATTTCCATTCAAACATTATCACAGTCAGATAACCCATAAAATAACATAAAATGTTTCCAACCAAACTAGATAAGAAGTTATCGACAAAACATATACTAATAATGACTTACTTTCAATAGATGCAAAACGAATACAGAACAACTCATCCTTCAATTCACCATCAGCGAAATCCGTTGCGTGCCACACACACGACTTCTCATTCCCTGCGTGCTCCTGCGCTGACATAGTCGGCAGCACTACAAAAACACAAACACAATATATTCAAACCCTAAAACAATCACAGAAAAAAAAGGAAAGGAAAAGAAGCGAAAACAAACCGAGATGATTAGCGCAGATCTTGAGAGTCTTAGATTGTCTCATAACAAGACGAACTTTTCCAGACACTTTATGTTTCAAAAACTTAACAGTACCAGCGCCTCTCTCTTTCCACTGATTCCCGTCCTTATCGAATCTATAAAGCTTCGATTTCCTTCAATTTTTTTAAATAAAAAAAAAAGAAAAAGAAAATTCAGTTTCAATAAAGAAAACCTTAAAATAGGTTAAGAAAATTGAAGAGATTGAATTTATATTCTTACAGATCGAGAATCGCATCTTCATCTTCTTCACCAGTAGAGACGGCGACTTCTTCGAGTTTGACGATCGGAGCGACCTGAGCACCAGTGTCTTCGTCATCTCCGGCTGGGGCTTCCTCGTCTTCTCTGTGCTGGTGTTCAGGCTCTGTGCTTGCCATTAGATTTGATGTTTTTTGGTTGGAGAGGAGAAAAGTGCGTGTCTGTAAGTTTTAGTGTTAGAGATCGAGTCAGATGGGGGGGTTTTGGGGCTATGATAAGCTAGCTAGGTAAAGGAGGTTTATATATGGTGGGGATGGCGAATTATGAGAGAGAGAGAGAGGGGGTGCGATTTTGTGACTGCTGCTGTGCTGTGCCGTGCTGGGGTAAAACTAAAATGCGGCCCGGATGCACTACAAGCGTAGGGTAGAAGAGTTAATACCTTTTTCTTTTTCTTCTGTTTTTTTTTTTTTTATGGTAAATATTTGAGTACGGATTTTTTTCTGATTTGATTCGTTTGTTTAGTATTGTGTTATAGAAATATTTTTAAAAAGTTTTAATTTTTAAAATTTTTTAATTTTAAATTAATATTTTTTTAATATATTTAGATAATTTTGATGTGAAAAATAATTTTAAAAAATAAAAAATATAATTTTTATGTGTTTTGAAATAAAAAATACTTTGAAAAACAATCGTTACCATACTTTCAAACACATAAATATGGTTGTTTTTTATTTTAAAAAATTATTTTTTATATTTTTAAATTATTTTGATATAATAATATTAAAAATATTTGAAAAAATAATTATTATCACGTTTCTAAATACTGTTATCTAATGCATGGGGTTAAAATTTGTTTGTCTGTCTATACTGGTTTATCCATCATAGTATTATAATCACTGTTTTACACTTCGAGACAATACTTTTATATATTTATTTATTTATGAAAGTTTCAATATCTGAAGACGATAAAATAAGAAGCAAAATCATTTACAGCTTGAGTCAACACGTCAGAAATGTCTGTCCTTCACAGGTTTGTGGAAATATAAATTTTAGAGCAATTTATTTTTATATCATGAAAGGTGTCTTTACATGACAACTTACGAAGATTATTGTTATATCATTGGGTTTGTTTTGACATTACCTGCTAATAGAATATTTGTAGTTTAATTAAAAATTAGAGATGAAGGCCACTTGGAGGTGTTTCTCACGACGAAGAACAGGGTATTATTAATTGAGTTTTACTCAAAAGGTACGATTTCCGTTTAACATAATAAAAACATATTAGGCTGTGCTTTCTCATCGAGCAGGGTAAGGTCGTGTCTGTACACATCCAAATGATGCGCCGCAATTTCATTCAAACAACTCGCCGTCATCATAAAAAAGCAGCCCCAGGATGTTCGTCACTGAACAACACAGCCACGATAAAACCCTAAACTAGCAGTGCCGGTTCGATGACTGCTGGATAGAAATTGCAACCGCTTCCCACAAGAGGTGAGGTTAGTGATTCGACCAGCAGTAGCAGGAGCTGTTTCCAAGTTCAGGGCTTGACGATGGAAATTCTAACACCGTAAATTCAAGAATGTTCAGCTCAAAGCACTGCCATATCAAGAGTAAGAAAATTGCTTAGCAACATGCATCCAAGCCCAACAATATTTTCAAGAGTATAAATTGAACAGTTGTACATGAATGAAATATGGTGATTACAAAATTTAAAAAACCCTAATATGAATCCAAGAACCGTGCAGGCGACAATTAACAAAACCAAAATGTTATTACTACAATAAAACTAAAACTATACACGTACCACAACCACAACAGATTTCATAACCCAATCTCTGTAGAAAACATGTTCATGGCCGAGACTTCACTGGGGAAAACTTGCTGCATGACAACCAATTCTGAGAGATAAAAGTTACAGAAAATGCAATGGCAGGGACCGGTTTAATTCCTCCCGGAAGTATATAGCCATCAAAAGAACTGAATTAACCTTCAATAACAGACAAGCAATTCTAGATAATCTAATTTCAGAGGTAGATATGTCCAAATCAGTAGGGGGCCATGGACGGCATGCCATAAGGTGGCATTGGAGGCATTCCCATTCCACCCATTGGAGGTGGTGCAAAACCTCCACCCATTCCAGGCATAGGTGGCGCAGGCAAAGCAAGGGGCAGCAATTGTGCATACATATTCTGCAGAAAAAAGAACCGAAAAAAGTCGAATGAGTTTAAACTAAGTATCCATAATAATACAACTATTGTTACACAATAGCGTAGACTTCATTATAAAAGGGCATTGTTAATCACATTTCTTCTAGAAAAGCAGTTAGAGGCGTTAAATTTGGAAAAAAATATTAATAAGGTCTTTTCATTGCCAAACCAGAAAAAAACTGAAATATTATAATTTCATTGATCAGCAACTTCATATATAACAATATGGAAAAAATCAGTAGATTGAAAGGAGAAGAGCTTTCAAGACACTAATTATTTTCATGCGTATATTCATTGAAAGCTTGGGAACAAGTTCAGAAAAGTTTTGCAAGGAAGACAACAAAAATACAAGGAAAAGAACTTTTTACTGGTAAAAAATGCCCATACCTGCTGAGCAACCATGTCCTTCTCCTCTTTCTCTTTAGCCTTCACCTCACTAAGAGCCTCAAGTTTTTCCTTGATGAGTTCATCTACTTTGCTTGTGTACTCACGGATGAACTTGGAAACAGAAAAGAAAAACAAAATCAGAAGTTGACGAAAATGGAAGACAAATAAGTATCAACAGTTAAGAACAAAGAAGAAGACAAACAAAAAGGCTACCTGCAAGAGATATGGGAACGCAAAATCAATCATGTTGTTCATCCAAGCCAGCTCAAGAGCAACATCTGGTCGGATCATATCATAACAAACAAAGAGGCAAGCTGCAAAGCACTCTTTCTTTCCCTGCATCAGCATTTAACAAGATCATCAGCGCAGTTCTCATTTGTGACTCCCAATATGACAAAGCGCATCTAGCACAATATATTTTCTTTCTTTCTTTCTTTCTTTCTTTTTTCAAGGGGGGAGGGGAGGGTTGGTCTTTATCTTTTCTGAAAGAGGACTGCGTTATAGAAGAAAACAATTACAGTGGTCCAAAATCAATATCATCCAGTGGCTTAATCCTTAAGAAAATGATTTGAAGAAATATCAAAGGCAATCTTGTTTTAGCAATTATCTGAATGGATTAAACAATGAGAAAAGTGCAGTTGAAAAATAGCTGGGATTGTGAAGAGGGATGGAGGATTGCACAGGGACTTCAAGATAGAAAGCTCTTGTCAAGCACTAAAGGTATGTGCTGCATTGCCCCACACACAACATGGGGAGAGAAGAACTAGATAAAACAAACCTGCTCAATGAAATAGACAAGCAACTCCTCAGAAAGTTCCCTTTCACCAGACTGTGAACAAGTTTCCATACAATCTTTGTAAAGATTGTCTTTCTTTGACAAAGCAATTGACTGCTTCCACCTTCCAGCTTTCTTGTATATGTAAGCAGCAACACGTCTCATCTCCAGAAGCTCATGTTTCTCGATCTGCACAAACGCATTATTAGGGTTTGTAAATAAAAAATCAACCTTTAGGACTTTCAGTCATCTATTGAAATTTAAACTAACCTTCTGTGCAAGACCTATCTGGTCAAAGTTATCATGCAACTCAATAGATTCACGAAGTCTGTCATAGTCCTCCTCCTCAACGTAAATTCCATTCAGTGCTTCATTTACAGCAGAGACATTGTTGCTCTGAACTGCAACCATGTATGGCTTAACAAGGCGGAGCTGACCAGCCTGAAACTCAGAATTGCAGATGTGAATAAGATATATTACAGACAGAACTCTTCCTAGTCACTAACTTTCCAAGAGAAGTGGGAGCAACAACAACAGATACAATAAATGCTAACATGTACCTTTCGCATTATGTCCACCACTCTAGTATGGTCAACACGAAGAGCAATCACATTAAGAAGATCATTGATTAGGTCTGGATGCTCTTGCAAGTAAAAGTGCACGGCCTTGTAGTAGAGCTCAACATTTGCAACTTTTACTACAACATCTTTGAATTGCATGTGGTCCCAAGCTTCTGGAGAGTGGTTCATTATAGTGGTAGCAGCATTGTCAAACTCATCATATTGGATGTACAAATAAGTCAGTTCCTTCCAGTGCTGTTGTTCATCACAAGCCCGTATAAGCTTGGGGATGTTGAGACGAGTTGAGAACAATTTGATGTGCTCCATAAGCTTCTCAGGGCGGTATCTCGCATATAAAACTCCCAACTCAGTGAAGATGCCCATATGTGCACGTTCCAAACCAAGCCCACTTTCCATTAGAGAGATGAGCTCACTGAAGCATCCTCTGTTCTGGTAATACTCACTGACCTCTTCCAAATCATCAACCTATAATGATAGAATAAACACAAATCAGAATTTAAGACCACTTGAATACTTTCCATTTATGCACAGAAATTCATTTTCTACCATTAGCTATGTTACTTGCTAAAGATACAGATTTAAGGGAAAAAACCAGCAGAAAAGGGCCAAGGCCTGTAAAAGGTTATAGCAAGTTACGCTCACAACATTAAAAAGTCAGACTGAAAGAAAGGGTTCAAACAATAACCACCTGTATGATGATGTTGAGACCACATATCTGAGCCAAGCGGAATTCCTCAGCATCAACACAAGCAAAGCAGACTTCTTTCCATGTTTTCGAGCTGTTTGCTTTTCGAGCTGCATCAACAGCACTTTGGAACTCGTTTAGCTTAACATGTGTAACAGCTAACTTCGCCCAGTTACTAATAAATCTAAATATAATCTTTGCTGCCTCATACAGGGCTTCATCATATAAGCGATCTCCAACATTTTGGAGATTAGCAACATTAGGCATGAGAATGAACTCTTCAATTTCACCCAGTTGATCAATTTTAGCATATGCATAAATGAGTTCGCTGTCCACCTTGGGCTCCTTGGACTTTTGCCTCACCATTAGAAGGTACCTCACCAAGTCATGATATACATCTGCATCCTCGGCAGCCTTTATGACTTCCAAAAATTGAGTAGCATCGTCTGCACGGATAAATGACTCAATTGCTTCACTCACTAGTCCCTCTCGCAGTTGGGCCTTGGCCACTTGGCTCCAGACAGCTTCTTCTTCCACCCGGAATGCAAACTCCACGGCTCGATCGATGCTGCGAATATTATCCAGCAGGACATTGACAGCTGAAAAATTCAGATTGAACTTCTTGAAAATGGCAAACGCCTCTTCATACAATTGAGCTTCCACAGCAACCTCCCCAATTGCAGGACCATCAAAGTTGTCTAGCCTATTAATGTAATCCATAACTCTTGATGGATCAGCCTTGATGGCAGTCAAGATGAGCAGGTTTTGCAGATTGAAATTTCCACTGAAAGCAGAATTTTGGAGAACAATCTTTTCAAGAAGTTCGATCAGTTCATGTGGAAGATCAGCTGTCATGAAAGCTTTAACAGTTGCTGAAACTTGATCAGGACTCTTGCTTTCAGGCAAAGCAGTCGATACAACCTGATCAATCAGCTGCCGTCTATACTCATTATCAGGACTAAGGACTTTCTCCCAGAGATCACCATCCATCCGTTCTACCACATATCTGAATAAAACCATTGGGCACTCAGCAGAAAGAAACATATCTAAGCACATAATGAGTCATAACCACTTGCTGATGAACAATGTGCATACCTGGCCTGCAGTTTGAACAATGAATTCTTGTTTGTGACATTGATTAGTTCATCATCACACTGTCCTCTTCGGTAGGCAACAACAGCAAGGGTGGGATCCCGCTTCTCACAATATTTGCCAACAACACGTGAATCGTAATATGGGTTGGTGGTAAGAAAATGCTCTGGATTGTCGCCACTGTCGATAATGATTTTACCAAGAGCATTGTGAACATGCACATCCTGGCTTCCCTCACTGACTAGATGCTCCAAGAACTGAGTGAGCAAGCGGAGACGATTCCTGCAAGGAAAAAAGTAAGTGAAGCTGCAAAAGACAGATGATTGAACATAACATTTTGAAAAAACAACAAACCTTTTCTCACACTCCTCCACTAAGGGCTCAACTGGCAGAAGAGAACGAACTGAAAGAATAAGGCCTTTAATGAAATCTTCAGCACATTCATCATCAAGAAGTTGTCCTACAACTAAAGGAGCATTTCCTGGATTGACCTGTCAAACATAAGAACAAGGGGGAAATGAAAAATGGGACTGTATTGCCACTTAAGAATGATTTTAGCAATTATAAAACATGAAAAATGTTCCATCACACAAAAATCTCAAACTTAACATTTGAAGTAAACCTAAGAATAAAATTTACCTTTTGAACATAACCCTCAATATAGCGAAGCATATTGTTTACGTACAGGTAATGGGTAAGGTCCGGGACAAATCCAAAACGATCACAAACATTGATCAATGGACGTGCGTCTGGAAGTTTGGCTTCCATTAAAAAGTTCTTTGTCTTTTCAGGATCATAGAAGTTAGATTCACGCGTCACACGTTCTACCTCCTTAATCTGCCCAGTTTTCGCAGCCGCTTCAATGTACTTGAAGTGGATTTCAGGATCCTCACTGCCCAGAAAGAAAGAAGATTTGTTGCAGCATACATTTTAACAACCAAAATTATTGTATTTTGGATAAGAGAATCCACATTGTCAAAAAAGGAGTACCTGGAGCTCAAATATGAACCTAAAAAGAAATACAGTCCTTCATATGACTTAAACTGCTCAAAGAGCTTTATGCATGCATCCACACCCAATTGCTCACAGTATTCTTTGGCAGTCTGCATACAGAGATGTCTATGAGACCTAATAGAAAAGGTTGTATTTGTGATTGCTACTAAAAGGATACTTTACCTGCACAATAATCTGAAGGTTGCCCCTCAGGTTGACTAGAAGAAGATCTTTCATACATTCAAGAGCCCATTCTCGAGAAAGAGTGCCAAAGAACTCAACAAGAGCCTGAAAAGAAGTAACATAAACATTTAGAGATAATGTTACATTTGCTTGGGACAAACTTTTTTATGCATTGTGAGCAAACCTGAGGCTCAATGACATGTGTGTTCACAATAACACGTTTTATATCAGGCAACTCGGTATAGTGCTGCATTATATGTAAAATATCGTTAGTTCAAGAAATAGTGAAATTCCAAAACAAAAGGTTTTACTTAAGGATTGAGAAGGCATTTTACCTGAAGCGCTCGAATATACAACCCAGCTTTTTCACAGAGTTGGCCAATCCGCGGGCGATCATAATGACTAAACATACCATTGGCTAATATAGCATCTGCAACATTTGGAAATGTCACAAGATTGATCTCCAAAACCTGTGGAAATTAACATGAAGATTGTTAAGCAATGACCATCAATAGCGAATTCAACTATACAAAATAACTTTTTTAAAAAAGTATTAACCTTAGTTTGAAGGAATCCATGCTCAGGCAAATTTGGCTTCAGAACATCCAACAAAAATGCTGTTGCCTCACGGATCAAATTCCTCTGAAAAACAACAGCAATAAAAGGAAAAATAAAATATCATGTGGACAGAAGGAACATTTCTGTGCATAATTGAATTATTTTGTGCTAAAAAATAATAATACAGTAGAACCTGAAGGAATAGATCAGTTATTGTGTTGTAATCGACTGGGCAACCTCCCTCCATTTGAGACATCATTAGAGCAAAATTAACAGCAGCCTGGCATCCAGAAAGTTGAAACGAAGGTGAATGCCAACAAAACTCAAAACAAAATAAAAGAAGCTTCAGCCATTACATTTTGGTTTGACACATTGTGTGTACAAAACAGTGTGTGTGCGTGTGTGAGTGACTAAAAAATTTGGGAAAATGAGAGTCCACATACCTGAGGGTCTGTCCGCAATATTGTTTGGAGAAGGAACAAATAATCAGGATTATAGCCAACCTATACCAGTGAAATAAAATATAAGTTGTCAGCACTCAAAACATAACTAACAGCTATAGCTAAAAATATTTTATTCATGGTATTAATTAAGTTGGAATTTGGCAGCATAGATCAAAAGATTTTAATGACAGAGCATGAGTACTTTACCTGCTTTGAGTATATAAGAATCTTGTCAAACTCCCTCCTCTCAGCAAATGCTGCAACAACTTTTGGAGTTGCCCTAGCTTTGATATATATCTTCAATGCAAGGTCATTATCAACTGTCTGCAATGGAAACATGTTTATAATATCAGAAAGATGAAAGAAATTATACACACTAACTACATAGACAAAGCAGAAAATGATATCCATGTCAAATTAAATATATCCAAGTTGTTTACATAAATAAAAAATAAAATAAAATAAAAAAAACCAAACCATTGCCCGGGATGAATACCATATTTATTTGGACCCAAGAGAGGTCTCTTAATGACATCTCAGTAGAGTCAAGTCAGGTGAAAACATGGTGCATGGATATTAAACAAAAGTCAAAAGAATAAATGATAAAATAGCCTTTTTTTTGCTATTAATAGAAGAACCCAAACATTACCAGCAATAATAAATATAACTGACCTTCACAAGATCTCCAAGCTCTTCGGTGCATTCAAGCTTGTCCTCTGCCAACCAGTTCTCCAGAAGATTTTTCTTATTCTGATTTACAACAAGGCGTGATAATTCCAATGACTCGAAAGCATTGAGTTTTCCTCTAGTCAACAGAGTTCCAAAGTACTGCAGCAATGGTGGTGTTTGCCCAGCTTGCACCGGAACACTCTGTGGCACATGAACCAAATAAGAAATTCATGACCTTCGGATTACAGTATCTTCATAGATAAAGAACCAAAGAAACAAGAAAGGATAAACTTTGCACTAAAAAAACCTGAAATTTAGCAACAGTGTCAGGAGTGCGCAGGATTCCTTGTGGAGATTCTGCCGCAAGTTCTGCAGCCTCCTTATACTTTGCCTGAGAAAATAACTCTTGAAACCTCTGGACAACCTGAAAGAGACAACCAATGGGAGATGTTCATGATAGAAACTAGAAACACACCATACATGCACACAGAC